>Ga0247610_10001299_pt1 | contig 31265 bp, 18 predicted proteins | sample 174DNAGHGhighgp2_FD_193483 | JGI IMG/M metagenome (GOLD analysis project Ga0247610, IMG submission 193483) | Sheep rumen microbial communities from Palmerston North, Manawatu-Wanganui, New Zealand - 1742 DNA GHGhigh gp2 | ecosystem: Host-associated > Mammals > Digestive system > Stomach > Rumen...
AGCAGTCAGGTTGACGGGCACAAAAGGACCGTTGGGACGGTCACCCTTACAAACCATAGGCACACGCTGCCATCCACGAGAGTGAGGATACAGCCAATAGGTCTTCTTACCGGTAGCCTTGTCAACAACCTCTACTAAGTCGGGAGCAAACATCGTGTCCCACTGTCCATTGACGAAATAGGAGAAAATCGGGCCCTCGTCACGCCATTGCGACAAGTCCTCTACGGGAGCCGACCACATGCGGATATCATTACCACAATACTGCGTAAAATGCGTATCGTGCGAACCTATAATATATACTCGCTGACGACCAGGATTATCAGGGTCGTCAAACACACGGGGTTCTCCGTCGGGTACATGTTCCCACAACGGCAGGTAAGGGTTCTGTGCTGTTGCCATCATCGTAGCAACCAGCGTCAGCATAAGGATTGTAATTCTTTTCATTATTAATTGGTTAAATGGTTATTATCATTGATTGTAGGTCAGCATCCGCAGAGCTGGTGCCATAAAGCACTTCGTACTGTCCAGGCTTTACTCGCATGGTGTTCGTTTCCGCATCAAAGAATTCGAACGACTGACGATCCAATTTCAGGGTAATGGTATGTGTCTGACCTACCTTGACGCTAACACGCTGGAAGGCACGAAGGGTCTTCAGCGGAGCATTGGGGTCAGTAGGATTCTTGACGTACACCTGAACGATTTCCGTTCCATCACGTTTGCCTATATTGGTAACGGGGAGGGTGATGGTGACAGAATTGCCATCTACAGAGCACTGGGCAGAGCCAAACTCAAAAGTCGTATAGCTCAGACCATAGCCGAAGGGGAACAAGGCATCGTTGAAGTAACGATAGGTGCGACCCTTCATGGAATAGTCTTCGTAGTCGGGCAACTGAGCGTCATTCTTATAGAAGGTGACTGACAACTTACCACTAGGATTATAGTCGCCAAACAAAACATCGGCGACTGCCGTACCACCTTCCTGACCAGGATACCAAGCCTGCACGATGGCATCGCAGGTTTCTGTTTCAGGCAACAGTGCAATGGCAGAACCAGAGCAATTGACATAGATGACGGTCTTGCCAGCAGCCTTCAATGCTTTCAAGAAGTCACGCTGTACACGAGGCAATTCAATACTGGTACGGTCACCGCCCTTGAAGCCTTCGATATTAACAGGCATCTCCTCGCCTTCCAGACTAGGAGCTATACCTCCCACAAAGATAACCTTATCAATACCCTTCAGTTGGGCTATCGTCTCCTGATAGTCAATAGGCAATTCACGGGCAATGTTAATCTTCATGCCAGCACCCCATGTCTTGACCGTCTGGAAACGCACCTCTATCTGGAATTGCTGTCCTTTTTCAGCCTTCAACACAGTACGGGTGGGTGTAGAGCGCCAAATACGATGGAAAGCCTTACGTTCTCCATTGACAAGCACCTCAAACTGACCTGTACCCTCTACATTCAGCACATATTCGCCAGCCTCCTTAGGAGCAAAGGTGGTCTCATACTTGGCAGAGAAGTCCTCAATGGGCAGATTGGCGGCAAAGACATGCATACCGTTAGTAGTTACTGCCAAGGGCTTGGTATAATACTCTGTAGTGAATGGTTTGCCCTCCATCTCTGTATTGGTCCAGAAGGTGCCCTTCAGTCCCTTTTTACCGTCAGGAGCCACACACTCTGTAGCCATGTGACATTCCAACACCTTGTCGTAGGTTAAATCACAACCAGGGAAATAGACCAATTTCTTCTGTTTGGCCTTGATGCCATCGAGAATGGTAACGGTCTTGTTGGGTGTACCATTATAGTTGCCCCACATCATCGGCTCGTTATGAGCATTGGGACCTATAACAGCTATCTTCTCCTTATTCTTTTGCAAAGGCAGTACATCACCTTTGTTCTGCAACAACACAATAGTCTGTCGCGCCATATTAAGCGAAAGTTGGGCTGATGCCTTGGTAGACATAGCAGAATAAGGAATCTTCGACCACTCCACCAACGAAGGATCGTCCATCTCGCCCAGGTCGAAACGGCCTTCTAACAAACGGATAACATGTTTGTCAACTTCAGCTTCAGTAATCAGTCCACGACGAACAGCCTCAGGAATGCTCTTGTAAGCATAGCCGTAGCCGCACTCCACATCAGTGCCTGCTAATGTTGCCTTGGCTGAAGCCGTAATGGGTGAAGAAGAGGACTTATGAGAGGTATAGAAATCGGATACGGCACCACAATCGCTTACCACCAGATACTTAAAGCCCCATTCGTCACGCAGAATCTGTTGCAATAAACGATTCGAACCACAACAAGGGTCATCATCCAGTCGCTGATAGGCACACATCACCTCACGTACATTACTCTTGGTAACCAGATACTTAAAGGCAGGCATATACGTTTCCCAGAAATCACGGACCGGCACATCCGTCAGGTTTGCCGAATGACGGGTATATTCCGGACCGCTATGTACGGCATAGTGCTTGGCACAAGCCCACAATTTGCGATACTTCGAAGTCTCAGGACCCTGCAAACCACGTACAACAGCATCACCCATGATAGAAGTCAGATAAGGATCTTCTCCATAGGTCTCCTGTCCCCTGCCCCATCGTGGGTCACGGAAGATGTTCACATTCGGAGTCCATACCGACAAACTGCGCATCTTCATATCCTCGCCACCGAGGTCATACAGTCGATGGTTGTACTGGGCACGGAACTCCGTAGAAGCCACATCGAAGCATTGATAGAGCAAGTCGGGGTTAAACGACGAAGCCATAGCCACAGGCTCTGGGAACACGGTGACGTTTCCCATGTTAGCTGCTCCATGCAGCGCCTCGCTCCACCAGAAGAACTTCTTGATACCCAAACGTGGGATAGCAGGACTCTCGTCCAACATCAGTTGGGCTTTTTCTTCCAATGTCAAGCGTGAACACAAATCAACCGCACGCTCATGTGCTGACAAACTCGGGTTCTGATATGGTAGTTGTGCCATTACAGACAGACAACTGACTATACTAAAAATTACGAACAATTTTCTCATTTCTCACTTCTCATTAATCATTTCTCATTTCGGAGAAGAGGGCTCTCTTCGCCGAATAGATATTGTGGCTGATATCCTCCACAATCGACAACGATTTTCTCAAAGACGATGCCTGGATGGCGCGGAGACAGAGTCAGCTCATGAACAGCAGCATTGCCTACTGGCAACTCCACCACTTTCTCGACAATACGACGAGCCACTGCAGGATAATACTCAGAATACATATAAGGCTGACGGTCAACCAGTGTCTTGTTAAAGTTAACCACCTGAGGTTCAGAACCGTCCAGACTAACCGTATATTCATGACCACCCACATTCAGGAAGTCAAGCGTAGACTTCACAACGACATGAACCTTGACTTTGGAAGGTGCATTAGCAGGCAAGGTAAAACGATAAGTCAGGCTGGCACCACCAACAGCTTCAGTATAAGGAGTCAATGCTACCGCACTGCGTGTACGGCCATAGTCGGGATAGATGCTCCACTGGGTATCAGCCGTAGCCTGCGCACTGAAGTAATGTTCAGCCTCCATAGCCACATAGCCACAAGAGGGTGAGAATACCCAACCACCAGCCAATCCATTCTCCACACGCTTTGTAGCAGGCAACATCTCATGAGGGAAGTCATCATTCCAAGAGGTGTAGCCAATGTGCTTCTGCGTCATCATACCGTCCCACTTGCCATGAGCCATCACCTTATTATAATAATGACAGAGTTGAGCATCACGCTCGAAGCACTGGGCTACTTTGTCTGCCCACTCATTGGCATCAGGATTGTTAGCATCTGCCAACACCTTATTCATAGCCTGGGCATAATACATATCATAGAGGTTGGCCATTGCCTGAACGGGGAAAAGGATAGACTGGCGATAAGCATCACGAGCCTCCTCTGGAATCTCGGCAAACAGCCGTAATGCACGACGCTCCAAACGGGCATAGTCGTCAGCCACCTTGCGCCACTCTCCCGTAGCCACATTATAGGTCTGTGCATCCAGCATCTCCGGAGTTACACGAGCCATGTACTGGCAATTGCGGTTGTAGATAGAGGCGGCTTCCTCTGCAACGGAATCGCCCAGCACAGTACGGAAGAAGCAACGGGTATGATCAGTGACCGTCTGCTGTGTGTATTCTTTAGGGTTCCACGCCATGTCCATAAACAACTGGATGGGATATTCCATCGGTTTCAAGTCACCCACATTCAGAATCCACATCCGCTGGATGCCATAGTCATAAGCCAACGAGAGCTGTTCGAACATCTGCTGGGTCTGAGTCACGTTAATCCACTTGGTATTACGGGGAGCACCCACATAATCTACATGGTAGTATAATCCCCATCCACCAGGATGCTTGCGTTCCTTTGCATTAGGAACACGGCGCACATTTCCCCAGTTGTCGTCACACAGCAGCATGATAACATCATCGGGCACGCGCATTCCTTTATCATAATAGTCTAATACCTCTTTATATAAGGCCCACACCTGAGTTGTCTTGTTTGCTGGTTTCTTAGTCACCTGCTTGATAATCTTACGCTGGTTTTCCACAATACGCTGAAGCAACTTGGTATCAGCATCTTCGCTCATCGCCTCGTCGCCATCACCACGCATACCGATGGTTACCATATCCTCTGTACCCTTCATGCGTTCAATACCCTCACGGAAGAACTGGTCTAGCTTTGTCTGGTTCTTCTGGTAGTTCCAAGGTCCCCACTCTTTGCGATGACGGGCATACTCCTGATGGTTACGTGCCATCGGCTCATGGTGTGAGGTACCCATAATGATACCCATCTCATCAGCAGTCTTCGAATTCTCTGGGTCATCTGCGTAGAAAGCCCATCCCCACATGGCAGGCCACAGCATATTACCTCTCAGTCGAAGGATGAGTTCAAAGACCTTTGCATAGAAACGGTGGTCGCCATATCCTGTACCAAACGTATTCTTCACCCATGAGGTCAGACAAGGAGCCTCATCGTTAAGGAACAAGCCACGAAACTCCACAGCAGGTTCACCATCCGTGTACTGACCGGGCAAAATACCTACATAATCGCGATGAGCTACAGGAACATCCATCCACCAATACCAGGGAGACACGCCCATCTGTCGGCTCAACTCGTAGATGCCATAAACCGTTCCACGACGGTCACTACCGGCAATGACCATCTGTCCGTCAATCGTGGAGATGATGAATTTCTCACGCTTCCCTTTCAAGTCAGCCAGTTTACCACTCTTCACCCATTGGTCTATCTGCTTATTGAAGCCTACTGTACCAACAAGAATGGTTGGTTGTTCACTCTTCACGGGACTAAATCCCATGACACGTTGGAAGTCTTGTTGCATACTGGCTATAGCTAATTGCACAGCCTTAGGCTCCTGTGCACTATAACCGATGGTGGCGTCCTTTAGCGACAGAGCTTCAGCCTGCTCATTGAAAGTTACAAACTGGTTAGCGGCACATAGGGGTGTCGCCAACAACAGAGTCAATATAATCGTCTTAACACGCATCATTTCTACATTTTATTCACTATTCACTGTTCACTATTCACTTCTTAAAGAGTTTCGGCACGAACTCTTTAAGTCCCCTACGCCATGTCAGCCATTCATGGTCTGTACCAGTAGACTCATAGTACACAGCCTTGATACCCTGAGCATTCAGTTCGTCAACGGTCTTCTTGGTATTAAACATCTTGTCCATACCCTCAGTACCGCTCATCATAAAGAGGTAGTGAATCTTTTTGTTGAACTCGTCAGGACGCGTAAAGATTCCATTATAAGCCGTCTTCACGTCAAGACCGAAGATAGCACCACTGAACGTGCCCATCCATGCAAACTTATCCAGATGGTTCAATACAACGTCAAAAGTCTGGTGTCCGCCCCAAGACAGACCTGCCATGGCCCTATGGTCTCGGTCTGTCAAGGTACGGAACTTAGCGTCTATGGTTGGTATTAAATCGTTCATCATTACTTCATAGAAAGAATTGCCGTAAGTGCTGAAGCCCTGACGGTTATCGCCACCCTTGAAAGGAGCCTTGATATCGCCACTCTCCATCACCACAATCATAGGCACAGCGTCACCCTTGGCAATCAGGTTGTCCATGATATGCTGCATGTGTCCCTGTTTGCTCCATCCGGTTTCATCTTCACCCATGCCATGCTGCAGATAAAGCACTGGATATTTCTTCTTGCCCTTCTCATAGTCTGCAGGAGTATAAACCATTGCATGGCGCCACTCGTTGGTAGACTTGGCAAAATAGTACAGGCTACGCACTTGTCCTTGGGGCACACCCTGCTGAGGACGATAATAGTTACCCTCATCGCCTTCAGGAATCTCGATACCACCCGATTGACGGTTACAACCGAAGAAGGTTTCTGTAGCGGGGTCAACAAAACGGACGCCATTGATTTCCATGAAATAATAGTGGAATCCAGGTACCAACGGATCAGTAACTGCCATCCAGTTACCCTTACCATCTGGCTGCATATCATATTTCTTTCCACAGATATCAACGATTACCTTGCGGGCCTCTGGAGCCGAAATGTTGAAATAAGCTCTATGCTCTTTGTCCACCTTCGGGAGCTCATTGCCAGGGATTGTCGTCTCAGCAATAACAGCATCAGCAGGAACCTCAATCTTCTTAGGCATCTCGATAAACGGACGCTTAGGCTCATATCCTAAGTGACGGGCAACAGCCTCAGCATAGCGACAACCTAACTCACGATAGCCCGCAGCATCGAAGTGCAGACGGTCAGGACCATTGGTACAATCGTCCGACGAGATAACCTGAGCAGTATGCAGGGTATTAGGCAGTTCGTCTATCTGCTTCTTACAACCGATACATACACCTTGCCCACCAGCCTGTACGATGTTACCGGCATAGAGGTTCACCTCCTCGGGTTTTAGGTTCAGGTCGCTACACAGGTTGTCATAAACCTGCTTCACCATACCAGCCCATTTCGGATCGCCAGTATTTGTCTCGCCCTGATGCATCAGGATACCCTTGATCACACCATCCTTCTGAGCTTTCTTGGCCAATGTTACCAATCGCTTATAAGGATTATTGTCATAGGCTTCCAACATACCCTTCATCCATCCAGGTGCCTTGGTCTTCACATAATTGTCGATGCTATCAGTCAAGAAACCCTTGATGTCTATACCACCGATTGCCACATGAATCACACCAATCTTGATATTCTTAGGCAACGACTCCACCATCGTACGACCGAACCAGTCGGCAGGAGTCAGACCCGTATTGGGACGACAAAGAGGCGGGATGGCTTCATACCATTCACCCATTTTACGGGCAGGAAGGTTTTCTGTAGCGGGATAGTCCACAGCGGGCATCCACAAGAATCGTGGTCCAGGACTCTTCAAATCCTGAGCCTCTGGTTTAGCAGCACCCTCCATGTTTGATTGTCCGAAACACAAGAAGATGTAGAAATTTGGATCAACGGCTGCACGGGTCCATGCGAAAGGCAGGGCCGTCAGTACGAAAGTCAGCAGAAAAAACTTTTTCATTGTCGTTATCTATTTATAGTCTATAATTCTGACTGCAAAGATAACGATCTTTTGGCACATACTGCGCCCCCTATTGTTTCACAAACTTTCGTATTTGTAACTTAGGTTGCGAATTACAAAAAATTCACTATCTGAGTTGTCGCGCTTCGAAAGGAATCCTCTCTGGACTTTCCAGTTTTCTTCCCATCTCACGGGCATTCACCTCAACAGGTCGGGCAGTAAAATCGGGAGTGTTATAGGAATACATCAAGCGACGATAATACTCTTTAGGGTTACGCTGTGGTAGCAGGAAAGGTTTTGTTGCTCTTCCTTTTTCATCCATTGATGAGAAATAGACACGGGTGTACAGCCCATCCTCTCTGCGACTGGTAAAGAGAAACCAATGACTGTTGGTATTCCAGTTGTGCAGACTCTCCGACCTCGCGCTGTTCACTTCATCCATCGCCCGGCTTTCTCCTGTTTTCAGGTCAAGCAAATAAAGGTCTGCCTCAGGATGCCATACAGAGAAATAGCCATAGTCCAATTGGGCATACATCAGATATCTTCCATCGTATGACGGACGAGGCCACGAGAGACTTTTTCCCGTGATCCTTGCATTGACGAGCGTATCCACCTGATTGCCGATTTTACCTGTAGTCTCGTCAAAAGACACACGACACAGGCTGTACTTTACCTTATCATATTCCTCAGGATACTTTTTGGTGGGAGTGGTAATGAAATAGAGGTACTTTCCATCAGGAGAGAAAACAGGCACGTTTTCCATCCAGTCTTTCTTCATCAACAGCGTATCCATGATGGCAACATGATTCTGAGTGTCATAGACAAATACATCGGAAGCGGTATCATACACCTCTATTCGTTTATTATTACCCATATGGAAAATCTGCGCAGTCTTGTTCGTCGAGAAGGCGCAATATCTCCCACTAGGATGCCAGTAAGGATAAACCATCGAACCACCCAAACTGTCGTTACGGGCCTGCAACACCTCCAACTTTTCACTATTCACTTTTCGTTTTTCACTTTTACTGATAACGGTAGCTCCATGAGCACCTCTCACATGGAACACATATTGGTCTGGATTGGTACGATTCTGCGTATGACAGTTCAAGCAATTACCATGAATCTGCGAGTTCTCCATCATCGATAGCTCCTCGAAATCTGAAAGATTACGCTGATAGAGTCCCATATGACTGTAAAGCATATAGCTTGGTGGTATGCGACGATAAGTGATGCCCCATTCCTCCAATGGATAAGGACTCACATCTATTGTAAAATCACGATATTGATACCATTGTCCATCTTTCTGGGCATAAACAGAGACCATCAGCTGACTGCCCTTGTTCTTTTCCAACAACTGATGCCAATCATCAATATCAAAGTCGGCAAAAGAACCATTGGCATGCAAATTTCCACCCTTCTTTCCTTTTATCTCGACATCAATATTCGTAAAGTCATCATCAGCCATCGAGAAGTTCAGTGGGGCTATTCCCACAGGTATGGTCACTCCGATGTAGTCCGGATAGATGGCAGGCAATTGATCTATCGTCTGGGCATGTTCTGGGCGAGAGTTACAAGCTAACAACACCCATGCCAGCAACACCAAACTTACTATATGTGATAATAACTGTCTCATGCTTCTGCCTGTTATATAAACAACTCATCATCCGTCTCCTTGTATATCTGCTGCATGGGCCCATATTTAGGATGGTCTTTGATGGTTTCCGGATGCATTACCAATTCCTTCATCATCTGCGCCCAACGACGATAAAAGAGCGTTTCCTCTAAGATAGAGATATATTTCAGCGCCACTTCGTATTGTCCTGTTATCATAGCTGTTTCCGTCAAACGACAAAGTGCCCTGCCACTCTTATTGAAGTTCGAGGCACTCTCCATCGCCTCGAAAATGGCGCGCTGAGAGAAATTCACGAATCCCATATGGAAGAACAAATCGCTCATCATCATTGCAGATGTTGCACTGGTCAGGGCCTTATAGGGCTGATAAAGACTGGATTTCAATTCTTCAGGACTAATCTGATTCTTATAAAATTTAGCAAGATAGATAATATGTTGACAAGCTTTTGCCTTGGGCTCCTCCCTATTTGCTTTCTCTAAAACCTTGTCCCATGCCAATTTACGCTGCAGATAGTCATACTCTATCATTTCTAACGTACCCATCTTATCACACTGAATCGACCTATAGTCAATGCCTTTTACCAAATTCTCCAGAGAATAAGGAACAAAATAGGAACTGACAAGCACACAAACAGCCAACAATAACACCATTGCAACGCTTTCCATCGCAACCAATACCTTATTAAAAGGCTGATGCAACCAACGCAGATGATAGACAGCCACTAACAAGATAACCGGACCTACCAACCAATAGCCAATCAGCATTAGGAAAAGCGAGCCAAGCAGACTTGCGTTTTTATTCTTAGGCAACAGCAACATCAACAACAAGGTCAGCAACACAGCGACAGGAAGTGTCATCGAGGTGTCCATGTCGCACATCAAATACCATAACACAATTGCAGGCAGAAGAGAAATAGGGAATAGTATTTTCTCACTAACAGAAGGAATACTACAACGAAGCAATATCCAAAAGAGCCATAACACGGCTGATAATACGACTGCAAGGATAGCAGCTCCTGTCGTTTCAAACATGAAATATTGTACCAGGAAATCCCCTATATATCGTGCAAAACCTCCAGGCACCGCCAAGCGATTTGTCAAATAGTCGCTATTCCACAAAAACAACTGAAGCGCTTCACGTTCTACGATGAGTGCAGGACGAACGAACAGCCAGAAACAGAAAGCCGAAACTCCAAATAAAGCTGTCAGTGCTATTTGCAACTTATTCTTCATCTTTCCCTCTTTTTGCATATTCATCAGAAGTCTCTGGCATCATTCTCCTGAATAACAGGCACTTGATTGGTTGCATCACTAAGGAAATAGCGCTTAAAAACGATGCTGGCACCCTGAACATCTTCCATACCCAGAAGGATTTTCTCCGCCTGTTGAATACGGGCTACTTGCCCTTCAAACAGTTCACAGCGAGGCTCCACATGCAGCATAGCATGCACCTCCTCCACTCCACCTACCGTGAAGTGTGCCCACTCTATCCGAGCCCCAATCTTATCTATATTTTTTGATTGATAAACGATCATAACGATTTTGCGAGCACAAAATTACGAATAATTCCCTATCGCACCAAATTTCCCATATAAAAAGTGTCTTTCCAAATGTAACACGGATTTTAGATGGTGTTTCAAAGTCAAATAGTGGTTACATTTTTGTATGGTACTATATATAATAATGTGTAATTTTGCAGCACGAAAACGAAACATTATCAAAACGAAATGAAAAGAAACATTATCACTTGGCTGATGCTACTCGGTTGTATCACCATTTGGGCTCAAGGAGTAAAGCCGTTGCCTACACTACACGTTGAAGGTCGCTGGTTAGTGGACAATCACGGCAACCAAGTTGTGTTGCATGGTGTGATGGATACGCCAAACATGTATTTTAATGGGTGGCGATGGGGATCGCCATGGACTGATGGAACTAATTATAACGATGCAGGTGTGTCGAAATGCTTACCATATTTCAAAAAGTTATTTTGGGCTATGGAGCAAACTAACTGCGACGTATTTCGTCTGCACATGGATCCTGCATGGACAAATGATGAGAGTAACACTGCTACTGGATTCACGAAGAATGCTGAGGGTAAGACCGTTGACCCGAATGGACAAGTAGTGGACGGTGAGGCCGATATTTCGCATTTCAGCGAGACACTTTATAGGAAGTGGTTGCCAACGCTTTATTTGGAACTGGCAAAGGAAGCCATGTATCATGGACTATATGTAGTAGTTCGCCCCCCTGGGGTATGTCCTCATAATTTGAAAGTGGGAGATTACTACCAGCAATACCTCAAAACGGTTTGGGATATCTTCTCTAAAAATGAATACGTGAAGGAACATGCCGGACAAATCAGCATTGAGTTGGCTAATGAACCTGTAAGTGTCAAGAATGCTCAGAACCAGGACGACCCCGAGGCACTACGCAATTTCTTCCAGCCTATTGTCAATATAATCCGCGAGAATGGATTTACTGGAATTATTTGGGTACCTGGCTCTGGATACCAGTCTAACTATCGTAATTATAAGACTTATCCTATCAAGGATGGTAACTTTGGTTATGCTGTACACGATTACCCTGGTTGGTACAATAGCAGCGATGACAATCCTGACCCCCAAAATAAAATAGCGAACTTCCACGATGCCGTACCAGTAGTGGAAACGAATCCCATTTTCATTACCGAGGTGGACTGGAGTCCCATCAAGGAACCTAAAGAGCAAGACACGAATGCTGATGGTTCACTTAGGTATAATGAGATGGGACAACCGGTCTGGAAGAACCTCGGTACATGGGCTACTGGTTCTACCTCGTTATGGGGACATGCATTTAAAACAATGCTTGACTATTTCCAGAACATTTCGATGACACTTACCCATCCACATGACTTTATGGATCTCGACGCGCTTTATAATCAGAACACAATAAAGCCTGCATTCAATGGGAATCCAGAGGCATGTGCAAAAGCTTGCATGGATTGGTATGCCGAATACATTAAGGTAAACAATGCTCATCCTGATAACGAAGCTGAAACGGGCGATGCATATACCATTACTTCATTTTCATCTGATATTAATCCATACAGCCTATACGTTGGCGATCATCGACTTCTATCCCTAAATGCCGTATATGCAGACGGACATAAAAAGAATGTTACTGAATACACCACATTTACAGTAAACAACCCATCTATTGCAAGTGTAAGCAACGGTTACATTGAAGCAATTGGCGTTGGTGAAACAGAAATAACAGCTACATATAATGCAGCTGGAACATCATGGCAAACGAGTTTCTCTGTTTCTGTTTCAAAAGTTCCAGAATACGAAATAGAAGGCTATACACGTTTAACGGATTTATCAGAAATCACTGCTCAGCCCTTCGCTATCGTAAACAAGAAAGAGAAAAAAATGTTCTTTGGATCTACCGATCAGCATTTAGGATTTGATAATGCGCCGATAGTAATAACGGGTAAGGTAAATGACAATCCCATAAACGGCTTTATGTTCAAGGCCGAACCCGTTTCTGGTCAAAGCGGATGCTATCTGCTCCGTCTGTTGAAACTTGATGGTACCGAATATAGTGTTTGGGGAGGATGGGCTCCTGGCTATCTAAACTCTCAGCCAGTGACAGGTAACTGTTGTTTTATCCTCGGTCTTGATAATCAGAATGGCCAAGACATTAAGAATGGCGCCGTATGGGAAATTAAATACGAGCATGATCTAGGCTTCACAATGAAGAACATCGGTACTGGAAAATATCTTAAAGATGCCACCCCAGCCAAATATGACGATCCCATCTATATGAATTTCTATAAGAAAGGTAGTTCCTCTGGTATCACCACCATCCAGCGTGAAATAGAGAATGATGTGGTTTACAACCTGCAAGGTGTCAAGGTTGGTTCACGCAATGAGTTGAAGTCACTTCCTCGTGGTATCTATATCATTGGAGGCAAAAAGGTGGTTGTAAGATAAGAATCACTTTATAAGAGAAAATAAATGAGCGAAATGTCTTATCATTGGCATTTCGCTCATTTTTATGTTGTATAATCAGTCCGTCATAAAGAAACGGTTAACAAGTTCCCTCAACTTTTCCTGAGTTACATTCGTCAATCCCATCTTCGTCAAGGCTTCATGCTCCGGCGTTCCTTTGCGGATAATGTACTTCCGGTTCCTGCCATCAAGGGTAGCTAGCAACAGATAGTTGCCCTTGTACTGCTGTTCGATACTGACGTTTTCTATGCAACTTCCACCTTTATCTATATACGAACTGACCGTGCCATGCTTTCGTAATCCCCAAGCCTCCAAATTCGCGCAAATGGTATTTTCAATAGCACCTATCCATCGTTCCTGCACTCCACAAGAAGTAGCAATAGTTCTGAATGACTCTACTGCAGCTGCAACTTCATAGATAATGTTTTCTGCTCGACGAATACCATTCTCAAGAGCCAATGCCTTTACATCTTCCAATGTGATATCCTTATATTTTCCACGAATCATCAGGCAATGCCTGGTTTCAGGCAGGAAACCACCCATGTTGAAGATGTAAGTCATATCATAGGCAGGAGAAAGGCTCCAACGACCTTGCTCGTCCATAAGGAACGAGAAGTTTTTATTGTGGTCATCAGTATTGTTAGCCAATATATTGAATACCATGCGACGAAACACCTCTTCGCTGTCACGTTCAGAGAGTCGCATCTTTCGGCAAACCCATAACAGACGTTCGTAACTATCTGCCTCAGGATACAAGGCTGCAAGTGTCTGCATGTGCAGTTTGCAACCATCTTTACGATCAAATCGTTTGGTAGCAAAATGTTTCTCGCCCTCAATATCCACCAACCAACATGGCATCATATTTATACCTGCTTTCGTTGACATTTCATAATAAGTCATCTCAAGCTCTGCTGTAGAGCGTTCGTGGAGACCAAACTTCAAAATACAATAATCATAACCTTCCAAATCGACTTGTCCACTGCGGATGTCACCTGTTTCTTTGTTGATGGCAATGATTGCCTTTGGCAGTCTTCCTCCTACTGACGTTCCTACAGCCATCAGAGCCTGCATCGTCAGCGACTGCGATGAATCTATGTGTACATATTCTCGCTGGGAATAAATCCGATTAGCCAAATCTATCAACGCCTTTAGATTGATGTTTTCCTTTGATTGGAAATCAGAAGTCTCTGGCATGAATTCCAGAGCCCCCATAGCTCTTCGCCCGATGAAAGCCAATTTATCTAATGGTGTTATATCCCCTATCCTGATACCCTGCTGTTGGCGCCACTGCTCGAAAAGTTCATTACCCCAAGCATCAGGCAAAGAATCCGCAAGAAATGGAGGCAGTTTTTGGTAAATCTTCTCTGATGCTCCAAATATCGGTCGTAGATTTTGAGGTTGCTTGATGGAGGCATTTAGTGGGGATATGTCAAGTCCAGAGGCAATCCATTCGCGATTGTATTCGAAAAAAGGAAGATGCCGATGTGAATCAATGCTCAGTCTGCCCACCTCACGACCCCACAACATTACCCTAAGTGTCTTTGTTGTTATCATAGCTTCTTACTTTTTCGTTATAGTATGCCTGATACGTTGTGCTTTCTTACCTCCATTTTTCATCAGATATGGCGACTCTGGCAGTTCTGGCAACAATCCATCAAGTCCGTCAATACACCCTATTGCTTTCATGAGCAACAGAAAAGTACTGATTGACATATTGGGAACCAATCCGTTTTCGAATTTATGAATGGTATTGATAGTAACCCCCGATTGTTCTGCCACATCCTTCTGTGTCATATTCGAGCGCATACGATAATCCTTAAAACGAGTACCTAATAGTTGTACTAGCTCAGGAATCGAATATTCATAATAATCCGTTCTCATGATTTGCTTTATAAATTAACGTTATATTTAATTTAAGACCAATTTTAGCCCATAAATCATCTGTTTGATGTATTTACGCTGCAAATATAAATGATTTATTTGGATTAACCAAGCTTTTTGTCGATTTTTAGCATTTACACATCTATTACTAGTCTACCAATCGTAGTCCTCTACATAGCCGTCGAATCTCACTTCTTCCGTCCATCCGTTAGTGCGGAACAGGTCACGGATAGCCTGTTGCAGGGCTGGCGAGATAAGGCGTGAACCGTTGCGATACTCGAAATAGTAAGTGCGGTTGGTGAGACCGATGATGCCCTGACGGACGGCGGGCTCAACGCGCTTGGGCATGTCGTTTGTGAAGATGTTCATCATACCTTTGGCAAAACGTACCTTCTGGTCGTTTCGATACATCGGGCAATCATCAGTTGCCACACCCTCAAAGTGCGGATTGACACATCGGTAGGTACTGGCGGTTTGAGGCATGTGCTGCCCAACAAGCCATCGCAGGCACTGGTTGTGCAATGGACACTGGTCAGTATAGCAAACGGTATAGCCTTCTTTAGCTTGTTTGATTAATAGTTCTTCTTTATTCTTCATGATTTCAATTGCTTTTATTTTCTATATTTTTAATGAATTTCAAAATGTCCCTCCCTTGGTCCCGTTTTCGCTCGGAACGCCTTTGTACAGGGGGCTGAGGCACGGGAGTGAAAATTAATGTCACTCCCGTCTCCCTCCCGTTTTCACTCCCTCGCACGTCACGCAGCTTGTAACGGAACGGCTTTGTAGTAGGCTACATGGCTATGCTCCTTGCGCTCGTAATCAAGGGCAACAAGTGCACGCCCCAGTTCTACCTTCGTCTTCGTCGAAACAGTCACGTTGGGATAGGCGTCGCGGATAATCTCAAGCATCTCCGTGGTGTTCATCGACTTCACTTTTTCACCCTCATTTGGCTTGCGGAAACAAGCCTTCACCATCTCTGCAATGTCCTTCTGTTGCATGTAGGCGAGGTTCAGCTGCTGAATACGAGTCACTTCCTCATTGTTGAACCAATAAGGTGCATTCAACTCACGGATTTCGTACAACACCTGAGCATACAACTGCTCGTAGTCAATGTCGCCAGCATTGTCAATCTGCTGACCCTTGGGAATAGTCATGCAGATGTAGCGACGACTGCCCGTTGCATCCGTCAAGGGATGCGGATTGTTGGTAGTCGATACGAACGAAGCATAGCGAGGACGGTCGTCCTGAGCCTTGCCGAAGATGGGACGTCCGTTCACCTTATTCTTAGACAAGGTCTGCTTCAAGGCCGCATGCTGACTAGGGCGAATGGCTTCGAGCTCGTCGAGGTTCACCAGCAGGTTGTTCGTCAGCGCCATCTCCTTATCGAATTTGTTCGACAGGTTCAGGTGGTCCAGATAGTACTCACGAAGCTGACAAGGCAGCAATCGGCGCAAGAAAGTAGTCTTGCCACAGCCCTGTGCACCAATCAGCACAGGAACCACCTCATTGCCGTGCAGCGTATCGAGCTGTAACCAGTGGGCTACCGTTGAACGCAGCCAGACAGCTAAGAAAGCGAGTTGCTCTGAACTGAGGCCAGGCAAACGCGAGAACAACTTGGCTACGTGGTTCTGTCCGTCCCACTTGGGCAGGTCGTTCAAGAAATCCAGCACAGGGTTGTACATGCGTACCTCTTCTGAGTTAACATACATGGTAATGTCAGCCTTGGGGTTGCACTCTTCGTCCAATCCCTCACGCAGGGCTCGGATAATGATGCTGTTCAGGGCTTCCTGCGTCAGCGGACGATAGCCAGCTGTCACCTCGGCCCTCATCTTGAATTCAACCTTTCCGCTCAGCATGTTGCGTCGCAGACGGTAGTTGTCGTTCAGAAATTGCTCAATGATAAGCACACTCTCATTTTGAACATTTTGGGGCTGTTCAACCACCACTAGGGATTTTTCTTCCATAGTTTACTTTTAGTTTTAAAGGTTTATAAAATACGTTATTGGCTGGTTTTTCATGGTGTTTTTCATTCGTTATCCATGATTCCATTTCCGAGTGCAAAGATACTAAAAAAAATGGCGCTTTGCAAATTTTTCCTCTAAAATCATCACTTTTTTGCATCCTTTTTCGCTCTATTTTTTACGAAAAATAAAAATGTGAGTGACAGCCCTCAAAACGGGAGGGAGACGGGAGTGACATTAATTTTCACTCCCGTGCCTCAGCCCCCTGTACAAAGGCCTTCCGAGCGAAAACGGGACCAAGGGAGGGACATTTTGCAATACTGGTTGGTTATTGACCAATAAGGGTTGGTTATTGACCAATAAAGGTTCCTTATTCTATTTAGAGCCATCCGTTTCATTAATGCAAGTTGTCAGTCCGACGGCTTCGGACTCTCAGTCCGTCCCGTTCGGACTGACAGTCCGAACGGACAGACGCATGGAACAATTTCAATTATACAAATTCTATAATTCAATATAAAAAGTTCTCACCGTTGCGAGACTTTGCATAAAGAAGCCTGTATCTTCACAGACACAGGCTCCAACACATGTAAAGTTCTAAAAATTACCTTTTAGGGGTAATATCTTTATTGAGCAGCTTTACCAGTAGCCTCAGAGAGACCATCGGCGAAGCCAGCAAAAGTATGCTTACGACTGTAGTCCTGTTTCCAGAGACCTACAGGCTCAGAAGGACGCCAGCCACTGCTAGAAGGAGCATCGGTGATGCACCACTGACAGATACCATAGCGCTGAGCAGCAGGAACATTCTCGAAGTATGCCTTCACAATGAACTTATAGAAGTCGCTCATCTGCTTATGCATAGCCTCAGTCATCTTGTCGGTAGTAACCTTATTACCATTGGCATCTGTATAGCCCATGTCAAGCTCAGAGACACGAACTAACTTACCAGTAGCAGCCATACGCTTGAACGAATCCTTAATCAAATCCTCCTGCTTTTTCTGCTTATCAGGATCGGCCTGGAATGAGATGTGGGTTTGAGTTCCGATACCGTCAATCTTCGTAACGCCATCAGCTTCCCAACGCTCAATCCACTTAATCAGGCTCTGCAACTTCTTGTTGTCGTTGCCGTGCCACTCATATTCGAGGTTGTAGTCGTTGACGAACAACTTGATATCCTCAGGTCCATACTTACGTGCCAACTTAACGGCTGTACGAACATAGTCAAGGTCACCCAGATAGTCCTGCCAGAAGAAGTTCTCTTCCTTAATCTTTGCTATCTCTGCATCAGATTTACCTCTCGTAGCAAGCTCCATACTCTGCAGAGCATATACACCCTCAGCATCAGGATCTCCACCAGAAACAGCCTCATTGACAACATCCCAAGCCTTAACCCTGCCTTCACAAGCTTCCATCATACCCTTAATCCAGCGATCCATAGCCCAGGTCAGCGTATCCTTCTTCTCCTCATCAGTCAGAGGAATCGAATTCATTTTAACTACATGCGCACACTTAACCCATTCTATATCAATTGTGCCATCGAAACCACCAGGTTGCAAAACAAGGTTACAGTCCTTAGCCGGGATACCATTATATCTAACCTGCTGCTCGGTCCATTCCGTTGTGACTTTAAGTTTAGCAGAAGCCGATTCACCAGAACCCCAGCCCCAACCCATGTTAAGGGTAATCAAATCATCTTTAGATGCTTTCACACGAACTGTAGCGACATAGTCACCCTCTATTGGGTGAGGGATATGGTCTGCAATGAAGTACTGATACCAAGAGCCGGGATTTTCTGAATGCAGACAGCCGTTAACGATAGTGGGTTCATAACCCATTACAAACCATGGGAATTTTGCCTCATTCTTATAAGAATAATCGTAATCTTCAACCAATACTTCAACAGCAGGAGATTCGTAACGTACAACACGAACTATCTCAATGTCAAGGGTACCATCATAGCCACCAGGTTGTAGAACAAGATTACAGCTTTTTCCAGGAACACCTGTAAATTCCACTTTTGACTCCGTCCATTCTGTGGTGACCTTCAATTTTCCAGAAGCAGATTCGCCAGAACCCCAGCCCCAACCCATGTTGAGCGTAAGAGCATCCTCTTTGGAACCCTTAACCTTTACAATAGCTGTATAATTGCCGTCTTCTGGTACTGGAATACCATCTGCAATGAAATATTGATACCATGATCCTGGATTTTCCGAATGAAGACAACCATTAACGATTGTTGGCTCATAACCCATTACAAAGTAAGGGAATTTATCCTTACCAGCAAAATCTCCATAATAAATCTCCTTCTCAATTTTTGCATCCGGATCAATATCAAGTTCTTTATCCTTCAGCAATTTGTTGAGCCACTTAACGGGCTGCTGAGAATGCCAGGCAAGAGTATGTCCATAGACATTCAAACCAGCCTCTTCTGCAGACTGTAAGAAGGTCGAAACGCCACCAAAGTCCATTTCGCCATTTTCGGCATTGACACATGAAACCATCTTCATAGCATTGCCTGCCACAATCTCATCGAAATTGTGTGCAGCGAGACGGAACAGCGAAGCTTTCTGATTGAACTCACTTTCACCAATACCAGCACCTAGCACGAAACTACCGGCTGCGTCAGGGTTCAAGTTTTCCTTCAGCGGAGCATAGTCGTTGAGATACTCGTAACCTGCAATCGTAGCGGGCTTCTCACCAGGATTGGTGCTCCAATCGTCGTAGTCTGCACAGCCCACTAACATGAGTGGACTGAGCAGTGCAGGAATAAAATATTTACTTAATTTCATAGTTTTAATCTTTTTCGTTAAATGATTAGACGAAATTACTTCCAAGACTCAAGCTTGACACCACGACTCATCATTGACATGACATACTCGCCTTTGACAGTCCATGTCTTCTCGTGGTCTGCATCGCCAGGATTGGTAACAATAGTAGTAGTGAACTGAATCTTCAGACAGTCAGCCATGCGGTTATAGTCACTGAAGTCCTGAATACCGCGAGCTTCGAATGAACCAGTACCTTTTACGACACCATCCTGAAGCACCTGAACAGTACTGGTGCTTTCGCCATTGAATGCAAGCGTAAAGGTAGCATCTCTCGTAGCGTCAACCTGTTCCCACTTCTCATCTTTTTTATTCCATTTCCACTCTTTTACAGGGAAAGTGAATGTTGCTTGACAAGTTTTGATATCAACAGAAGTTATGTTATCCAAAGCGTCTTCGTTCTTAAAAGTAATTGTACGTAAATCCTGTACAACAGAAGTACCTGTCTTGCAATACAGACCAGCGTACTGGTTGATGTACTTCACGCAAAGCAACTGATAAGACTTATCCTCAAGGATAGAGTCGCCGGTCAGAGATTCCTTAAGACTTACAGGCAACACATAGTGATTTGTTGCTGCCTTGGGGTCGTTGAAGAAAGCATCTGTCAACTTGACGGTAGTTCCACCCATAATTGAACCGGCAGGAATTGTCAAAACGTTGGGATCCTCAAGCGTATAATGGGTAGAAGGAAGTACCTCCATACCAGAACCAGCCTCCAAGAGAGTCGGATCTATCTCATACCTAATCTTACAGTCTTTGTTGTTGCTGTAACCACCACCCCATGTAGCCATGAGCTTGAACTGATGGTTATTATGATCCGTGTTGTCAGACTCATCGTCATTACCGAGGATAATCGGCTGAACAGGATCCTGCATAGCAAAGTACACAGAGGTCTTGCCGTTATTACCTCCCTGACCAATGGTATCACGGAGGTTGTCCTCCCAGTTACCGTTAGAACAAGCTGTCAGCAGCAGACCTGCCAGCAACATGCCACCTGAATATATAAATTTCTTATTCATAATTATTTTAGAATTTTACATTGTTTTATTACCAACCTGCATTCTGAATGAGTGAGGGGAAGTTAAGAATCTGGTCGTAAGGAACAGGACCATAATAGTATTGGTCTGCATTGATCTTGCCCTTGAAGTTACGTGTCTCAACAGAGATTGGAGTATACGCCTTACCAGTACCACTATTCGTAATGCTTACACCTTTAGCTTCCTCATTGAGATTAGCCTTCCAACGACGGAGATCCCAGAAGCGCCATCCCTCGAAGCAGAGTTCAATACGACGTTCGTTGCGAATCAACTCACGCATAGCGTCCTTGCTCTGAGCACATTCGTCAAGATAATCGGTATTAGTGATACCAGCACGAGCACGGAGTGCCTTGATAACATCATAGGCTGAATAACCAGCACCACCCTTCGGACCATAAGCCTCGTTGGCAGCCTCAGCATAGTCGAGATAGAGCTCCGTATAGCGGATACGTGCTACATAGTGCATCTGACTGCTGGGATTATTCGGGTTCAAATTAACATCCTGACGGAGCAACTTCTTCAGGTAGTAACCCGTACGAGTTGATTTAGATACATCCTTGTTCAGACCGTCAAGATTCTCCGTATTGTCAGCCTGGGTATTAATCACCTTCTTATCTGAACTAGCAGTCATACCATTGTATAGGACGTATTTGGCAAGACGTGGGTCACGGCCTGCATAAGGATCCTGCGCATTGTATCCGCTCTTCGAATTAGCAATGGGATAACCGTTTGCCATCGGGAAAGCATCTACAAAGTTCTGAGTGGGGTTAATGCGACCTTTACCAGATACAGAGGGAGGGAAGTTGTCTTCCTCTAATGAGCGTGACTCACTCTTCTCTGTACGCCAAAGCACTTCCTTAGGACACTGACCACCAGAGAGGTTTTTCATGTTCGGATCAGCATACCACTCCAAGCCATTGGGATCAATACCTGAAATACCACCATTGAGATCTAGCACAGCCTTGGCATACTGGGCAGCTTGCTCGTAGGTAACACCACTTTTAGAGAATGCTGGAGATGCAGCCATCAGCGTAGCCTGAGCAAGAATAGCACGGGCAATACGTCCGCTGAAACGGCCAGCGAAGTTGGTACCCAATACACGGTTGTAAGTAGCCTTGGTTACAGTATAAGTCTTTCCAAAGCAGGTTACTACCTCAGTGTCATTATTTGTATCCTGATAGTCTACGGGGAGTACGCGTACGGCCTCCTCAGCATCTTCAATCAGCTGCTTCATACAATCTGCGAAAGATGCACGTACTTCCAGGGAAGCATGATCTGACTCAATGGTTGTAGGCATAAGAACCAAGGGAATGCCAAGCAGGTTATTTGCATTGTCATAACCACCATGAGCACGAAGCAGATAGAACATAAAGAGAGCACGAAGGCCTCTTGCCTCACCAACGTAACGCTGTTGATACATAGCGCGAATAACCTCGTCATTGTTCCAGTTCACCTTATCTACGTTGTCGAGGAAAAGGTTAATGTACTGAATGGCTGCACGGCAGTTACGCCAAGTCTCAACAGGATTGTTTCTTGAAGTCCAGTTGTCCACTGCAGTCATCTTACGATAACTATTGTCTGCATCGTTCGTTACAGCATCATCCGTAGCCACTTCTGTGAACGGATATGAACCGTTAGGCAGACGGGTATAGGCATTTCCGAGTACACCATCTGCATAATCAGGATGGTCATACATATACTCGAAGCCTAAGTGGTTTTCGATTGCAGGCTCAAAAAGGTCGTTACAACTTGTAAGTCCCATGGCAAGTGTAATTCCAAGCACCACAGCCCCAACCTTGCTTTTTGATATTATGTTATTCATAACTTTTATCATTTGTCTTTGTCTTTTTTCTCTGATTAGAATTGAACCTTAGCACCAAGCGTGAAGCTGCGTGTCTGAGGAGCAGAACCTACGTTACGCTCCATCTGCTCACGCTCACCGGAGATAGTAAGAAGGCTGCTACCGTTTACATAGACCTGAAGACCCTTTACGATGCTGTTAGCACCGAAGATTTTCTTATCAAAGTCATAGGTAAGCTGTACACGCTGCAAGTCAACACGGTCTGTAGAGTACATCCAGTAATCAGATGCACGGAAGTTATTGTTACCACCCTGTGTGGTCAGACGTGGATAGCTGATAGACTCACCATTTGCATACTTCTCTGCAGTCCAAGCACCCAGCACCACATCACTGTACTTGCGCTCATCATATACCCAGTTATAGGTATCGTTCTTGAGGGCATTACCTCCGAACTGACCAGTCAACATAGTAAAGAGGGTAAAGTTCTTGTACTTTAGAGTCAGGTTAAGACCACCCGTAAACTTGGCACTCCAGCGACCGAGTTCAACCTCATCTTGAGAGTCAATCTTACCATCACCATTCTGGTCTACATATTTCAGATCACCAGGCTTTACCTCACCGAATGAGCTCTTAGCCTCAGCATTGTTAATCTCGTCCTGACTATTGTAGTAACCAAGACACTGCAGTCCCCAAAGACCATCTGTATATTTGCCTTCACGACGCAGGTAGTCCCACTCTACATTCTCAGCAACGGTCAAGTTCTTGGAAGTAGTGGTCTGTCCGAATACCTGTGCACCGAAGTCAACATCACCGAACTTGTCGTTGTACATTACCGAGAAGTCCATACCCTGACGGCGGTTCTTACCATAGTTGATGTATGGTACGAACGTAGATACAGGCCAGTAAGTATGCATATAGCTTGGATAAATGTAGTCAGGCTGGGCAAGCAGACCGTCGGTGGTTGTGTTGAAGTAGTTGACAGCAAACTTAACCTTGTTGTCGAACATAGCGCCATTGAGACCTACGGTGAACTCCTTACGCTTGACGAACGAGAGTTCCTCGTTGCTACCACGTTGTGAGTCAGAAGTCTGGATGCTGTTATTGGCATCAGACCATCCCCACCAGGTACCTGTGGCAGTGAAGATACCCTTATACATATAGAATGACTCAATGTCAAGATCCTGGTTCAGGACTGTATAACCAGCTGTCAGACGGAGGTCGTTCAGCCATTTGACATTCTTCATGAAGTTCTCCTCAGAAAGGCGCCATCCCAAAGTGATAGAAGGAGAGAAAGCCTCACGATGTCCTTTTTCCAGTTTTGCAGAGTGAACGACATTGCCTGCGAGGTCTGCATAATACTTGTGAGCATAGTTGTATGAAACCTGAAGACCGAGGTTTGCGTTGCTAACCTTATGATACTCACCGCTGATGGTCTGCTGGTAACCGTTGGCAACCAGGGTTGCATGGAGGTTATGTGCACCGAAAGCATTCACATAGTCGAACTGACCGTTCCAAGCAATGGTCTGCTTTTCTGCAGAGTTGCTTGATTCAAGCGTACCAGTGTGCTTGTATTCTGACATCCCGTCAAGTGTTCCCACAACATCCTTGCCATCATACTGTGTCCAATTAACCTTGAATGAGTCGTATTTGTCATTGATGGCTGTAGAGTATGATGTTGAATAGTCAACGGCAAACATGGTCTTGAAGGTCAGGCCCTTGAGAATAGAGGCCAAGTCGAACTTCACACCGGTGTCAAACTGCATCTGACGGCTTGTCCATGTGTTATAGCCTGCACCATACATATCAGCAAAGACATTGGTACGGTCATCCTGGGTAGCTCCAAAGAAATAACGGCCAGCAGGCAGACCTGCAGGATCTACGATGATATTCTTGGTGTTGTTAATCAATGCCCATGAGTTTGCATCGTCTGGGGCAAGATATGAAACGGGTACAAACGGAGCTACACGAGTAGGACGGAGGGTTGACGCAGCACCCCAGAAATCAGAGTTTGAATTACGCTGATTATAATAGGTTGCATTGGCATTTACCCAACCAGTAGCCCAGTCAGCCAGTCTGAGGTCAATGTTACCACGAACATTCAGACGATCAGTAAAGTTGTCCTTACCCTCACCGAAATTGATGAAGTCACCTACACGATAGTAGCTGATGTTGGTATAGAACTGAGCGAACTTACCACCGCCCTCAAACTCGGCAGTCACATCCCAACGTGACTTGGTTCTCTTCACATAGTCAGAAGTATAGAACTGCTGATTGGGATAACGATAGGGATTGGCACCAAGAGCGGTGTTGTAGATGTCCTCTTCGGTATATTTAGCAGCAAGACCATCGTTCTTCAATGCCTGGTTATACAGTGTCATATACTGGGCACCATCAATATACTTGGGGAAAGCCTTAGCAGCGTCCAACTGGTAGTCGGCACGTGCCGTTATCTTCATCGGAGCAATCTTACCACGCTTGGTCGTAATCAGAATAACACCCTTGGCAGCACGGCTACCGTAGAGAACGACAGCTGATGCACCTTTCATGAAAGTGATATTCTCAATCTCAGTAGGTAGCACGTTGTTTGCGTCACGGGGAACACCGTCAACCATAACGAGAGCGTCGCCCTGATTCCACAGCTGGCCATTGTAGCCTGCTACCAGAGCCTGCATATTGTCGAGGCTGTAAGTATTATAGTTCTTCTCTAACAAATCCTTCACATTAACGGTGCTTACGGGCACTATCACATCACGGGCATCCGACTGACGGAAAGCCACGTTAATGGTATCTGCCTCTGCAGCCTCCTGCGCCATCACGCCTTGTGAAAACAGGGCGAAAAGTGAAAGCGGAAGAATACCTATATATTTAACTATATTGTTCATAAAATCTAAAATTCTTTATTCATTATTCATTTTTCGCACTATTACCATCCAGGATTCTGGAACATATCCGGATAGAGACTGGTATCCTTCTTCTTCAAAGGCAGCCACCAGTGCTTCTGCGTGAAGTTACGTGTGAGAATGGTCTTCTCTTCCCAGCCACTTACCTGGTTATCCTTAGGATTCTTCGGATCAAACTCTCCGGCACGCGTGAACTCCTGAGAGGTCTTGACATTGTAAGGAGCCTTGTCCAACAACAGCCAACGACGGAGGTCGTTGAAACGATGTCCCTCAAAGGCCAGCTCACAAGCACGCTCACGACGAACTTCGTCCATGAACTTATGGTTGTCGCCCGTAAACTTGGCTGCAACCTCAGCTACACCGGCGCGCTCACGAATCTTGTTGACTGCCTGAACGGCTGTAAGAGGACAGTTAGAAGCCTTGTAGCTGGCACCGCCAGCGGCAGCGGCAGCCTCTGCATACATCAGGTAACAGTCGGCCAGACGGAGATATGGTACATCAATATAAAGTTTCATATAAGTACTTCCCATATCATAGTTGTTAGCCAGCATTGGGATGAACTTATAAAGGAAGTAACCTGTACGGCTCTCCTTGGTATCATCGCGATAAGTACCACCTGTATAGAGGTTTGCATAACGGTTGCTCTCGGGGTCGATTGTTCCTTCTACCACCTGTACTCCATCATAGACAATATCATGATAGAAACGTGGGTCGCGGTCCTTCCAAGGATGGGTCGGGTCGAAACCAGAGTCAGCATAATTAAGTGGCAAACCATTAGCCATACCGTAATAGTTCACATAGTTGGCAGTTGGCATCGAGAAAGACTGTCCACCCGTAAGGATATAACCACCGAACTCAGTGAACACGCCATAATGAGAGTTCTGCCAAGCATTTTCAGGGATAGCGCGGAGGATAGACTCCGTGGAACCTGGAGGAAGCATGTTCTTGTTCCAAGTATAGAAGAGGTCAGAATAATTCTCGAAGTCAACCAGCTTATACTGTGTGCGACCACCTTCAACCAGGGCGAGCAGTTCACCGAGGGCATCAGCAGCTTTCTTGGCATATTCTGCGTCATACTCATAGGTACTGGCCTTGGAGTTGAGCACATTCATTCTCTCATCGATATTCTTCATCAGCGGAGAAGCAGCCCAGAGATAGTTCTTACCCAGATAGGCAAGGGCAGTAATCTTATTGATACGGAAACCGTTCTTACCGAGGGTATTGCTACCTACAGATGACTTATCCCAATCGATAGGCAACAAATCAGCAGCCTCACGGAAATCCTTGGCAGCCTTATCGGCACATTCCTTGTAGGTTTCACGAGGCAGAGTCATCGCCTGATCAGGAGCAACAGGTGCATCCAGATAGGGAAGGCCTCCGAAATACTGCATCAGCATAAAGTGGAACCATCCACGGAAGAAGAGGAGCTGTCCTTTAACAGCGTTTTTTTCTTCCTGGCTAGCAGCCGTCATGAGATCCATGTTCTCAAGACCTACGTTACACTTACGGATACCATACCATGCAGCAGGCCAAAGTCCGCGTTTGAAACGGTTATTAGGATCAAATGTAACATCAGGCTCCATAAAACCAGATCCCCAACCGTCAAATTCTCTCTGCCAGCCCCAGAAGTCACCCTGATCAACTTTATAGCTCATATGATAGTTGATACCGACTGCCATGATATCGTCCTCACCCCAGTTCCATGAGGTAGTCCAATAGCCACGACAGAAGTCTGGCATACAAAGATAAAGCTCTTCCGTAAAGCCCTGGAAGTTCTTGAAGTTCTTGAAGGCATCTGCTGCAGAGATATCTGACTCCGGTGCCTTATCAAGATAGTCTGTACAGCTGGTAGTCATCGTCAGGGACAGTCCCAGGACAAATGTTACTGCAACAGACTTATATATTGAAAATAATCTTTTCATACTATATATTAATAATGTATTATATTACATGTTTACAACTCGAACTTGACACCGAAGTTGATACGCTTCATGGTTGGGTAAGCACCCTGAGAAGCGAGACCTGTTCCAGCAAAGTTGCTTTCACGGTCGTCAGGCATGTCGGTCCAGAGGAAGAGGTTGTTGCCATTGACATAGACTTTAAGCATGCTAAGACCGATTTTGCGGATCCAGCCGTCATTCCATGTATAGGCAAGTTCAAGGTTCTTCAGACGGCAGAATGAACCGTCGAAGAGGAATCGAGTACCTTCATAATAGCTTGGAGTGGAGCTATAGCGTAGTGAAGGGATGCCAGAATGTGTCTCAGGAGACCAGAAGGCACCCTCATCATATACCGTATGAAGATAATGCTTTGGCAGTGAGTTGAAAGCCACATAGCGGCTTACGTTGGTAACACCATAGAACTGTGCATAGACGCTGAAACCCTTATAGTCAAGACCAAGCGTAAGGTTATAGGTGTTCTGAGGAGTACCCGTATAACCGTAAGGTGCGCTATCATCCTTATCAATAACACCGTCACCATTGAAGTCGGTAATAATGTACTGACCAGGAAGTTTCTGGTTGTCATTCGTATTATGCTCTGTCATGGCAATCAAGTCTGACCAACTATTTGCAAAGCCATTGTCCAGATAGCTCTTGGCCTGACCGATAGAGTAGCCTACGTTCTTCTGGTATGCTGGCAGCAGATCTGCATCATCATGCTCGATAACCTCGTTCTTGGCATGGGTCATGTTCATGTTGGCATAAGCATGGATACCATTGGCGAAATCATACTTCAGACGGAGCTCCAACTCATAACCAGTGGTCTTTGTTCTACCCTTATTCATATAAGGAGCAGTAGCACCGAAATAGAAAGGTACTGAACGGCTATTACCAGAAATCATGATGTCAGAGCGCTTCTCATGGAAGAACTCGAATGTACCAGCGATAATACCATTCAGGAAAGCAAAGTCGATACCGAAGTTCTGCTTGATAGCCTTCTCCCAGTGAATGTCAGGGTTACCAACCTTTTTCTCTTTATACCATGTATAGATAGAGCTGTTGTTGGGGTTGGTTGAATCGAGGTGCGTATTGCCACCATACGACCATTGGGTCTGATAGAGCCAGCGCTCCCAGACTGAGTCCTCACCAATCTCACCGTAAGAATAACGGAATTTCAGAATGTCGATTAAGTTACGTCCAAAAAGCTTTGTCTCAGCAATAGGCTTGAACCACTTCTCATTAGCAAGGCTCCAACCGATAGCGCCTGAATTGAAGAAAGCAAAGCGGTTGTCGGGAGAGAACTTCTCAGAGCCGTTGTAGGCACCATTGTACTCAAACATATAACGGTTGTCATAGTTATATGTAGCACGGAAAGCCCAGTCCTCACGATAGTTTGTAAAATCACTACCTGTAGCACGCTCAGAACGGTTGAATACGCCCATGGCAGTAATATCGTGCTTGCCGAACTGGCGGCCCCAGAAAATCTGTGCCTGATAGAACAGGTTTCGCTGTGTCAAGTTGTTGTTAAGGCTACCACCATCAACACCCCAAGCAATCGTCTCCACAAAGTCGAAGTTGTTATTTCCAGCAGGTTTTTCTGCATAAGAGACAGCACCTGTTACAGGATTAATATATCTGTACTGTGCGTTATTATAGAGGTCGTTGATACCTCGGTTGTTCTCTACGAATACGTTATCCCAAGAGATAAGACCAGAAACCTTCAGTCCTTTAGTGATGAATGAAAGATCCTGCTCGAGGGTAAAGTCGGTGTTGATACGAGTTGTGGTAGTTTGGTTGGCGCCATGCAATGCGAGGTTAGTCACTGAGTTTGGAGCACCTTGTGTGTCGGGCTCAAAGTATCCCCAAACACCATCGCTGTAACGTGGAACAAGTGCGTCATGAGGAGCTGAATAAGCTGCCTGCCACAACTGAGTCTCATACCATGAGTTAGGTTCAAGTCCATAAGGATTGTTCCTAATGCCATGGCTACCAGAGAGGTTTGCCTTCAACACAGTAGTCTTAGTGAGCTGGAAGTCAAGGTTTGAACGAACGTTGATACGGTTGAAGCCGTAACCACCTTTATAACCACGGTTGTTATCCCACTCGCGGAAGAGGTCACCCTCGTGCTGGTAGTCAACAGCAGCATAGTACTTAACGTCCTTAGTACCACCGGCGATATTCACGTTGGCATTGTAAGACGTAGCATAGTCGTCAAAGAGTTCCTTCTGCCAGTCCACATCAGGATAACGCTCGCTCATCAGGAAACCGGTCTCAGGATCGATGCTACCAGCAGGTGCATTGTAGTTATTCATGAAATCCGTAGAACTGATACCATCCCAACTTGAAGGCTGAAGACCAAGCTCATGCTTAATAGCCTGGTTTACTTGATAAAGTGCATCGGCAGAGCCATAAGTCTTCGGCAACTTAGACACCAACTTGATAGCTGTGCTGGCACTGACAGAAATCTTGGCACGACCTTCCTGACCACGCTTGGTGGTAATCAGGATGACACCGTTTGCACCCTTCACACCGTACACAGCCGTTGCAGAGGCATCCTTCAGTACAGAAATGCTCTGTACAGAGTGGATGTCCACACTTGACATCGGACGCTCGATACCGTCAACGAGAACGAGAGGAGAAGAAGAGTTCCAAGAGCTGACACCACGAATAACGATCTTCGGATCCTCCTCACCAGGCATACCTGATGATGATGAAGTGATAACACCAGGGAGATTACCAGTAAGGGCTGATCCGATATCGGATACACCACCGGTGCGCTCAAGGGTCTTACCATCTGTCTGGGTGATAGAACCTACAACAGAAGCCTTCTTCTGCTGGCCATAACCCACAACCACAACTTCCGAGAGCTGGGTATTGTCAGAAAGCGTAATCTTAAAGTTACGCTGCTTACCAACCTTCAGTTCACGGGTATTCATTCCCACATAAGAAACTACAATAATAGTATTCTCAGAAGGAACACTCAAAGAGAAATTACCGTCGAAGTCGGTAACAGTACCAACAGACGTATTTCCCTTTACTACAACGGAAGCACCTATCAGTGCCTCGCCGTTTGCGTCGACAACAGTTCCCTTAATGTCGACCTTTTGGGCCCACATCGTAGTACAGAACATCATTGTCAACAACAGAATACTTAACTGTTTCATCTTGACTGATTTTGATTCATACTTTTATTAGTTAAATTGATTATGCCATATCTTGAAAGACTATACATTGTCTTGATGTCACCTTATTATATATATTGTGCAAAGCCAGCAACCGCCAGACGCATCTGCCTCAGGCAGTGCCGGCCACTTCATGGTTGTCAGATCACAAGGCGAATTCAAACTAACTACTAACTATTTATACTAACCTAAAAAACTGTTTCGATTTTAATTTCGGCTGCAAAGGTACATACATTATTAAAAATAGGCTTTGTAAAGAGTTACGGGAATTTGCGGATTTGTAACAAAACTAAAAAAAGTATTAATTTTACTAATCTTAGTTATATTATTTAAACTTTAAATAAAGGCCACAAAACTATCATAAACGAAGAAGATACACACTTTTGGTAACAAAAACTTTATTTTTCGTAACATTTCCTTGGCTGTTCAGACAAAAACGAGTATCTTTGCAACAAAATTACGTTACTCAGTACAAAATATAACCTAACTAATGGTTCGTAGAGTTCTATCAACAACAATGTCTAACAGACGATTACTTTTACTATTTTTAATCATTTCTGTGCCGTCGGCTTTTGCACAGATG
>Ga0247610_10001300_pt1 | contig 31254 bp, 26 predicted proteins | sample 174DNAGHGhighgp2_FD_193483 | JGI IMG/M metagenome (GOLD analysis project Ga0247610, IMG submission 193483) | Sheep rumen microbial communities from Palmerston North, Manawatu-Wanganui, New Zealand - 1742 DNA GHGhigh gp2 | ecosystem: Host-associated > Mammals > Digestive system > Stomach > Rumen...
GCCTTCTTGTTTTCATTGTATTCCTTCCGGACTTCCGCATACCCCTTCTTGCAGGCGATGGCCGCGTCATTTTCATCCAGGTACTTTTCGTAATTCACATTGCCCGCTTCGTCGTAGCCCCGCAGGATCGTTACATAAGTGTTGCCCGTGGTTACCGGCTCGCCGTTCACGTCGAACCAGGATTCCCGGACTGCCTTCTTGTTTTCGTTGTATTCCTTCCGGACTTCCGCATACCCCTTCTTGCAGGCGATGGCCGCGCCGTTTTCGTCCAGGTACTTTTCGTAATTCACATTGCCCGCTTCGTCGTAGCCCCGCAGGATCGTTACGTAGGTGTTGCCCGTGGTTACCGCTTCGCCATTCAAGCCGAACCAGGATTCGCGGGTCACTTTCCTGCTCTCGTTAAATTCCCTGTGCACCTCCGCATAGCCCGCAGAGCAAAGAACTGGCCGGTCCTGCATATCCAGATACTTTTCCGTTGCAATGTTGCCCGCTTCATCGTAGGCTAACAGCCGGGCGTAATAGGTATTGCCGCCCGTGACCCGCCGGCCGTCCGCATCCAGCCATTCTTCCCGGATGACGCTGCCGTACCCGTCATACACCTGCTTCAGGGTAGCGTATCCATTGGCATGCGTGATCGGCAGATTATCGGCGCCATAGGCGGTGGTCATTACGGTCAGCCCGTCCTCGCTGACCGTACGGAGAATGAACGCATACGTTTTCCCGGGCTGGAGCGTCAATTGATGCTGCGCATCATAGTACCGGGTGATGCTCACTTTTCCATCCGTGCCATATTCATTTTCAAAGGAGGCGTAGCCATCCCGGCACAGGACAGGCTCGCCGTCCAGGCCGAAGAACGCCTTGGCAGCCAGCTTTCCTCTGCTGTTGTACGTCATGGTGGCCAAATGATAACCCTGATCCGTGCAGACCGCTTCGCCGCCCAGGAAATAGCTTTCGGCAACCACCAGACCGTCCTGCCATTCCTGATGCAGTTCATCCGCGCCGTCCGTCGCGATGCGCTGCATATTTTCATCCAGGAACACTGTTACAATGTGCCGACCCTCCGAATCATTTTCGTACTGGGCCACGGCATACCCCTTTTTGCCCCGCACAGGCTCTCCGGCGGCATTGAGAAACGCCCGGCTCAGCTCATTGCCTTTTTTATCCCGGTTGTACGCGATTTGCTGATAACCGTCCACGCAGTTGATGGGCTCTTTGTTCTCATCAAAATAGCTGATCTTACTCAGCAGCTTTCCCTGGTTGGTATAGCTGTATTTCACCACGGCATAGCCCAGGCTGTCCACGATCATGATCTGATTGTTTTCGTCAAAATAAACTTCCCTGGACACCTTGTTGGCCATATTGTACAGATAATCCACCCGGGACCAGCCGTCCGTGGACCGGATGCGCTGCTCGTCCCCGTCCAGGTAGCGTTCGCTGATCGGCCGCCCCTGGTCATCGTATTCCACTTCAATGGCAGCATAGCCTTTTTCGGTATAGAAGGGCGTGCCGTCGGCGTTGAAGTACGCCGTGAATACCGGCTTGGAAATGCCGGACTGATAGCGGTACGTTACGGACGCATATCCGTCTGGGCCGGCTATGGGCTGGCCTTCGGCATTGTAATAGCTCTCCCCCGTCAGCCGTTTTCCGGTGTATTCCCGCTGCAGCTGCGCATAGCCCACCGCCGGATTGAAAACCAGATTCCCGTCTGCGTCATAATACGATTCGCTGAGCAGATAATTGCTGTCCCGGTATTTCAGTTCGGCGACAGCGTAGCCGTCCGGGCCGTTGATCGGCTGGCCATCGGCATCCAGATAGACCTGCCCGGTCAGGCGCAGCTTGCTGCCGCTGGACACGTAGGTATTCTTCATGGTGGCAAACACGGTGTCCGACCGCAGGAGTTCTCCATCCGGGCCATAGTTTTCCGTTTTCGTTACCACCTGGTTTTCCACCGTGCTCAGCTGCCTGGCATATCCGTCCGGACCCGTCACCAGCTGCTGATCCTTATCGTAATACGCCTTTTCCACGGAAACGTCCTTCACGGTTTTCCGGTCCACAAACACAGACCAGCCTTTTCTGCCGTTTACCGGCTGATCCATCTCGTCAAACAGCTCGGTGCGGATCAGGATGGTGTCGTTCTTATAGGTATAGCGCACGATGGCATATCCCAGATCATCCGCCACGGCCACATTGCCGTCGGCGTCCACATAGGTGAGCTTCACCACCTTGCCTTTGCCGTTGTATTCCTTTTGAGCAAACAGATTGCCGGAAATTTCCCCCTGGCTGACCGACAGGGGCAGCAGCGCCAGCATCAGAAAAACGAACCATTTCAGTGCCTTTTTCATTTTTTCCACTCCTTTTTGAAAACGCCCGATCCATCTGTTTATTGACAGTACGCCTTATACCATTCCGCAAACGCGCGCAGCCCCTCCCGGATGCCGATGGACGGCCTGAAGCCGTAATCTTCCTCCAGCCCCGTGCTGTCGGCGTAGGTCACCGGCACGTCGCCGGGCTGCATGCCCACCAGCCTGCGGTGCGCCTCAAAGTCGTAATCCCGGGGCAGCACGCCGGCGCGAACCAATTCTTCCTGTAAGGTGCTGATGTAATCCAGCAGATTTTCCGGGGTGCCGCCGCCGATGTTGTACACCGCGTAGGGCGGCAGCGGCAGCCCATCCTCGCCCAGGGCTTTTTTCGGCGCGCCCCGCATCACCCGCAGCACACCCTCTACGATGTCATCCACGTAGGTAAAATCCCGTTTGCAGTTGCCGTAATTGAAGATGGAGATGGTTTCGCCCTTCACCAGCTTCTCCGTGGCGCTGAAATAAAACATATCCGGGCGGCCGGCCGGACCGTACACTGTAAAAAAGCGCAGGCCGGTAGCCGGGATATTGTACAGCTTGGCGTAGCTGTGCGCCAGCAATTCATTGCTCTTTTTGGTGGCGGCGTACAGGCTGACGGGATTGTCCACTTTATCCTCCGTGCTGAAGGGCACTTTTTTGTTGCCGCCGTACACGGAGGAGGAAGACGCGTACACCAGATGCTCCACCGGATTGTGCCGGCAGGCTTCCAGAATGTTGTAAAAGCCGATCAGGTTGCTTTCGATGTACACGTCGGGATGGTCGATGGAATACCTAACCCCCGCCTGGGCGGCCAGATTGACCGCCACCGCGGGCTTGTATTCCGCAAACACCCGGTCCACCAGCGCCTTATCCGCAATGCTGCCCTTGATGAACACGTGCCTGACCGGGCTGCTCTCCGCCGCCTTTTCGATCAGCGACAGCCGGTATTCCTTCAGCTTCGGATCGTAATAATCGTTCATATTATCCAGGCTGATCACCGTGCCGCCCGTCATTTCCCTGAGCAGCCGCAGCACCAGGTTCGCCCCGATAAAGCCAGGCGAGCCGGTGACCAGGATCGCTTTGCCATTCAAATCAACACGCTGTTTATCCATTGTTTCTCTCCCTCAGTCCCGACGGAACAGGTCGCGGGTGTATACCTTCTCTTTCACGTCGTCCAGCACGCTGTCATAACGGTTGGCAATGATAGCGTCAGAGCCGTGCTTGAATTTTTCGATGTCGTTGACCACCAGAGAGCCAAAGAAGGTGGCCCCATCCTGCAAGGTGGGCTCGTAAATGATCACCGTGGCGCCCTTGGCCTTGATGCGCTTCATGATGCCCTGGATGCTGCTCTGGCGGAAATTGTCGCTGTTGGATTTCATGGTCAGCCGGTAAACGCCCACGATCAGCGGGCGCTCCTTTTCGGCGTTCCACATGGAGGAAGCGGTGTAATACCCGGCCTTTTCCAGCACCCGGTCGGCAATAAAATCCTTTCTCGTACGGTTGCTTTCCACGATGGCCTGGATCAGATTCTGCGGCACGTCGTCGTAATTGGCCAGCAGCTGCTTGGTATCCTTGGGCAGGCAGTAGCCGCCGTAGCCGAAGGACGGGTTGTTGTAATGGCTGCCGATGCGGGGGTCCAGGCACACGCCCTGGATGATGTCCTGGGTGCTGAGCCCCTTGATCTCCGCGTAGGTATCCAGCTCGTTGAAGTAGCTGACCCGCAGGGCCAGATACGTGTTGGCGAACAGCTTCACCGCCTCCGCCTCTGTAAAGCCCATGTGCAGCACCGGCACATCCTTCTTTTCCGCTCCCTCCACCAGCAGCGCCGCAAACCGCTCCGCCGCGGCCCGGGTGCTTTCATCGCAGGAAACGATGATGCGGCTGGGATACAGATTGTCATACAGCGCCTTGGATTCCCGCAGGAATTCCGGGGAGAAAAGGATGCGGTCGGTATGATACCTGGCCCGGACCTTTTCGGTGTAGCCCACGGGAATGGTGGATTTGATCACCATGACCGCCCGGTCGGACGAAGAAAGCACCAGCTCGATCACCGATTCCACGGCGGAGCAGTCGAAAAAGTTCTTCTGCGGGTCATAGTTGGTCGGTGCGGCAATAATGACGTAATCCGCGTCGGCATAGGCCGCCGCTCCGTCCAGGGTGGCCCTGAGGTCCAGGGATCGAAGGCCCTGCTTTGCCTCGTTCAGATATTTCTCGATATATTCATCCTGAATGGGCGACACAAAGCTGTTGATCTTTTCCACTTTTTCGGGAATGATATCCACAGCGGTCACGCGGTTATGCTGAGCGAGCAGCACCGCCAGGGAAAGCCCCACATATCCGGTACCGGCTACGGCAATGTTCATGATTCCGTCCCTCCTGTTCATGCCCATATCATGCGGAAAGCGGCTTTCCCCTCCGCCGCTTTCCCGTCTGCGGTCAAATAAAGCTGACCTGTATTATTTCGTTATGCCCCTGTATTTTTCCTGCACCAGGCGGTAACTTTCCAAATTCCCGATGTCGTAGCGGCTGCCCGGCATTTCCATGCTGTGCATGACGGAATGCCTGCACATCCACGCCACCAGGCTGCCCGGCGCGTCGGTGCCGCAGCCGTCGGCAATGGCGTCCCTGATCTTTCGCGCATCCTCCGCCTTATAGAAATAGAACGGCGGCGTGCACCAATGGGATTCAGGCGCCGCGGGTTTTTCCTCCAAAGACAGCAGCACCTCGTTTTCATCAATTTCCGACACGCCGCTTTTGCTCAGCCGCTTAGCGTCCGCTTCATAATAGCGCATGGTGCAGGAGGTATTCTTTTCCCCGGCATACCTGATAAACCTGACCAGCGAAAAATCGAGCACGTTGTCGCCGGCAATAATCAGCAGATCGTCGTCCAGCTTTAATTGCTCGATGGCAAACTGAATGTCGCAGACAGCGCCCAAGCGGGTCTCATTGGTGCTGGTGCCGTCGTCCACCACCGTGATGGGCAGCGTATGGGCATCGGCCCACGCCTGAAAATGATGGGCAAATTTGTGATTGGAAATCACGATGTACTCATCCACCAGCCCGCTGGTATGGATATCCTCCAGCAGCCAGTCCAGAATGGTTTTTCCGCCCACCTCCAGCAGAGGCTTGGGAAAGTTTTCCGTCAGGGGATACAGCCGGGTAGCATAGCCCGCGGCAAGAATCACGCATTTCATGATGGGCCCTCCGTTATTTCTGATTGGCGATGCCGTCGGCGCTTTCGCACAGGTGGAAGCTGTACTTTCCCTTCATTTCCGGGAACGCGGCCAGATACTTTTTTTCCACGTTTTCGGCGATGCTCTCCGCTTTTTCGGGATCAATCAGCGCCATGCAGCAGCCCTTGAACCCTGCGCCGGAGAAGCGGCCGCCATAAATGCCGTCGGTCTCGGTCATGATCTCATACAGCCTGATCTGCTCCGGCGCGCCGCTTTCCCAGTTGTGGATGCTGCTCCAGCCCGATTCAAAGCTCAGCTTGCCATATGCCTCGATATCGCCCCGCCGCCATGCTTCCGCCCCGGCTTCCACCCGTTCAAACTCGGTATACCAGTGCTCGCAGCGCTTGGCCCAGCTTGCGGGCAGCTTTTCTTTATACGCCCGATAGATGTTCACGCTGACGTCTCTGGCGTTGGCCTGGCTGAATTTACCGTATTCAAAGCCCGCGAACGCCTGCAGGGCGTACACCCCGGCCCGCAGTTCGTCCACCCGCATGTTGTACTTGCTGCCTGCCAGGGAATGCTCCAGGCCGGAGAAGAAAATGGCGATCTGATAAGGCTTCATGTCAGGATGAGTGGGGATCAGCTCAAACCGGTTGTCCTTGCAGTCCAGATACAGCAGATGATCCTTCCGGCTCAGCACCTCGCAGCTTTGGTCCAGCGTGCCCACGTTGACGCCCACATAGTTTTTCTCCGCGTCGAAGGCCACGTCGATCAATGCCTGGGGGGACAGCCTGATTTGATTCACCTTGCACAGCGCGTCCAGAAACGCCAGGATCACCGCCGCGGAGGAGGACAGGCCGCCAATGGGCAGGCTGCCTTCGATGACGCCGCAAAGCCCGACGCTGAGGGAATGCTCCTTGGCCAGCGCCCAGGTGGCTCCCCGAAGATAATCCGCCCAGTCGCCGGTCTTTTCCCCGATTTCCCGGATATGCCACTGGGCCCGTTTGGGAAACTGCAGCGATACCATTTCAATCACGCCGTTCTGCTTGGGGCCGAAGGCGATATGGATGCCTTTGTCGATGGCCAGGCCCGTGATCTTGCCCAGGTTGTGATCCGAATGAGCCCCGATGGGGCAGATGCGGTAGGGCGAGAAAGAAACCGCGTCCGGGGATTTTCCGTATATTTCATAAAACCTGTTTTCACAGCGCATCGTCATTTCCCTCTTTCTCTGTCGCGTTCACAGGGCCGCCGCAAAGCGCCGCGCGCATTCCCATACGTCTGGCGGGATACCGCCGCGCCCGGCCCGGATGGCATTACCATCATATCATGAAAAACGCCCGGATAGCAAGCGCTTTTTGCGCATATTCCCGTTTTCGGCGGCATCCCGCAGCCGCACCATCCGGAGGGATCACCCGTCTCCCCGTAAAACCGCCGCGCGGAGCCGGAAAAGCATACAGGGCCGCAACCCTGCGGACGGTCGAATTCTCCGTAAGGAGCCAAAAACGAAGGGGGCCGCCCCTTCCCCCGCTTTGCACGGGTTCCGGGGCAGCCTCATGGATTTGATCGGTTTCAGCCTTACCTGGTGAACAGGACGAAGCTGCTGTTCGACGGGTAAACCCTGGTCGTCTGCTTTTTTATGCAATAGTTATACACGTACACATACAGCTCGTTCAGAGTCAGCTGCTTGTTGGTGTTCGTGTCAGCCGGCATGGTGCCGCTGGTGCCGACGCCCAGCTTGATGGCATACGGTAAGTAATTGTAAGAGCCGGATGTAGTCGCGAAGTCTTCTTTTACGCCGTAGCTGAGTTGCTGGTAATCCGAAGCAGTGAGCACGTAGAACTTGTTGGCTACCCGGAATTCTCCGGTGTTCGTTACGAACATTTCGCCCTCCGCTTCCAGCGGTTCGCCGTATTCATCGAAATAGTATACCAGGGTCTGTTCCTCGGTGATCTTCGTATCAACGGCAGCGAAAGCCTGGATGGCGGCGGAGGCACTGAACCCGCCAACCGAAGTGGTGCCGCCATTGGCGTTCGCGTAGACCCCAGCGCCGGAGCCGCAGGATTCCAGCAGCACCACGACGCTGCCGGGAACCACCTTCAGCCAGTTCGCCAGATCGCTCAAATACAGCGTTGAAGTATACGTATCGCTGTAGTAGGTGCTCAAAGCGCCTGCAGAGCTGCCGGAGGATTTGTCATCGCCGTGGGTGGCAATCAGGAACAGGGAGATATCATCGTCGTCTGTCCCATTTGACGCTGATCAGCTCGCTGGAGGATGCTTTCGACGTCATGTTTGAAACGGAAGATATCCTGCATTTTGGCGGATACGAAAACGGCAAGAAAATCCTTGAAAGATACGCCAATAAGTTACTCACTATTTCTGCGGTTACATTTTTCAGCGTTCCGGCTGTCTAAACAGCTCCAATCTTTGTAACCGGGTAAAATTGGGGAGTTGAGAACTCGGTCAATAAGCTCCTAACTATAAAGCCTTATTAACAAAGCATCCCTTTTGAACGTCGAAACCCTGCTCGCCGTCTCCGGCAAACAGGGCTGCTTTTTTTCCCATCGTAAAATACATTTGCATTAACTTAATGCACTGCTTGTTCTTTTGACTGCTATCTGGCCTATCCTAATGCCATTGGGGAACGTCCTTAATATTTTCCGTTTCAGTTGTTGCCCACTGGCAATGGTTTTCAGGCAAATAAGTTGAAAAGGAAAAAATTAATGACGCGCACTATAAATCTTTGTACCACTCTGCAAAAGCCCTGAGTCCCTCTCTGATGCCGATGGTGGGCCTGAATCCATAATCGCTTTCCAAACCACTGCTATCTGCATAGATCACCGGCACGTCCTCGGCCTGCATGTCCACCAGCTTCCTATGGGATTCAAAATCATAATCCTCGAGCAGCACCCCATGCGAACCAATTCCAACTGCAAAGTGATAATATAGTCAAGCAGGTTTTCAGGCGTTCCGTCGCCAATGTTGTATACGGCATAGGGTAGCAGGGCAGATCATCTTCTCCAACGGCTTTTCCAATGCGCCCTGCATCACCCGGCGTACGCCCAACACTATATCGTCCCCTTATGCAAAATCCCGTTTGCAGTTGCCATAAAGAAGATGGAGTTCAGCATCAATCACCGTTTTTACCGACAAGCGAAATATATACAACCTCCGGCGGATTGAATATCCGGGGCACGCGGGCAGTACCGGACAGCCCAGCAGATACAGCCAGCACGCCGTGCTTTCCCGGAAAAATGCCCTTTGTATAGCGGGGAAGCCAGCCTTGGCTGTGGGAAAACAAGCCTTTCCCGAACAATCGGATTTGCCCGCCGTGGGCATGGCCGGACAGAACGAGGTCAATGGGATGCTCCGAAAGATAGGGCTCCCGCAGGCTCCAGTATTCCGGATAATGGCACAGCAGGATCTTGTACCCCTCATGGAGTTCAAAAGCCTCCAGCCAGGCCGAATCGGTATCCAGATGCGGGGGATGGGAATAGCGCGGCCGATAGGGATAACGCCCTCCCGCTTCTTTTCTGAATTGCTGAAAATTGGTCACAATGGCGGATGAGAGCCCGCCGATCAGCAAATCCCGGCTGATCACGGCAAATTCGTTATCCAGCACCGCTGCGCCTGCGCGGGAAATGGCTTCTATGTCCTCCGGGCTGATCATCCATTCATGATTGCCGAGCGATATATAGGTGGGCGCGATCCCCGCGCAGCCGGAAATCAGCTTGAGCACGTTTTTTTGTTTTTCAACGATCAAGCCCTCGCCCTCCGGGCGTTTGCCGATCAGCAGGTCGCCCGCAACGCAGATCAAATCCGGCCGGTTCTTCCCCAAAGACGCCAAGATAGGAGACGGTTCCACATTGTGGGTATCGGACACCAGAGCAAGGCGCAACTGAACCGGCGCTGCAAGATTGTATACCGTTTCCTTCATAGCACGCTCCCCACTGACGATGCACTGATGTTTTACAGCCCCCGGTTCTCCGCCGCAGTTCTTCTATTGCACAAATGGCACGCCCCGGTCAAAGCCCCAATCGATCCGGGAGGGAAGAAATACGGCGTTGGGACAGTTTTCAAAGGCTGTTTCCTCCATATCGGGCGCGCCGATTTCCACCAGCAGCAGGCTTTCAATATCGGCGAAGGCATATTCCCCGATGCTTTCCACCGTTTCCGGGATCGTCAGCCTCCCCGCGCAAACGCCCCGGAACGCCTCCCTTTCAATGGCCTGGGTATCGGCGGGCACGGTCAGTGCGGGAAGCTCCGGCAAATCGCGCACCGCCACGGTCATCGCTTCCCCCCAGGCGGATACTTTGCCGTTCCAAACCAGCGCGACGGTGAACGTGTTTTCGCCAGGCTCATTCAGAGGGATCAGGGCGTCCTGCTCCTGGCAGGGGTATTCTTGCCCTGTTTCCAGCACGCAAATGCCCTGGGCATGCTGATCCAGCCGAATCACCGCCTGAAAGCCCGTATATCCCAGGCGGGTGCTGAACCGATAGGTGGGAACCAGTTCCTCGATCCCGGCCACGCGCACCAAAACAGGTTCTGTCCAGGCGCTGGAGCCGCCGTCCCGGCTGCCCGCAAAGCGGAAGAAATAATCGCCGGGGTCCAGGGAAAGGGGCTCATACGCCCAACTGGCATCCTCAGGCATGTACACCGTCTGCTCGAACAATTGGGTTTCTTCGCTTTCCGGCGGCACAAATGTGATTTCCGCCGTCAGCTCATCATAGGGGTATCCATCGTCCAAATACGAAAAAAGCATTCTTTCGTTTTCATAGATCGCCCCGGCCACAGCCTGAAACACAGGGGCGGGCGGGCCGCCCGCGGCATAGCTCCAGTAAGCGATTTTCAGCTCGCTGGCGGAAAACGGGGTTTCCGCCCCGTATTGGTATGTCAATTGGTGGGGTCCGGCGGAAAAGGTATATCCCGTCTTGGCGTTTCCTTCCTCCGCTCCGGCCAGAAACAGAATATTCGGATACCCCGCCATTCCGCTGTCGCAGTTCGTCACATCGATCAGATAGTTTCTTCCATCCTCCATCCGGGCGATGTTCCACATGTGATTCGACCCGTTCATTTCCCCCGAAACGGAAATAACGGATATACCGTCTGAGGACAAATCGCACAGATACTGAAACGCCTTGGCATAGCCTTCGCAGGTGACGCAGGTATCGGGATCGCCGTCAAACACCCAAATCAGCTGCCAAGGGTTGCCGTAGGGAAGGCCTTCGCTTTCCGTTTGATCATAATAAGCCGCTAAATCACAGATTTCATTTTTATAGGCCAGCAGCTTTTCAGCGTCGGCCCAATCCCCGTACCGCTCCACGATTTCACGGGCGGCGTCCGCGGCGGCGAATACGCTCTGGCCGTAGGATGGGTCCACCAAATAGTCTCCCGCGGCGTAATCCCAGGACACGGTCATGGAAACAGTGATCGTGCCGTCCACCGTGATGGCGTCGGCATCAGCGCTATACCTTCTGCCCGTGCTGATTTTCATGCCGCCGTCCACTTTGTTGAACCAGTACAGCTCATAGGGGCAATCGGCCAGCAGGGCTTGATTGATGGCGGTATAATCGGGAACGGCCATCATGCTCTTGGCCGCCTCCTTCGCTGCCTGGGACACCGCGCCGTTGACAAGGATCGATTCGATGCCCAACTCCTGGGCGGTAAATGTGCGCGTTTCGTATAAATCCTCAAATGGGAAGCGAAACACCGTGGATTCCCTGAGCCCCGCCGCGGCCTCCACAATGCCCGCGTACAGGCCCGAATAGATGATTTGGTCGACGCCCTCCAACCGGCTGCCGATCAGGCGGGGAGCCTTCCTGGGCCCATTGGTCCGCTGGGGATACAGCTTTTGGCGGATATAGCCTTCCGCCGGGTTTTCTTCCCCGTCAGCCGGAAAAAGAAACGTTTCCTCAACGACGCTTTCTTCCTCCCAAACCGTATCCGCCGCTTGGGCAGCACATGGCGGCATGCAAAAAAGGAGGACGGAAATCCATACGATCACAGCGCTGACCCCTCTGACCGCCCGCTTCAATTTCCATCGCCTCCCTGCGCATGCTTATACCCAAATGAAAGAAGATACAAAATGAGGGAAGGGGCAATATCATCCGCCCCTCCTCCTCCGAATCGCCGGCCGTTGCCGGATTGCTTTACTTCGTGATCCCCCTGTAATTCTCCTGCACGGCCTGATAACTTTCCAGGCTGCCAATATCATAGCGGCTGCCGGGCATTTCCATGCTGTGCATCACGCTGTGGCCGCACATCCAAGCCACCAGACTGCCCGGCGCGTCGGTGCCACAGCCGCCTAAAATGGCATCCTTGATCTTTTTAATGTCCTCCGCCTTGTAAAAATAGAAAGGCGGCGTGCACCAATGGGATTTCGGCTGGGCGGGCTTTTCCTCCAGAGAGAGCAGCACCTCGTTTTCATCGATCTGCGCCACGCCGCTTTTGGTCAGGCGCTTTTCATCCGCCTCATAGTACCGCATCACGCAGGAGGTGTTCTTTTCCCTGGCGTAGCGGATGAAGGAAACCAGCGAAAAATCCAGCACGTTGTCCCCGGCGATGATCAGCAGATCATCCGCTAACTTCAATTGATCAATGGCGAACTGAATGTCGCACACCGCCCCCAGCCGGGTTTCATTGCTGCTGGTTCCATCATCCACCACCGTGATGGGCAGGGCGTGCTGATCGGCCCAGGCCTTGAAATGATGGGCAAATTTGTGATTGGAAATCACAATGTATTCATCCACCAGGCCGCAGGTATGAATATCCTCCAGCAGCCAATCCAGAATGGTCTTCTCCCCCACCTTCAGCAGCGGCTTGGGAAAGTTTTCAGTCAGTGGATAAAGCCGCGTGGCATAGCCCGCAGCCAAAATAACACATTTCATTTGATTCAGCCTTTCACTGTTGATTTGCGATCCCGTCCGCGCTCTGGCACAGATGGAAGCTGTATTTGCCCTTCATGTCAGGGTAAGCGCTCAGATATTTCCTTTCCACGGCTTCCGCGATGGCGTCCGCCTTTTCTGGATCAATCAGAGCCATGCAGCAGCCCTTAAAGCCCGCTCCGGAGAAACGGCCGCCGTAAATACCGTCGGTTTCCGTCATGATCTCGTACAGCTTGATCTGCTCCGGCGCCCCGGATTCCCAATTGTGGATGCTGCTCCAGCCGGATTCAAAGCTCAGTTTTCCATAGGCCTCCAAATCGCCCCGGCGCCAGGCTTCCGCCCCCGCTTCCACCCGCTGGAATTCCGTGTACCAATGCTCGCACCGCTTGGCCCAGGGCGTCGGCAGACGATCTTTATAGGCCTGATATACGCTCCAGCTTAAATCCCGGGCATTGGCCTGATTGAACTTGCCATAATCGTACCCCGAAAACGCCTGCAGGGCGTACACGCCCGCGCGCAGCTCATCCACGCGCATGTTGTACTTGCTGCCCGCCAGGGAATGTTCCAGCCCGGAAAAGAAGATGGCGATGCTGTAGGGCTTCATGCAGGGATTGGTGGGGATCAATTCATAATGGTTATCCTGGCAGTCCAAATAGAGCAAATGATCCTTTTTGCTCAGCACTTCGCAGCTTTGGTCCAGGGTGCCTACGTTGACGCCCACATAATTCTTTTCCGCGTCAAAGGCCACGTTGATCAGCTCCTGGGGCGGCAGCTTGATCCCGTTCACCTTGCACAGCGCGTCCAGGAACGCCAGGATCACAGCGGCGGAGGAGCTGAGGCCGCCAATGGGCAGGCTGCCCTCGATCACGCCGCACAAGCCCATGGACAGAGAGTATTTCTTGACCAAAGCCCAAGTGGCTCCGCGCAGCTAGTCCGCCCAGTCTCCGGTTTTCTCCCCGATCTCCCGAATGTGCCACTGGGCGCGCTTGGGAAACTGCAGAGACACCATCTCGATCACGCCGTTGTGCTTGGGACGGAAGGCGATATGGATGCCCTTATCGATGGCCAGGCCGGTGATCTTGCCCAGGTTATGGTCGCTGTGGGCGCCGATGGGGCAGATTCGGTAGGGTGAAAAGGCAATGGCGTCCGCCTGCTTGGAATAGATCTCGTAGAATTTTTCTTCACACAGCATGTTTGAATTGTTCCTTTGATTTGACATATTATTTTCAGCACGCTCAGAGTTGAACTGAGCTGAATCCCTTATGCTGATAAAAGGGGCACTTTTCAGTGCCCCATGGTAAGTTGGCCGTAAAATTACTTCATTTCGCTCAGGCTGGTGCAGTTCTTGAAAGCGCGGGCGCGGATCGCGGTAACGGTATCCGGCAGATCAATGGAAACCAGCGTGGCGTTGCCTTCAAAGGCGCCTTCTCCGATTTCCTTCACGGTCTTTTCATTCACAACTTCGGGGATCGTTACGTTCGCGGCGCTGCCATGATACTTCACAACGCTCAGAGAGCCGTCGGACAGGATCTGGTATTCCACTTCGTCCACAATGAAGTTGCTGGAGATCGTCAGCAGCACTTCGTCGGTAGTGACGCTGTTTTCATTGGCGTCCGTGATCACGCAGCGGAACAGGCGGCCATCATAGCTTTGCGAAGCCTTGAAGCTCAGGGTAGCGGTCTTGTTGCCGTTGAACCGCCTGTGACCAGAGAGGAAAACTCCAACATCCTGTGGCTGATAAATCGGCAGAGTACAACATCGTCTATTATAAGTAGTTTATTGACAACCTTTTTTAGTGACCCGGGGAGAAGGGCTGTAACCGAGCAGAAAAATGGCACAAAAAAACAGCACACCCTTTATTTCGGTGTACTGTCTGCCGGTTACACTTTTTTCGACTACTTTTTTGTACTCTGGCTCTATGTGACCAGTCGAGAAGGGAATGTGACCATGAAGAAAAGGTAAGTTATCGTGTGGAGTTAAACTGATAAACTTTTGATAACTCCCTAAAGTGAGTTGATTTACTGTCACTTCAGAGGTAATATCACACCTACCTTATGCGGGCCATAAGGGAGGATGATACTTGTGTCCATTGATTACAGCAGGATCGGTATCCGCATCAAACGGTATCGGTTGGACAAACATCTGAAACAAGAACAACTGGGTGAACTCATTCACAGCTCGACTGCCACAATTACTGCGATAGAGAGAGGAGTGAAAGCCCCCAGCGTTGATACTTTGATCAGCATCGCCAATACTCTGGAAGTTTCGGCAGATGATATCCTGATCGATGTACTGACTCATTCCCATTCCACAGCCGGAAATGAAATCCAAGAGATCCTTCTTGACTGCAACGACAAAGAGAAGGAAATCATCGTCAGAGCATTGACTTTCCTTAAAGCCATGCTTTCCGAAGTTGGCGTGTAAATAAACAGGATTGCCCGCATAAGCCGCAGCGGTTCCCCTGGTGTAAGCCTTGGGGGCTGTCTGTGGTACACAGGCAATTCTAAGCTACGCTCTCTTATCCGGGCGAAAAGTGCCAGTAAAATTCATACAGGAGAACAATCCGGTCATTGACATTTTACAACAACTGTTGTAAAATTGCAATAGGGGTGATGACATGGATGAGGAATTCAGCCTGGATGGCTTTCAGACCGTTCACCATAATACCGCCTCAATGCTACACGAGTGGCGTATTGTCCATGGTCTTACCCAAAGTCAGGTTGCGGAGAAAGCTGGAATCACACAACAGCAGTATCAATACTTCGAGTCCGGGAAGCGGGATCTCCGCCGCAGTTCTTTTACCACTGCCTGCAAGGTTCTCGAAGCGCTCAATATGGACATCGTGAAGTTTTTTCATGGCGAGTATGTCTTCGGAGCGGAGATCTATGCTGACGATCATGGCCAGATCCGATATAAGGAAAGCGGGAAGCTGCTGGGCGAAGAACCGGGTGAAACGAATCCCGAGCGGTAAGATTGAATTGCTGGCCCCACAGGTTGTGAAAATGTGCAAAATGAAAAATGAGTAGGAAAAACCACGGTGGCACAAGGCATTTCCCATTTTTCATCATTTTACATTTTGCAGCAAGTGAAAAATGACATTTGACTTCGACTGGTTTTCCCAATGATATGAAATCAAGGGGTGTCCACCATGATTTGCCCGAAATCCTATAACGATGTTACTCCACGGAAGACAAATTGGCTCTGGCGTCCCTTTATCCCCTTTGAGAAAGTGACGCTGCTCCAGGGAACAACCGGCATTGGTAAGACCAGTCTGATCATGAAGATCCTGGCGGACATCAGCAACGGCACATATCCTCCCAACATGTTTCACGGACAGCTTCTTCCTCCTGTCCATGGTGAACCTCTCAAGTCATTTTATGTTACGGCGGAGAATGGCATTGACGATACCATTGTCCCCTTGTTTGAACTGTATGGCGGCAATAAAGAGAACGCCATGTTCCAGAATGAGCAGGAGGGCCATTTTATTCTTACGGGATCGGAAATTGAAGAATGCGTCAAAAAAACAGGCGCTAAGGTCATCTTCATCGATCCTTGGCAGCAGTTTGTAAACGGGATATCGACCAGTGACAACGCTGCCCTGCGGAATATGGTCTGCGATATACAGCTTGCCGCCGAGCGAATGGGAGTCGCCGTTATCCTTGCCGGTAACTTTATCAAGGGCCTTCTCCCCGATATAAATCGAGGCATCGGCGGCACCGAACTGTACAATACGCTGCGCTGCATCCTGACGCTCCGATCGGATGATGGGGATGATCCTTCGGTGAGAATTCTGGAAGCGACGAAAATGAGTCTCATGGGGAAAGAGTCCACCCCCATTATTATCCGCCAGGATGAAGATCTGGGGCTGACCTTTGAAAGCTATGATGCCTTGGATGGAGAAGACGATGAAGAAGAACCTATGGATTTTCTTTTGAAAACGCTCGAATCTGGCCCCCAGGATAGCAGAAAGATCATGGAATTGGGCAGTGAGCGTGGCCTTGGCTCCAGCCAAATGTACCGTCTGCGCAAGAAAGCCGGTATCATCATAGAAAAACAGCCGGACCGTTCCAGTCAATGGAAACTGCCTACATAAAAGCCCAGGTATAAATCCCAGATTGTTGTGCTGACAAAGCTGGAAAGGTACCAGGGCATGGTATCCAGAAGAAGAATTATACAGTCACGAGAAGTGCCTTCTTCCCGGTTTCAGGGGATGGTTGGCCATGCTTGTTCAGAACATTCAGAACAAGTTCACCTTCTCTTCTTTGCATAATATTTTTGCCCAGGGTTCGTTGGATTTTTTGAATCTGTCCTAAAGAGTAACTCTGATCATTTTTATATTCTCATATTCTTTTTCAATTCCCCGTCTAATATTCGATTGCATCTTATTTTAGACGCAACGTCGCTATCCTTAAATCATCCATATAGGAAGGATGAACGTGCTTCTGTCTATCGCAGATAGTTCTTCTCTTAAGCACAGGATTGCGCCTGCGCCTCTCGGCATCGATCCCTTATCCAGCACTTTGAAGGCAGACGCCAACTCTGTCCCTGGATTGGTGGTCTTTTTAATTTCCAGCGGATGGAGCTCTCCGTCCGTTTCAATCACCATATCAATTTCATTTGTGTCCTTGTCCCTATAGTAGTGAAGTAGGCAATCTTTTACACTGTTATGCCAGGTTTTCATGATTTCCGCTACCGTATAGTTCTCAAGGATTGCGCCGTTGATAGCACCATTCATGAGGATATCGGGGCTTGAGTATCTTGTCAGGTAAGTTACAAGACCGGTATCGAAGAAGTACATTTTCGGCGTCTTAACTGTGCGTTTAAGGAGATTGTTGAAGTACGGTCTGAGGTAAAAAACTACTTCTGACTTTTCAAGCACCTGCAGCCATCTTTTGGCGGTATCATCTGACACGCCGACATCCTGCGCAATGTCATGCACATTAAGCATCTGACCCACACGACAGGCGGCTGCCCGAATAAAGTCAGCAAACAGCAACTTGTCAACACCGGGGATCATATCCGTTACATCACGGTTGATATAAGTCTGGATATATGAGCTGTAGAAAACATCCCTGTCCCGGTATCTCCCGCTCCTGTGGCCAGGCATTCCTCCGTTCCAGATTCTTTCATACATTTCCGTGGATGTGCAGCTGGCAAGGTGCGTTTTTCTCTCGTTCAGTTTTGTGATAGTGAGTGAAAGCGGTTCCGTAGTTCCGTCTCCATAAAGCTCCGATTGCGATAACGCAGACATGTGGATTATAGCCGTTCTCCCCGCCAGGGACTCCTGGGCGAGCTCCATCAGCTGGAAAGCTTGAGAACCGGTAAGCCAGAAAGACCCAGGAGCGGCTCCGTTATCCACATTGATTTTGATATATGAAAACAGTTGCGGGGCATACTGGACTTCATCAATCAGAATAGGCGCAGGGTGCATTTCCAGAAACAGAGCCGGGTCATTTTGGGCAAGCCGCCGATTCTCTGCGTCATCCAGCGTTACCTTCTGCCTCTCTGTACCTTCCATCAAATGCTCAAGCATTGTCGTTTTCCCAACCTGCCTCGGTCCGATTAGTAACAGACAACTATAATCTTCACTGATCTCCATGATGCTCTTTTCCAATGATCTTTTGATGTAAGTCATGTGAGTTCCTCCGTCCATAATCCGATACAATCTTATTTTAGCCGATTTTTTAACTGATATCAAGTCCTTTTTTGTAATTTAGTGTCCGCACAGAGTCTGACTTATCAACCTTATTCACGTTACCCTAAAAGAAAAAAGGCGGCAGCCGAAGCCGCCGCCAAACATGTCATCAGTTGTAATCCTCACAGTACCCATCCTCTGGTACTCTCTCATAACCATGGGTAGAGCAGACAAGGCACTGTTCACCCGATTCATCATCAGCTGACATGGAAGCACTACAGTTGAGACAATTTCTTCCGTCCGCCCCGTTCGTTCCGTTGATCTTTTCCAGGGTTAAGAGCATTTCGCGCTGGATGGCCAAGCTTATGTCCTCCAGGCTGTACTTTCCCTCATTTCTCCAAGCAGAAGCGTTATACACATCCCGCACCACAGCCTCACAAAAGGAATCCGGGAATTGACGGAAGTACGTGGGGAACCTGCTTTGCAGTTCTCGTTCAAGATCATCCTGAATCTCCTCGCGGAGATCTTCATAGTTGTGCATTTTCATCCTGCCCTCCTTAAGCCGTCTGTCTGCTCTGCTCTTCCTGTACGCAACTCTGCGCCATGAACACCTCTATACCCTCCGTGTTCACCAGCACCTTATCCACGCTCTCCAAGAAAGCCCAGCTGTCAAATGATTCCTCGTCCTGCCACTCCCAGCCCAGTGCTCCTGCGATCTCGGCCAGAAGAACGTTTTCTTTCACATGCCTGCATTCGCACTTTCCAGTATTGACGCGCCTCCTGCAGCGCCAGGTTTTGTAATGCCCTCCGGCGTTCCTGGCCGTATAGCGGCGGTAAGGCTCTCCACATTCTGCGCAGAATACTTTCCCATACAGAAAATGCGTAGTACGCTGAACTTTCAAGCCTTGCTCCTTGGCCAGCTGCTCCCGCTTGAATCGGTCATGGACGGCATCCCAGATTGCCGGCGTGACGATGGCCTCATGGTCATTGTAGATGTACTTGCCCTCATAAGCTTCATTGAGATTAGGACGCTTGGTCAGGTAGTTTTGAGGGGCTGCCTTCTGGAGCAAGCGGTCACCCACATAAGCCTCGTTGTTCAGAATCCGAAGGGCAACGGACCAGGTAAAGTCCTTGTCGGAGCGCATCCTATGGGCACCCTTCTCCCGCAGGTGCTGGAGGATGACGGTCGGCGCGAGACCCGCCGCGTACTCCTCAAACATCAGCTTTACGATCCAGGAGTCCTTGTTAGGCGTGAGTTTTCCCTGTATCTCATCATAGCCCAGCATGTGATTGCTGCCTACGTGGCGAATGCCCATCTCCATCCTGCGCTTGTTGCCCCATTTGACGTTTTCCGAGATGGATCGGCTTTCTTCCTGGGCCACAGCAGCCATAATGCTGAAGATCATGTCAGAGCTTGGATCGAAGGAACTGATACCCTCTTTTTCAAATCGAACTTCCACGTTGATAGACTTCAGCTCATGCACATATTTCTGAGCTTCCGCAAAGTTTCTGGAGAGGCGGGACACAGACTTGCAGAGGATGATGTCGATCTTCCCAGACTTAGCATCCTCAATCATCCGCATGAACTCCGACCGTTTGGCGGCACTGGTGCCCGTGATACCCTGGTCAGCGTAAATGCCAGCCAGGATCCATCCTTCTGTTGATTGAATTTGGTCGGTGTAATAATGAACCTGTGTCTCGTAGGATTCTTCCTGCGACTCAGTCAATGTACTGATACGGGCATAGGCCGCCACCCGTTTCAGTGCCAGCTTGGGGACAATCTTTCGGATAATCATCGCTTACTCTCCTCGTTCTTTGTACTCTTGATGCCATACACCCTCGGTACCGGCGCTTCATGCGCAAGCGGCTCCAGAATGATCGTTTTCAGAATCGCATCCCGTGCGTTCATGATTCCCTCCACCTGTCGGTCAGGGCAGCCCTTGATCAGCGGCACACCGTTGACCACATAGGTATTCAATATGAAGGTGCCCCTATCACGCGTGGTGTGTTCCATGGCTTCCTTGGTGATGTCGGGATAAGGCATATCGCCGGCCTTCTTGTACTCAATGGCCGTGTTGGTGACGATACCGCATTTCCATTCCACGCGCATCACCGTCCACTGGGGAAAAGCAATCTGCTGAACCGTATCACACAGGTGTTTGTACTCAATCTTCTTATTCTTCCTGGGCGCTATGGTCTTAAGCGCCAGCATAGCCTGCGCAGCGGCGGCTTTTTCTTCGTCTTCGCTCTCCGCTATGGCCGTGAGTTCCCTCTGCTGGATGCCCTTGATAGCATCCCAGAAAGCACCGTCGACGTAATTGTCCATGATATAGTACGGCGGGCAGACTGTGCGGTGCATGCGAAGGTCGCCCTTCTTGCTGGCCTTGCCACCGCAGGTCCAACCGAAGGTTGTATTGTTACGCGGCAAGGCACAGCGGATCATTTTTTCTCCACAGATCGGGCATTTCAAGAATCCGTAATAAGGGTACTGGGCGGTGCCGCGGTGCATGTCCTTCATGGCGGAAATCATCTGTGCCATCGCATAGGATCTACGGTCCACAATGGCCTCGTGGTGGTTTTCCTTGTAAAACTGCTTGAGTTTGGCGTCCCTGTTACTGACCTTGATGTGTTGGATCGGGTCGCTGATGTAGGTCTTCTGCATCCGCAGATCCCCGATATACTTCTCATTGTGGAGGATATCGGCTAGGGACTTGGGTACCCATACTTCCTTGCCCCCGGAGGATGAAATCCCATCCTCCATCAGCCCTTTGCAGATCTGGGGAAGCGTCCGGCCGGAAGTGTACTCGTCGAATACCCTGCGGATCACCTTGGATTCCTCTGGATCAGCGTACCAGGTGCCGTCCTCGGCGCAGCGGTACCCATATACATGGGTCCATTGGGTGATGCCCGCCGCGTAGCGCATGCGCTTGCCCACCTTCATGTTGTTGGAAAGGGAGATGATCTCCTCCTGAGCGCTGGCAGCAAAGATGGAAAGCAGGAACTCAGACACCGCATTGCCCGTGTCCAGTTTCTCTTTTTCAAAGAAAACCGAAACGCCGTAGGTCTTGAGCTCACGCACATAGGCCAAGGTATCCACCGTGTTTCTGGCGAAGCGAGAGATGGACTTGGTCAGGATGTACTGAATCTTTCCAGCCTTGGCGTCCTTGATCATTCGTTTGAATTCCTCGCGGTGCCGCACTGTCGTGCCACTGATGCCTTTATCAGCATAAATGCCCGCCAGTACCCAGCCAGGATGCTCCTCAATGACCTTATTGAAGGCGGCAATTTGGGTATCCAGGCTTTTTTTCTGAATTTCCATGTCGGTGCTGACACGGCAGTAAGCCGCGACTTTAATGTCCGCTACCACATCCTGCCGCTGTTCCAGTACGTGGACGTCATTGGAAAGCACCGAAGGCGTACTCATAAATTCTGTGGTCCTGATCATTTCAGTCATTATGCCATCTCCTCTCCGTGGTTCCTGCGCATCAGCACTTCAGGATGTTCCTGCATCCAGGCGGCCCGAAGCAGTTTATTACGGCCATTCAAAAGTCCCTGCTTCAAATAGTCCTGGACAGTATCGAAAATCTCAGGGGTCACGATGGGATCATGGTGCTGTTCAAGATAGTACTGTTCCACCTGCCCTTTGTTTCTGACTCTCTTATTTGTCAGGTAATCCAGGATTACCGTCTTGTTGGTGAGAATGTCACCGCGGTATGCCTCGTTTCTCAGCGCTATCTGAATCCGTTCACGGGTCCAAGCCTCGCGTCCGGCGGCAGCCTCGCGCTTGTTCAGCATTTCATGGATTTCTTTCATCGCATAACCCTGGTAGGCCAGCGAAAAAAGGTAGCGGACCCGCTCGGCTTCTTCTTCCTGTATGATCCAATAGCGGTAAGTGTCCCCAGGCTTTTTCTGAATTCGGTAACCGTAGCAGGCCATGCGAATGGGGTCACCCAACTCCGCCCGGCGCTGCTTGGCCCAGCGAATGTTCTCGCTGTGGGAGCAGGACTCGCTTTGCGCCATGGAGGAATAAATGGACAAGATCATGTCAGTCTGCGGATCCATACTGTTCAGCCCTTCCTTTTCAAAAAGAACTGCGACCCCATGCTTCTTCAACCTCTCCAGGTATTCTCTACATTCAACGGTGTTTCTGGAGAACCGGCTGATAGACTTGACCAGAACTATGTCCACCTTGTCTGCCTCGCAGTCGGTTATAAGCCGCAGGAATTCCTTCCTTCTGCTGACATGAAGCCCTGAAAAGCCCTGGTCGCCATAGATGCCGACCAGTACCATGGTGGGATCCTTCTCGATCAGCCCCTTGTAGTAGGCGCTCTGAGTCTCGAAGGAAAGCTCCTGCTCTTCGGCCAGCGTACTGACACGGCAGTAGGCGGCTACCCGTTTGACGCTATCCTTCTGCGTGACGCCGCCTGTCGGCTCGTAGTGGAAGGTCTCGGTCTGGCCTTCCTGGATATTCAGCTTGTTTCTTCGCTCCTTCATGGGGCGCTCCTTTCTCACGCCGGCAACGGCGCGTTCAGTTTTTTGGCTTTTCGCTTGGCTACGGCCACCTGTTTCTGTTCCTCGCTGAAGAAGGCCGTATCGCCCTCCAGCCCTTCCAGCAGGGTTCTGCGGGGACGCTCGAATTCTTCACCAATGAATCCCAGCCGCAGGAGCCAGGTGCGCATTTGGAACTTTGGGTTGCTCATATCGCAGGGCTTCATCCGCGCCTTACCTGTGGCCAGCGCCATTTTGCTGGCTTGAGCGATCAGGAAAGCCGCTGCCTCAATGGCGGGGTATGAAAAGACGCTCAGCATAATGCCGAGCGCCAAGCCATGGTTTACAATGATCTGCATGGGCTCCCGAAGAGAGAGAGCCTGCTCAATCAGTGGCCTACGGGACTCCAGAATATTGACCAAATTGTAGACTGTTGAAATATCCCCGCCGTCAGGATAATAGGTCAGGACAATATCATCCGGGTACCACCCCTCTTCATTAAAAGCTGACATAAGGCGCTCCAGCATGGTCAGTTTTTCTACTGGCATAGGATCTGTATAAACCACATTCTGATGCAGGGTCATTTCTCCCCATTCGTAGTATCCGCGGTCATCACCGTTATTGTACTGCCGCACATACTTTCCTTTCTCCCGCAGCGCGGATGACATGGCCTTCTCGATCCGCCTCTGCTTCATACGCATCATTAGGTCCCGCAGCCCTCCTACCTCCATCCGCACCGACACCTTGCCGGTCAGGATGAACTCAGGTTCTGGTTCCAGAGCCTTCAAGGCAGCCTCTGCCTCCAGTACCGCATAGTAACTGGATCTGGGGGTTACACGAATTACTCCCATGTTCTTTTCCTCCTTTGTCACTTGGCTTTCTGCCCCTTGCCTTCATGCTCCGCATCATGGCTTGAGGTAGTGGTATTAACGCTCTGAAGGCCGACGAAGTCAACGCCTGCGAAGTCTTATGGTTCTTATGTTTCTGATACGTTTTCGGGCATAAAAAGAGGACACGCGCCTCATACAGAGGTGGTGTCCCTGGGGCTTTTATCATCCATCCTTTATCGCTGCCATGATGGCATTTTCCAGTTCAACCTTGATATCATCCTCCGGGCGTTTGAGATATTGGGGTCGGTTCCCCGCAAAGGCGCATCAGTTATTTGGAAACCGTTGTCACTCTTTATCAAAGATCTCACAGGCTTCCTCGTAGAGCGCCTGCTCTTCCGGGCTGGGGATCATTTCCTTTGTGATTCTTCCCAGGACGCGGCCCACGACCTGGGCGCCGTCCTCGTAGGGGAAGATATCGTCGAAGTCAGGATTCAGAGAGTGCAGCCGGTCATACGCCTTTTGCTTGATCACACCGCCGTAGCCGGGAACATAGTATGCGCCGATATCACCATTCCGCAGTCCATCCGAATCACAGTATTCTACCAGCACATGATCCCCATTATGGTACTGTGGTTCCATGCTGTCGCCGTTGACAATGAAGATTTCGTCTGCCCGACTGACCTCTGGAGAATCATAAAGGATGACCTTCTCCTTCTCAGGATGATCCTCCCAGTCGGCACCATCACCAGCCGCAAGCACTCGGTTCATGGTCTCCCGATCATTCATCCGATCATAGCTGCGCTTCAGCTTGCGGTGATACGCCTTGACGCTCATAGACTGGGCAATGGTCTCCAGATCCTCCTTGCCCACATCGTCCAGCATCCGATAGTAATCCACCAGATTGCGCTCGTTCGCCGTCAGCAGCGTGCCGATTCCACCGATGCCGAAGAACTCGTTGGGCTCCACGTCCAGAATGGTGAACATGCGATAGAGATATTCGGGGTCGGGACGCGAGTAACCGCTCTCCCAATTCTTGACGGAGCTGTTGGTAATCTGCAAGAAGTTCGCCAACTGGTCTACCGTCAAGCCCGCTTTCTTCCGATACTTTTTGATGCTTTCCCCATAGGTCTCAAGATTGCGCTGCTTGATGTCCGCCGCACTCAGATTCTCAAGACCCGCGATGTTCTTATATCCCTTGGACTTCTTCATTGGACACCTCCTGGTATCGCTGGGTAAAGGCTCGGCAGCATGATGCGATCCGATTCGAGTCTTTTCTTCGGTCGATTTATTCTACGACAATTAAATTGACTTGTCAAGTCCTCCAAAACCAGCAGGAACTTTGTATATATTATAGTAGGAATTGCTTTTAGACATTTAAACTGACTAAAAATATTTTTTGTCCATTGACAAGGCACTTATTTTGTCGTATCATAAATCTACGTTTTTCTTTCACTGCGAATTCGAGACCAGGATTCAAGGTGGACCTTGTTTCAAATTGGCCAGTTGAATTGATTAAGCCCCAAATCAACAGTGCTGGCTCCTTACCAATCAGACCAACGGCGCATGAGCGCCAGCAAGGAGCAGAACATGATGGAAGAATTCGATTACCTCAGCACTCCCCACGCACCCATTGACGAGCATCCAGAGTATTCCCAGCCTATTGAGCAGGATTGCTCCAACGGCGTCATACCACAAGACGCATCAGTCATCGGCACTCCCACGGAGGATGGCAAGAGAAGAATCCTGGTGTCCGAAGTGACCACCATCAACAAGCCATTCTTCGACAAGAACAAGGCCATGATGACCCGCTATATCAACACCCAGCTCCAGAACGGCAATATGCGCAGAATCGTGCCCTTTCCCTTCACGAACAGGCGCATCTGCTGGCTCCAGCGTGATTACAAGTGCGTGAGCTTCTGGAAGGTGGACCGCACGCACTTTATCGCGGATGTGGAGGTTCACCTCAACCTGGATACCAGGGAAGGCGTCCGTGAATGGGTTGGTATCATGACCCTCTGGGGAGACATTGAAAATGACTGTGCCTGCACCATTGAGGATATCGTGGACAAGCGAGAGTTTGAGGAGCGGGAGCTGGTAGCCCTCAGCTGCTTTCTTATTCCCATATACTCCAACAAGCAGATGGACAAGGAGATGGAGAGGCTTTGGCGCCGCTATCATCCAGAAGCTCTGACTGCCCCCTCTGCGCGCAGCGCCGTTGAACTGGCTAAGCGGATGGGGCTTTCCATAATCAGGTTGCCTGTCTACAACCACAACGCCACTCCCAGCATCCTGTTCTTCGTAGAGGACACCATTCTGGTCAAAGAGACCAAGAACAACAGTAAGGAGGAACCCCAGGAGGTCCGTGTTCCGGCCAACACCATCGTGGTGAACACCAACCACCGCTTCAGCGACTACTCAGAATACTACATCTACCATGAGTGTGTGCATTACGAGGAACACTATATGTTCTTCAAGCTCCAGGAGATGCACACCAACGACATCATGCGCATGAAGACCAAGGTGCAGATTGTAGAGGCCGATGAGAAGATCACCAGCCCGCTGTATTGGATGGAAGTTCAGGCCAACCGCGGTGCCTATGGACTTATGCTCCCCGCCGCCCATACCGAGGCTATGATCCGGAAGGAGCTGGACAAGATTCAGCGGTTCCGGCACCCTGGCGACAAGTATGAAATCGCAGGGAAGGAAATCGCCCGCCAGCTGGAACTGCCCAACTTCCGTGTCCGCGCACGGATGATCCAGCTCGGTCACATCTATGCCAAGGGTGCGCTCAACAAGGTGGATGGCGCGTACATCGACCCCTTCTGCTTTGATCTGGATGCCTGGCGCTCCGAAGAACACACCTACGTGATCGATGAACGAACCGTAAAGGCCATCTATGAAAAGAGCAAGGATTTCAGGTGCTTCATTGACTCCGGAAAATACATCTACGCAGACGGCCATGTGGTCAGGAATACCTCTGACTGCGTACAGGATGTAGGCGGCTTACTACGGCTCACACCCGAAGCAAATCTTCACGTCAATCGCTGCTGCCTCCGCTTTGTCCGCCGCTATGAACAGAAGAACCTGGAGAAGTACGTCTACGGCAGGATGTATTATGATGCCGACTATGTTGCTCAGACCAATTTCTATATTGATGAAGAGCTGGTGAACTTCAACCACGACGTAGTCAAGGCCAAGATGGCATACAAGAAGAACTTCCCGAGCGACTTCAGCACAGCCTTCCATAAACTGCGCAATCGCAACGGTATGTCTATGGACGATGTTGCCGAGGTGCTTGGCACCTCCGCCCGAACGTTGGAACGTTGGATCGCCAATCCCGGTGAGAAGATTTCCGCCGACACCGTGACCAAGCTGACCCTGCTTTGGAAACTCCCGGACTGGCTCAGCGATCTCATGTATGACCGCGCCTTCGTCCGTCTGAGCGAAACCGACGACCGCTGCAATCTGATCCCGGGGAATTCGCCGCGTGTACTGGATGGATGGTATCCCCAAGGCCGATCAATTTCTGGTCAGCCATGGACAGAGCCCTCTTTGCTGATCTTTCTCTGGCCGACCGCCTTCCAAAGTGGCCGGTCTTTTTTTTGTTTTTGGCCACGACATAAGCATATCAAAAAAGTTTTCTGGAGTACACGACAGATTTTGTCGTGTCAAAAATGACGCAAACGGTATAAAAGCAGCCAGATTTGATGTATCGGCTTGCAAAGCCAGGCTGCTACGTCTGTTTCGGTCGTGTATTTTACCTATTTTTGCATCTTCTACTGCATTTTGCCCGACAGAATCTGTCGGTGACATTGTCTGCAGCGGATGCTATGCTTTAAGCGTTCCAGGGAACACCGAGTCGCACCGCCCTTCCAGGGTGGCAGTGGCCAGGGGTCTTGGGACGCGGACAACTCCAAAACCGACTCGCGAGCGGTAGCGGGTGTCCTGCAGATGATGTTTTCCAGCCCCATGGGTACTCATCCCACGGCGACAGCTATGATCTTCATCTGCAGCTGGCATACCTCTGTCTTCGTGGGCCGATCACGAACCAGGGTGTATGCGGCACCCTGGTTCTTTTGTTACCCACAAGACCAACCCACGAATGGAGGTCACAGCATGTTCACCGCAGCATCCAAGTACGATACCAGCTTTCTTCGCATCCGCATTGACCTCACCAAGTCCGGAAGGCGGAACTTCCACAAGGTCAACACTGGCCTTGGCAAAGCGTTCATCAGCTTTCCCCAGCTGGTACGGGACCTGGCCGAGTACATTGAGCGCCGTATCGACGGCGGCAGTTCCATGATCGCTGAATTCGATGTGCGCTATGAGAATGGCATCTGCCTGACGGTCTATTGCTCCGGCGGCATCTACTACATCAAAGAGGTGACCAACATCGGAACAGTCGTCGCGGTCAAGGCTGTGCTGGTATGGGCACGTATCAAGCGCGGCTGCGATTACCTGCTTCGGCAGGTGCTGGCCGGCTGGCGCTGCATCACCACCCCGGCGGAACACACGGTGTGCTGCCTGTGACCTCCCCAAGGAGGAAATCATGTCGAAAACCAAATTGCTGCTTGACCTGGTCACGGACATTCGCTCCGTTGTTGATGATCTGGAGGCCATCTGCCAGTGCATGGCAGGCAACGATGCCGAGGCGGCTACCATCACCGCAAGCGGTCCTGCTCAGACGGGTGAAGCGCACGCCAATACTCCCGCTCCTGACACAGCGCCGTCTTCCAACGGAAACGGTCTCGCGCCCAATGAGCGTATTGACCCGGAAACAGGAGAGATTATCACGCTGAATCTGGCCACCCTGCGCACTCTGGCCGCCTCCAAGGCACAAACCAAAGATCAGAAAGCACAGATGAAGGCCCTGCTCCAGAAGCACGGCGTCGCCAAGCTGACCGAGCTGCCCCTCAGCGATTACTTTGCCTTCAAGGAGGAGGTTGAAGCCATTGTCTGAGATGAACATCCCGCAGGCGGTTGACCACGCCCATCGCGGTCACGCTCTGCTCTCCGCTTCCAGCGCACACCGCTGGATGGCCTGTCCGCCCTCCGCCCGGCTGTCCGAGCAATTCGCGGACCAGCCCACGGTGTACGCGGAGGAAGGCACTTTCCTGCATGAGCTGTGTGAGCTGAAACTGCACCGCTACCTGGGCGACGTCGCGCCTGACGTTCTGAACGCCCAGCTGCGGGATCACCGGGACAGCGACTTCTATTCAGATGAAGCCGAAGCCGTGACGGACGAATACGTGCAGTTCTGCGTGGAGGTCATTGAGGCCGTTCGCACCTCCTGCCCGGATCCGCTGATCCTGGTGGAGCACCGACTGGACTATTCCGAATTTGTACCGGGCGGTTTCGGCACGGGCGACATGCTGATCGTCGGCGATGGCGTGTTGGAGATCATCGACTTCAAGGGCGGGCGCGGCGTCCGGGTGGACGCCAACCGCAATCCCCAGCTGATGCTCTACGCTCTGGCCGGGCTGCTGGAGTTCGATCCCCTCTATGACATTCACACGGTGCGCATGAGCATCGTGCAGCCCAGGCTGAACAACACGTCCACCTTCGAGATCACCCCGGAGCAGCTGCTTCGCTGGGCGGAAACCGAGGTGGCGCCCACAGCGCGGCTGGCCATTGAGGGCAAGGGCGAATACCAGGCCGGCGAACATTGCCGATTCTGCAAGGCGCGCTTCACCTGCCGCAAGCGTTCCGAATACTTCATGGCCTTGGCACGGCAGGATTTCAAGGAAGCGGATCTGCTCACCGACGAGGAGATTGCCGACATCCTGCCCGTGGCCCAGAATCTGGCCAAGTGGGTGGAAGACCTGCTGGCCTACGCCACGGCGGAGGCGGAAAACGGCAAGGCCTGGCCCGGCTACAAGCTGGTGGCCGGCCTGACCAAGCGCAAGTACACCAGCGAGGCCGACGTCGTTCGCGCCTGCACGGAGGCGGGCTTCACCAACATCTACAAAACCACTCTCCTGGGCATCTCCGATCTTGAGAAGGCCATAGGCAAGAAGGCGTTTCAGGATGTTGTCAGCCCCTTCGTGTTCAAGCCGGAGTGCAAGCCCGAGCTGGTGCCCCTGTCCGACCGCCGCAAGCCCATCTCCTCCGCTCAGTCTGATTTCGCAGAATAACCCATCTACGCATTACGCAGAAAGGATTTTACCATGCCCACGAAAGTCATCACCGGCAAGTGCCGGGCATCCTTCGTTCACCTGTTTGCGCCTCATTCCACCAACGGCTCTGAGCCTAAGTATTCCGTCAGCCTGATCATCCCCAAGAGCGACAAAGAGACTATCTCCAAGATTCAGGCCTCCGTCGACGAGGCCATCCAGAACGGCATCACCAGCAAGTGGGGCGGCAAGCGCCCGCTGAATTTGAAGACGCCCCTCCGCGACGGCGACGAGGAGCGGCCGGAAGATGCCGCCTACGCGGACAGCTTCTTCATCAACTGCAACTCTACCGAGCGCCCCGGCGTCGTGGACCGCAAGCGCGTCCCCATCACCGATCCCACAGTAATCTACTCCGGCTGCTACATCCGGGCCAGCATCAACATCTACCCTTTTAACACCAACGGCAACCGCGGCGTCGGCGCCGGGCTGGGCAACGTCCAGTTCTGGGAAGACGGCGAACCGCTCAATGGCCGTGTACGCGCCGAGGACGAGTTTGACGCTCTGGACGCTGAGGACGAGGATGATTTCCTCAGCTGATTTACCCCAACCGACCCACCGCCCGTTGACATGTTCAGCGGGCGGCTCTTTATGGAGGTGCCCACATGACGATGAATTCAGATTCCACCAAGCGACAGCTGCATGTGGACATTGAAACGTTCAGTTCCCAGCCCCTTCCGAAGTGCGGCGTATACCGCTACAGCCAGTCTTCCGATTTCCAGATTCTCATTGTCACCTACGGCTTCGATGACGAAGAACTGGTCACCGTAGACATGGCCCGCGGGGAACCGCTGCCTGCAGAATTCCTCACCGCGCTGGAAGACCCCAATGTGCTGAAGGTGGCACACAACGCCCAGTTTGAGCGTGTGTGCTTCTCACGTTATCTCGGTCACTGGCTGGATCCCCATCAATGGCGATGCAGCATGATCATGGCCAACTATCTGACGCTGCCGGGAAAACTGGCCGACGTAGCCGTGGCGCTCAACCTGGCCGAGCGGAAGATGGAAGAAGGCAAAGACCTGATCCGCTATTTCTCCGTTCCCTGCAAACCCACCAAGGTGAACGGCGGCCGCACCCGGAATCTCCCCGGTGACGCGCCGGAGAAATGGGATATCTACAAAAAATACAACCGCCAGGATGTGGAAACGGAGCGCGCCGTGGTCAGGGCGCTGGAGCGCTATCCCCTTCCCCAGCTGGAATGGGATCTGTACGCGCTCGACCAGATCATAAACGACCGGGGCGTGCGCATCGACAAACAGCTGGTGCGCTCCGCCCTCATCGTGGACAGCGAGTTTACTCAGAAAGCTTATCAGCGGGCGCAGGAGATTACCGGGCTGCAGAACCCTTCCAGCGTGGTGCAGCTGAAAGCATGGCTGGCCGATCAGGACATGCCCATGGAGACGCTGGCCAAGAAGGTGGTGCAGGAAAAAGCCAGGGACGCGGACGGCATCGTGGGTGAGCTGCTGCGCCTCCGGTTGGAACTCAGCAAGACGTCCGTGAAAAAGTATGAAGCAATGGCGCGGACCGTCTGCAAAGACAGTAGGATCCATGGTGTCACGCAGTTTTACGGCGCCGCGCGCACTGGGCGCTGGGCCGGGCGTTTGGTCCAATTGCAGAACGTTCCCCAGAATCACCTTCCCGATCTGGATGAAGCAAAAGCGGTGGTAAAAAGTGGAGACGCGGAGCTCGTTGAAATGCTCTACGGTTCCGTCCCCAACACCCTGTCCGAGTTGATCCGCAC
>Ga0247610_10001301_pt1 | contig 31250 bp, 30 predicted proteins | sample 174DNAGHGhighgp2_FD_193483 | JGI IMG/M metagenome (GOLD analysis project Ga0247610, IMG submission 193483) | Sheep rumen microbial communities from Palmerston North, Manawatu-Wanganui, New Zealand - 1742 DNA GHGhigh gp2 | ecosystem: Host-associated > Mammals > Digestive system > Stomach > Rumen...
TACGAGGCTCTGGTGAACATCACGGGTAAGGTGAAACGCCCGATGTTCTACGAGATGAAGAAGACGGAGAGTGCCGCCACCCTGCTCCGCTATGCAGGCGGATTTACGGGCGATGCCTATACGAAGGCCATCCGCGTGAACCGTAAGGCGGGACATCAGTATTCCGTGTTCAGCGTGGGTGAGTTCGACCTCAACGACTTCAAACTGATGGACGAGGACTCTGTATCGGTGGACTCCACGCTGAACCGCTACCAGAACATGGTGGAGGTCAGAGGCGCCGTGTTCCGTCCAGGCATGTATCAGGTGGGCGGACAGATCTGCACAGTGAAGTCGCTCATCGAGGCTGCTGACGGACTGAGAGAGAATGCCATCAGCAATCACGCGGTGATGCACCGTATGCAGGCAGACCGCACCTTGAAGATGCAGAGCATCGACATCAAGGGTATCTTGGAAGGTACCGTGCCTGATGTGGAGTTGAAAAACGAGGACGTGCTCTATATCGCCAGTCGTGAGGAAGAGAAACTGGATCAGACCATCACCATCCACGGAGAAGTGAACTATCCAGGTATCTATCGGTTTGCCGCCAACGAGACCATCGAAGACCTCGTGCTGCAGGCCGGTGGTCTGACCAATGCTGCTTCACTGGCAAAGGTCGACGTGGCCCGCAGAATCATTGAGCCCAATGCGACGGAGGCTGGCGACACACTGGCATTCACATATAGTTTCAGACTGAATCCCGACTTCACCATCCCACAGGGAGAGACACCTTTCACCCTGCAACCCTACGACGAGGTGTATATCCGTCGCAGCCCGAACTATATCGAGCAGCAGAACATCACTGTAGAGGGCGAGGTGCAGTTTAAGGGTGAGTACACATTGACCAACAGTAACCAGCGTCTCAGCGACATCATCAAACAGGCAGGCGGCGTCACCAAGCACGCCTATCCCGAAGGAACCAAACTGCTACGGCGGATGACACAGGAAGAGCAGGAGATGATGAAGACGGTGCTCCGCACAGCCCAGCGCAACTCGGGTAAGGACTCCATCGATATATCGAAACTCGCCATGATGTCGACCTATCCCGTGGCCATCGAACTTGACAAGGCTCTGGCGAATCCCCATAGCGACGATGACCCGTTCCTGCGCGAAGGCGACCGCATCGTGGTGCCCAAATATACGAGTACCGTGACGATCAACGGTGAGGTGCTCTACCCGAATACGGTCCGCTATATGGCTGGCAAAGATGCCGACTATTACATCGGCCTTGCCGGAGGAACCACCTCGACCGCCAAGAAGAGCAAGACCATCATCATCTACATGAACGGTATGGTGGCGAAGGCCGATCGGAAGCACAAGCCCCGTCCGGGCTGTCAGGTGGTAGTGCCCACCAAGCATGCCCGTCGCCAACTGTCACTGCCTGAGATCATCAGCATGGGTACCAGTTTCGCCTCCCTCGGCACCATGATCGCCACCATTGCAAACCTGACAAAGTAAACAAGAGTATGGAAGAAAACAAAATAAATAAACCAGAAGTCATCGACCTGCGATTAATTGTAAAAAAAACATGGGAAAACAGAAAATTGTTTTACAAGGTTCTTCCTGTTGTATTTATTATATCCAGTATTTATATCGTCAGCATACCACGTTATTACAGTTCTGAGACAAAACTTGTACCAGAAATTGGAAATACAATGAATGGAGGAGCCCTCGGCGATTTGGCTTCATCTTTTGGCATTGATCTCGGACAAATGCAGACCAACGATGCCATCAATCCGCTCCTATACCCAGATTTGCTTGAAGACAATGGATTTGCTACAAGCATGTTTAACATTAAAGTCAAAAGCCAAGACGGAGAAATCAACACGAACTATCACGATTATTTAAAAAAATACCAGAAAAAAGCATGGTGGGGCTATCCTATTTCGTGGATAAAAAACCTATTCAAGTCTAAAGATAACACTGGCAGCAAAGGAGGGTTCGATCCATACTATCTTTCCCTAAATGAAGATGCCATTGCCAATAAGGTCAGGAAGAATATCCAAATCAGTATAGACAAGAAAAGCGGTATCATCACCATCAACATGAAAGCCCAAGATCCGCTTATCTGTAAGACAATGGCCGACTCTATCAAGGACAGGCTGCAATCGTTCATTACAGACTACCGTACCAATAAGGCTCGTATAGATTATGAATACTATTATCAACTTGCCAAAGATGCCAAACAGGAATACGAAAAAGCCCGTCAAATATACGGGAGTCTTTCTGATGCCAACTCAAAAATAGCATTAAGAAGCGTGGAATTGAAGATGCAAGACATGGAAAACGATATGCAACTAAAGTTTAACGCCTATACAACCATTAACACTCAACTTCAGGCAGCCAAGGCAAAGGTTCAAGAAAAGACTCCAGCCTTTACTGTTTTGAAAGGCGCTGCAGTTCCTGTTAAGCCTGCCGGTCCCAAACGAATGATTTTTGTAGCGGCTATGCTATTCTTGGCATTCACCTGTACTGTTTTGTATCTATTAAAGAAAGATCTGATTGGGCAATTGAAGGCATAAAAGGGATGTACATAATAGACTACATCATTCAAAAGTGTAATCTGTCAGAGAACAAAGAGAAGATTGTACGCAATCTTTTCTGGGCTGTTCTCGGTAAGACCGTCACACTTTTGGGCAGTCTTTTCGTTGGCATTATCATTGCACGGTATTTGGGACCTGAGCAATACGGGCTCATGAATTATGTCATCAGTTACGTATCACTGTTCCAAGTATTTGCCCTGTTCGGACTTGACAACATAGAAATCAGAGAGACTGCTGGCAACCTTGAAAAGTTCCACACCATCGTTGGAACAGCCTTTGGTATCAAGTTGATATTAGCAGTCATCACTATGGCTGCCATAATAGTCACTTCTATCTTTTTAGAAGCAGACATAAACACAACCGTTCTTGTTTCCATTTATTCGTTATCTGTCATATTAAACTCTTTTACCGTTATTCGCAACTATTTCACTGCTATCGTTCAAAACGAATATATTGTCAAATCGGAAATCACGCGTACACTTGTCGGGGCTGCTATTAAGGTTATCCTATTACTCCAACATGCATCACTCACATGGTTTCTTGTAGCCTACACCTTTGACTGGTTCCTCCTTGGCAGTGGTTATTATGTGTCTTACAAGAATGTCGTTGGAAGTATTACCGATTGGAAATTTGATAGGAACTATGCCCGTTACCTCCTACGGGAGTCGTTTCCCCTTTTGCTTACCAGTGCTGCAGTTATAATCTACCAACGCATTGATCAGGTCATGATAGGTCAGATGATTGATAAAGAGTCTGTGGGTTATTTCTCTGTGGCTTCAAGGATTGTGGAGGTTCTTATATATGTTCCGATGATTTTGGTTCAAACCATCACGCCTGTACTTGTACAAAAACGGAAGGAATCAGAATCTGCATACAAGACCAAGGCCCAACTTTTTATGAACGTAACGGTATGGTCTACTTTCGTGGTTGCCATCTTCACTTCATGCATAGCCTATTGGGCCATTATTCTTCTCTTTGGAAGCACATACCAGCCCGCCGTTCCCGTACTTCAGGTCATGGCATTCAAATCTGTCAGTATTGCCTTGTCAACAACAGCCGGACACATGCTGATTGTCGAAGGTATCCAACGATATGCCATTTTCCGCGACACATTAGGATGTATCGTGTGCGTCCTGTTAAATCTCCTCTTACTCCGACAATACGGCATTATAGCAGCAGCATTCGTTGCCATCGTCAGCAATCTCGCTGCTGGCTACTTGGCAGACGCCTTCATTCCAGCCTACAGGCATCTGTTCGTGACACAGACAAAAGCCCTGGCACTTGGATGGAAAGATATATTAAAGTTAAGAAAACTGAGAAAATAGAAGTAATATGGTATTGGTACCTTTCATATATTTCACGCTTCTGACCCTCTATTGGTGGAAAAAACACAAGGGGATAGATGTTTGTGTCTATATGTCGGGCCTATATGCCGTTTCCACCTTCTGTGCTATGCTCATCGTAGAATTGGGAATGTTAGAGCAGGGAGGAGTTCTCTTCGACGAAATGGACCTGGAACTCAACATTGTACCCACCATACTCTTTCTCGTTTTTCTTACACTCAGTATACTGCCTTTCTCACTGATTAATGCTGAAGACATGAAAACCATTAGGAACATGTCACCATTTGTATTAGATGTGTTTTGTTGGATGCTGATTGCACTTTCACTTCTAAACCTATATCTTGTGGCAGATTCCACATTGGACATACTCGGAGGTGATTTGGATGCCATCCGACAAGCACATTATGAGGGGATCCTAACGCCTGCACAGATAAAGGCTGAGAAAATGCCGTTCTTTCTTAGGTTGTTCTATTACCTGAATACTGCTACATTATTAGCCCTTCCACTTTCTTTTTACTTCGTCTGTATTCAGAAAGACAAGCCCTGGTGGTTTAACAGCCTGTTGTTCTTTGCCTCTCTCAGTGTTCCTATCGCAGGCATTCAGGCGGCCGACAGGACAGAAATTATGTTCTATATCCTGATGTTTCTTTATTGTGTCTTTTTCTTCAGGAAGACAATCTCCAAGAAGATGAAGCGCTGGGCATTAATCCTTGGTACGCCGTTCATTTTTGCAATCCTCATATATCTCGTAGCCGTTTCTCAGGCAAGATTCGAGAAGGCAGAAGGCGGGGCGTCAGCGAGTGCCATAGAATATGCAGGTCAGGGCTATCTGAATTTCTGCTTCTTCTGGGAGAAGCAGAACACGGATGAGATAGCAAGTGAACGTGAGTTCCCGCTTATCAATCATGTGCTGTTTAAAATTGATTCCAATGCCATCCGTCGTGACGAACGTTCCGGTAAGCAGGGATTCTTCATTAGTGTCTTCCCGACCTTTGTGGGTGACATCCTTTTGGATCTTGGTGCCATCGGTGTATCCATCTGGGTCATTTTCTTTTTCTTGACAGGCATGCTCGTTATCAAATCTGCCCATCGTACAGAGTTTCACATCGGAGAAATGCTGGCTATTTTTGTCATGGCAGCCATACCGATATTCGGAGTGTTCTATTACAGGTATTTCGCCTTTACCTACAGTCTTATGATTATCCTGACAGTTATCATGTACGTCCTATCATCAAGGAAATTTAGTATAATATAGGAAAACTGACGATACCATCATGAAGATATATACAATTATAGTTACATACAATGCTATGCGGAAGGACTGGATCGGGCGATGTCTCCAAAGCCTGGAGGCAAGTTCCGTTCCCGTAATTCCCATCGTAATAGACAACGCCTCAACCGACAATACGGTAGCATATATTCAGGAACATTATCCAAAAACCATATTACTGCAACAGGAAAAGAACCTTGGCTTTGGTCAGGGCAACAATTTAGGCATCCAATATGCCATGAAGAACGATGCAGACTGTGTCATCTTACTAAACCAAGATGCATCTTTGCATCCCCATGCCGTTGAGCACATGATGAAGGGCTATGATGGAGAGTCTCTGATATCACCTGTTCATTACAATGGTGATGGGACTGGCTTAGACAAGATGTTTCGCAACAATTCCCTGTGTCCATCACGGAGCAATCTGTTTGACGATCTTATGACAGAAAATGATTTAATGTCATCTTATCCCATAGGGGAAGTCGCTGCTGCCTGTTGGCTACTGCCGGCCAAAATAATTCGAACCGTTGGTGGATTCAACCCACTCTTCTTTCAATATGGTGAGGACAACAACTATTATCAAAGACTGGCCTACCATAAAAAGAATAGCCTGTTATGCCCTAAGGCAAAGATGTACCATGACCGACAGTTACACGGCAATATCCAACTATACAACAAACATCAACTCCATAAAGATGTTTTGTTGATTGTATGTGACATTAATAAATCCTTTTGGGGATGCATTCCGGCACTCATTATGCTAACTGTAAAATGTTACAGGAAGAGGCTGCCACATCATCAATACAAAATCGGCGGTCTCACCCGCGAACTGATATGGACCATTACTCATACACCCTGTATTCTCAGATCAAGAAGGGAAGAAAAGGGTATTAATGCCACATGGCTTAATCTATAAGGAATGAAGATTCTCTACATACTTAATTCCACACTACCTCTCGGAGGTGCAACGAAATCGTTTCTCATTCTACTTGACGGGATTATAGGGAAAGGGTTCAGTCCGATTGTGGTTGTTCCAGACGAAAATGGCATATACGGACAGTTAAGGCAAAGAGGGATTCATACAATATGTATCAGTTTCAGAGAAGCGACTTATCCCTGGACACGAAACATACGCGATTATATACTTTTCATTCCCAGGATTATCGGAAGGATTTGGCTTAACCGGAAGGCTGTAGCAGAATTACAGAAAAGACTAAAAGGAGAAAAGATCGATATGATTCACTCAAATGTGAGTGTCATAGATATCGGCTATAGGCTTAGCAGACGGTTTCATGTTCCACACATCTATCATATAAGAGAGTTCGGTGACCTGGATTTCAACTTACACTATTACCCATCAAAACGCCATTTTCTGGAAATGCTAAATGCTATAGAATCATATTCTATTTGCATTACTCAGGCCATCCAACAGCATCACCAACAGGCATCCAGCCCCACTTCTGTCGTTATTTACAACGGCATCCATTGCCCCGTTTACCAAAGAACAGATATTGATAAAAAAGAAAGAAATTATTTCCTATTTGCAGGAAGAGTTGAGCCATCCAAAGGATTAGATATCCTGCTAGAAGCATATTCAAGATATAAAGGTTCAAAGCCCCTTTATATTGCAGGAGACTACAATATCCATTCTGACTATTTCAAAAAAATAAAAAACATCATAGCCAACAACGGATTAGACGACAGAGTGCTGTTACTTGGCGTACGCAACGATATTGAAGCCCTTATGCAAAAGGCCTTAGCGCTGGTTGTCCCGTCCCGTTTTGAAGCATTCGGAAGAAGCATGGCTGAAGCCATGTTCAATGAATGCCTCGTCATAGGCCATAACACTGGAGGGACTAAAGAACAGTTCGATAATGGGCATAGATTTACCAGCAAGGAAATAGGGCTGAGATTTTCAAATACAGAAGAACTATCAGACCGTCTTAATGAGGCTGACACTATGCAGTCATCTGTTTACGAAGAATATATACATAACGCACTCGATACCGTCAACTCTCTCTATTCAACTGAATCATACATAGAAAACATCTGCAAATTTTATTATAGAATTACGAATGGTTTATAACTTATACTCTTACATCTGTGGTTATATTGGCGTTGCACTCTCGTATGTCGTACCATCAAGCATCAAGAAAGCCATTGACTCTTCTATAGACAAGATTTACACAGGCTATATCAGAAGAAGGTTTTCTTCCTTTGGCCACTCTGTCATCAAGTGGAAGCCATTTCTCTTAGTCGGTGAACAGTACATTACCATCGGAGACGGAACTGTAATAGGCAAGAACATACAACTTACCGCCTGGAAAAACAATGGGAAAGATCCGGAAATAGTAATTGGTGACGGATGCCTCATACGGGAAAACACTCACATTACCGCCATAAACAACATACACATTGGCAACAACCTTCTTACAGGCACGAATGTCCTTATCACCGACAATTCTCATGGTCAGGCGACCTATGAGCAGATGCTCTTTGAACCAATACACCGGCCTCTTTATAGTAAAGGACCTATAGTTATTGGCAACAATGTGTGGTTGGGCAATAACGTTTGTATAATGCCCAGCGTAACGATTGGTGACGGAGCCATCATAGGAGCCAATAGTGTGGTCACCCACGACATTCCAGCCTTTTCCATAGCAGCAGGAATACCAGCAAAAGTGATTAAACAAAACAATGAATGAAAATGAAAGCAAGAATCATAGCATATTATCTTCCACAGTACCACCCCATCCCAGAAAATGATGAGGCATGGGGACCGGGATTCACAGAATGGACAAACGTGGCTCAGGCAAAGCCATTATTTATGGGTCACTATCAGCCACGCATTCCTGCAGATCTTGGATTTTACGATCTTCGCCTGCCCGAGACCCGCGAACAACAGGCGCAAATGGCCCGTGAAGCAGGTATTGAGGGATTCTGCTATTACCATTATTGGATGGGAGACGGTAAGCAACTGCTGCAACGCCCCTTCGAGGAGGTTCTTAAGAGCGGCAAGCCCGACTTCCCGTTCTGTCTCTGCTGGGCCAACCATGAATGGACAACCAAGACTTGGCAGAATGGCGGCAAGACCAAGATGATTGCACCAATGGTCTATTCCGGCGATGATGACTACACGGCCCATTTCTACCATGTTCTGCCCGCTTTCCGGGATAAACGATATATTACCGTTGACGGTGCCCCCATCTTCTCCATCTACGACCCTTATAAGTTCCAAGATGTGTCACACTTCATTGAACTCTGGAGGAAACTTGCGATAAAAGAGGGAATTGCCGATATTCATTTTGTTGCAATAGCCAACAACACGACAACGATTAAACGCCTTCCAAACGGAAGTCTAAAGCGCATCCTTCCCAATCTTCAAAGCAGTGCCGAGGTGTTTAACGAACTACTTTCACTCGGTTTCAACAGTATCGCTTCTTTCGGTAAGTCAAGAGGTGAAATGCTGTATCAAGGCAAGTATATTCGCTCCATAAACAAACTATTACACAAATACATACCTATTCTTCCTGCTTTGCGATACAACTATCCCGAAGTGGTACGGCATTTTTTCTCACCAGAAGACTCCTGGGAGAATGTCTATCCTACAATCATGCCACAATGGGATCGTACCCCAAGGGCTGGTAACGGAGAGGGCATCTATGTCAATGCAACTCCAAACCATTTCAAAGACCACATTATCGACTGTTTGAAGGTCGTCGCCAACAAACAGCCAAATCACAGAATCGTTTTTCTAAAATCATGGAACGAATGGGGAGAAGGAAACTACATCGAGCCTGACCAAAAATATGGGCACGGATTTCTGCAAGCAATAAAAGAATCCCTGACTTAAGACTCTCTTTTATGGAAATATCCGTTATCATACCAACATACAAACCACAAGCATATCTTTGGAAATGTTTGGATTCTCTATTTATTCAAACACTGAATAAAAGCGAATATGAAATTCTTATCATATTAAACGGGTGTAATGAACCGTATCAGGAAAAGATTCAAACATATCTTGATAATCATTCTGTGGGCTGCAATGCCATTTTATTACAAACCGACCTCGCTGGCGTTTCGAACGCTAGAAACATTGCCATTGACAATGCCAAAGGTAGGTTTATCTGCTTCATTGACGATGATGACTGGATATCTGACCACTATTTGGAACTCCTACTTAAAGCCAATAAGGACTTTAACTGCGTAGTAGAATCAAATGTACTTGATTACGATGAAGCCAATTCTACCTATAAAGATGACTACCTAACGACCGTCTATAAGACACTTGCTACTAAGACAAATGACCTTTCCGTTCTTGCCGCCAGAAGGCTTTTGTCTTCTTCATGCTGCAAACTAATACCGCGCGAGGTGATTGGAGATGTGAGATTCAACAAAGACTTCAAAATTGGAGAAGATGCCCTGTTTATGGCAGAAGTCAGCAAGGATATCCTGCATGTCAGGCTTTCCGAACCCGAGGCCATCTATTACAGAAGACTGCGGATGGATTCTGCTTCACGGTCTTCCGTCTCGTCAAGATACAGGATAAAGAATGCCTTATCCTTATGCAGACAATATATCAAGATATACTTGTCATCACCCACCAAATATAGCCTTCCCTTTTTCATCAACCGCCTGATGGCAGTCGCAAAGATTACGATTAAACTAACGCTTTCTTAGCATATCCGTTTTTAAACGAAAAGATGTTCGTTTCGTTTTTGTTTTTAGGCGATTAGCAAGTTTAATCTCCACATTTGAAACTTTGAACGAAGAGAGGCTGAATGACGGATTGTTAATATCAACATGTTGCAAGTCCAGTGATGACAGATTATCTATCTTGGAAATGGTCTTGCTATTTTTCTGCGCATAGAATATAAACAAATCCTTGACCCTAGCAGGCACGTTCACCTGACAATTCTGCATAGAGACATTCGGCCAACACTTACCCTTGAGTTCCTTTCGGGGATTGTCAGCCTCATCCAACAAACCTGTCGTAACAAAATAAGGAAAACTGGGATGGATGTCAAATACACAGTCTTCGAACACCACATCGAAACCTGTATAGGCCATATAATGTGGTCTTAGATAGACTGGTCTGGACTTCACGAAATGACAGTCTTCATAACGAAGAGTCCCATACATCGAGCCAAAGGCATTGAGTACATTCGTTTGACAATAGACTTGACTTGGGTGAGAGTCGTCAATCTGGTTATTAAACACACAACCCCTACAGGTCACATCCCGTCCATAGCAATGAAGGTCAAAACGGTTGATACGACAGTCGGTCAAAGTAATCGTGTTTACATTGTTATTTCCGAACACGCCCCAGTGAGCCTCCGCATCAAACCTGAGGAAATGGCTGTTATAGACATTTTCCAGATTCACCGCATAACCCCAGGTCTTCGCCGTTGAATAGGTGCCCCGAACCATGACATCCTCAAAATAGACATTCACAGAATTCATCACCCGGATACAATAGTCTTCCCTGTAGAGACTATTGTTTGTTTCCTGAGGGACATAGGGTGTTGATATCTTCACATTCTTTACCAAGACGTTGTTTTGTAAAGTAATATGGAGCAGACGGGTGCGTAGAGTCGAATTGTCACTACGTTCAAAGGTCAGATTGCAGATAACCTTCTGTTCATCATCCACGTCGATGCAGCGACAGTCAGGATTAGATGTTTCTTCATCGTAACCCGTTATCGGCATGTTCAGTGCCACTCCGTCCTTAATCAGCACAATATCTTGACGGAATATATCATAGTCACCTTCTTCCGGAGCACGATGAGTCCAGGCATTCCTGTCTCTGATCCGCATAAGTTTCAAACCCGACTTCAACTGTGGCAGAGAAGTATAGTCGCCTGAATTAATCATGCTGCAGTTAACTTTCACCTGCCGCTCACTTTTCTTATTCGACAAAGAGAAAAGGATGAAATTATTTATTGACTGGTTTTCAATAATTATCTTACATCCGTTGAAATTTGTACAGGGAGGCAATGGTAGGCCTTTGGCCTCGGCCGGAACCTCGATGTCCAGCACCATGCTCTCTGGATAGATTAGTTCTGCATCAGTCCTATATGCCTCTGTATGCCATTTCCTAAGAATCTCCAACAACTCCTGACCGTTCTTTCCCTGTAATTCGGATTTGGGGATGACAAGTTGTGGTCTGCCATAAACAGGCATGACAACGGCACAAAACAAAAAACACAGCACTAAAGCCGATAACCATCTATACTCTTTTCGTTGAATCATAACAACCACTTTTATCTATTTTTAAGAACACTACCACAACCAGTCTTCCTGTTCGCCGTCGTAGATGATGGGACCTGTCCAACCGTGGTATCGGCAGGCGGCAGTAATCTGTTCCTGCTGTTCTGGGGTGATGAGACGGTCGCCCTTACGCATCTCGAAATATTGCTTACGACCGAATGTCTGAATGAGCAGATGTCGGATCCTGTACTCCATATAGCCAGGCATCTCGTGGTACATATTCCTGAAACCGCTCTTCATCACGATACGCTGATTGTTGCGAAACATCTCACAGTGCTCACCGCCAATTCTCGGATTACGCGGGTTGATGGCATTATAGGCCAATGGCTGAATGTCTACATACTGACCCACCAGCCAACGCAGGCAATGGTCATGCAACGGACACTGGTCGACGAAACACACCAAGTAATGACCTACCTTCTCTCGGAAGGCTGATTCCTGCAACTGTATTGCTGTCAGATTCTCTTTCTTCATTTTCATGGCTGCAAAGATACATAATTTTTTATGGAAATTCTCATAACTTACTGTTTTTAACGTGAAATGAAAGCGAACAAAAGAGGCATTACGGAAACTCCTCGTACTATCCAGCGCGACTTAACACGCCTCAAAGGTCTGAATGTCATCAAGCATAAAGGCCCAAACAATGGAGGTCATTGAGTTATTCTAATGGATTTGAACTTATAGGGATTATTAACCATCATATTTTCATAAAATACCACTAAATATAGATAGATGAGATATGATGGATAATACCAAAAGCCATCATATAGGCATCATAAATATGGTTATACAAATCAAAAATGAGTATAATAAAGCATTTTGTGATAGTTAAATATCTTATTATAAATAAGTTCAATAATAGTTTATATAATGGAAACTGATAGTACTTGCAGTAGGAACTATTAGTTATCATTAAAGAAACTATTAGTTCCCAATGCTAAAATAGATGGAAACAATAATCCAAATAAATGGAAGGAATGGCTTGAGATAGAAGTAAGCAGGCCAAAATGATGACAATATGATGGCTTATGACAAGAGACAATCATCATGTAAATGGCGATAAATAAAGGAAAATTTGATAAAAATGATGGCAGATGGCTCAATTATGCTTCGTAAAAAAGAGAGTATAAATTCGCTTGTTTCAAAAAAAATTAGTACCTTTGCAGCCAAATTTGCAGATATGAGGAAAATCATGTTAGTCTTTGGCACGCGGCCGGAGGCTATAAAGATGGCCCCATTAGCCATTGAACTGAAGAGAGACAAAGATAATTTTGAAACCATTATATGTGTAACTGGCCAGCACCGAGAGATGCTTGACCAAGTTCTTGATATTTTTGAAATTAAGCCAGACTATGACTTAAATATCATGAAGCATGGACAAGACCTGTATGATGTGACAAGCCGCGTTCTGATGGGCATGCGTGAAGTGCTACAAAAAGAGCGCCCCGATGTGGTGCTGGTGCATGGCGACACCACGACCTCCACGGCTGCAGCCCTTGCCGCCTTCTACCAGCAGATTCCCGTCGGCCATGTTGAGGCCGGACTCCGTACCCACAACATCTATAGTCCCTGGCCTGAAGAAATGAACCGTCAACTGACGGGCCGTATCACCACATACCATTTCTCCCCTACCCCGCTTAGCCGTCAAAACCTCCTTGACGAAGGCGTTTCAGAAGATAAAATTATCGTGACAGGAAACACCGTCATTGATGCCTTGCACTGGGTATTGAAGAAAATCAATAGCGACCATGATTTGCAGACAAGCATTCATGCCACACTTCTCAACAGCGGATATGACATCAGCAGACTGTCAAATGGCAAGCGAATGATATTGATTACAGGACACCGGCGCGAGAACTTCGGACAAGGTTTCATCCAGATGTGTCAAGCCATCAAGACACTTACAGAAAAGTACCCAGAGGTGGATTTTATATATCCCATGCATTTGAATCCAAATGTACGCAAACCCATTCATCAAGTTTTTAAAGAAAAACTTGATTCTTTAGGCAATATGTTCTTTATCGAGCCGTTAGAATATATAGAGTTCGTCACATTGATGGAACGTTCGCACATCGTTCTCACTGACAGCGGCGGTATTCAAGAAGAGGCCCCTTCACTTGGGAAGCCCGTTTTGGTCATGCGTGACACCACAGAACGGCCAGAGGCTGTCACGGCAGGAACGGTCAAGTTGGTGGGTACAGACTATGACACAATTGTCAATAGCGTCACCACCCTGCTTGAAGACAATAACGCATATCTCCAAATGAGTCTGGCAATTAATCCATACGGCGATGGTAAGGCTTGCGAAAGGATCGTAACACGACTAAGAACTATATAAAGAGAAGTATATGAGAGCATGTTTTATGGGATTGGGCTATATCGGTTTGCCCACAGCCATTATTGCAGCAAAACACGGAATAGAGATTGTTGGGGTTGACATCAACCCCCAAGTTGTTGAGATGACCAATGCCGGTCATCTGCATTTCATTGAGCCTGGTATGGAAGAGATGCTTCAAGAAGTCATCCGTTCTGGCAATTTCCACGCTTCCACGGCACCAGAAACATGTGACGCATATTTCATTGTTGTACCGACGCCTTTCAAAGGGGATCACCTACCCGACATTTCATTCGTCGAGTCTGCCACTCGTATGGTAATACCTTTCCTGAAGGAAGGCGACCTCTTTGTGATTGAATCGACTTCACCTGTCGGGACGACTGAGAAGATGGCTCATATCATATTTGAAGAACGTCCCGAATTAAAGGATAATATTAATATTTCATACTGTCCAGAGCGTGTGCTTCCCGGAAATGTCATCTATGAGTTGGTCCATAACGACCGAGTCATTGGTGGTATTGACAAGTCTTCGACTCAAAAAGCAATGGCGTTTTATTCAAAGTTTGTGAAAGGAACGCTACATGCCACAAACAGCAGGACAGCAGAGATGTGTAAATTGACAGAAAACAGTTGCCGTGACTCGCAGATTGCCTTTGCCAATGAATTAAGCATCATATGCGACAAAGCAGGCATAAATGTATGGGAACTCATCCGCCTTGCCAACAAGCATCCACGGGTAAACATCCTCCAGCCAGGATGTGGAGTGGGCGGACACTGCATTGCCGTCGATCCCTATTTCATCTCATCAGAGTTTCCTGAAGAGGCGAGAATGATATCCACGGCAAGACAGGTCAACAACTACAAGGCTGACTGGTGTGCAGAGAAAGTACAAAATGCCATGCTCATATTTGAGATTGAGAATAAGCGAAAACCTATTGTGGCTATGATGGGACTGGCCTTCAAGCCAAACATCGACGATCTGCGTGAGAGTCCTGCCAAATACATCGTCAGCAAAGTCATGCAGAGATGTAATAACGCTGACATCCTTGTTGTGGAGCCCAATATCAAAGAGCATAAGATTTTCAAACTCACAGATTACAAGACAGCCTTCGACAAGGCTGACATCGTAGTTTTTCTCACGGCACACTCCCAGTTTAAAGGACTTAACCCTATTGAAGGCAAACAGATTCTTGACTTTTGCGGTGTGCTCAACTATTAAATGATGCAAGGCTGATGAGAATACTATTCCTGACAGACAACTTTCCGCCAGAGGTAAATGCCCCAGCATCCAGAACTTACGATCATTGCAAAGAATGGGTAAAGAAGGGAGCCGACGTAACGGTCATCACCTGTGTCCCCAATTTCCCCAAAGGAATCGTATTCGAAGGCTATCGGAACAAACTATGGCAGAAAGAAGTCATTGAGGGAATAAAGGTGATCCGCGTCTGGAGTTATATTGTTCCCAACAAAGGATTTCTTAAAAGGACACTGGATTATATCAGTTATTCCATCACATCCTTTATCGCTGGACTATTCATTAAGACAGACATTATCATCGCCACGTCGCCTCAGTTTTTTACTGCCTTGTCGGGAAGAGTCCTTGCAAAATGGAAACACAGGCCCTGGATCATGGAAGTGCGCGACTTATGGCCTGAGAGTATCAAGGCTGTCGGTGCGCTGAACGACAATCTTTTCATTAGGTATTTCGAATGGCAGGAAAAGCGATGCTACCGTTCTGCCAAAAGTATTGTCGTAGTGACAGATTCATTTAAACAGAAAATTGAAGAAAAAGGTATTACTCCGGACAAGATTTATGTAATTAAGAATGGAGTAGACAAGGACTGTTTCAAGCCGATGCCCAAAGACACACAACTCATCAAAGATCTCCATCTTGAGGGCAAACAAATCATCGGATATATCGGGACACACGGTATGGCACATAAACTGGACTTCATTCTCGACTGTGCCAAGGCCCTTGATACTAACGATAACAACTACCATTTTCTCTTTATCGGAGATGGAGCCCAAAAAGCAGAACTGGAATTGTACTGTCAAAAACTTGGATGTCAGAATGTCACTATGCTTGATTCCGTTCCCAAATCCGAGGTAAAACGTTATATTTCCATCTTGGATGTTTGTTTAATCAATCTGCGAAAGTCCCAACTTTTCAAAACAGTCATCCCTTCAAAGATTTTTGAGAACGCAGGTATGGAGGTTCCCATCTTGATGGGAGTCGAAGGAGAAGCAAAGGACATCATTGAATCATACCATGCAGGAGTATGCTATGAGCCTGAAAATCAGAAAGATTTTATAAAGAAACTCTCCATCATTCTCTCACCAGATAAACGACCAGCGTTCAAAACTGGTTGTCAAAGTCTAGCAGATGCCTATGACCGGAAGAAATTGGCTTCAGATATGCAAAAAGTCATTATTGATAGTTTGACATGATTCTTTATATGCTATCTGATACAATATTTTCGAGATTGTGGAGTTATAATATATAATAAGGTATGTATCATCAACTCATCTATATTATCATCGCCTTCTGCCTCAGTGCTATCTGTGGTGTCATTACGATTCCACGGATTATCAATTTCTGCAATCGCAAGAAGTTATATGATATACCCAACATACGTAAGATACATAAGAATTCCATCCCCAGACTAGGTGGAGTCTGCTTTTTGCCGAGCATGCTGCTGGCATTTCTTATCGGAACGGCTTTTTACAACAATTCATTCGAAGATAAGCAGTTGCAGTTCAGCCTGTGGTCGGTTTATTTCTTCATATCCCTCCTGTTGATCTATGCTGCGGGTATTATTGATGACCTGTTAGGAATAGGAGCAAAGACCAAGTTCTCTTTCCAGATTGTTGCAGGCCTGCTCCTCCCATTAACAGGATTGTATATCAACGATCTGTACGGATTCTGTGGCATCCATGAAATACCGTTTTGGATAGGAGTCCCATTGACCATTTTCCTTATTGTCTTCTTCGTCAATGCCATCAACCTCATTGACGGTATCGATGGACTCTGCGCCAGTGTTTCATTTATTGCCCTTGCAGGATTCCTGTTTTGTTTCATGCAAGCGGGCATCAAGACATACAGCATGCTGATTGCAAGTATGATGGGTGTCCTCGTTCCTTTCTTCTATTACAACATCTGGGGGAGTGAAAAGAAAAAGCGAAAAATATTCATGGGAGACTCTGGATCCCTGACATTAGGTTTCATCCTTGCATTCCTCTATGTCAAGGTGACCATGAACAATCCGAGAGTAATGCCATTTAGCGAGACGGCCATCATATTAGCCAACTCACTACTGATTGTCCCTGCCTTAGATGTTATCCGTGTCTCATTGGTTCGATTGAAGCACCGCCAGCCAATATTTATAGCCGACAAAAACCATATCCATCACAAACTGATGCGGGCTGGTTTAAGTCAGCATCAGGCTCTACTGATAATTATCTGTCTGATATTCTTTTTTATTGTTTTAAATTTGACCCTGCAACATCTTGTATCCCTGACCTTAATGGCAGTAATAGACATTCTGGTCTGGCTTGCTTTTCATGCAATAATCAACAAAATGATTGTAAAAAAAGGCAAGTCTGTATTCGCTAATATTCCACATAAGAAATGACGACACTTAAAGACGGATATATCATAGATGGAATGAACGAGATTGAGCGCAATATCAAAAGGCTCATTGATTTCTGCATTGCCATCGTATGCCTGATTGTGTTTTCGCCACTGATGATTTGGTGTTATGTTAAGGTCAAGAAGGAAGACGGCGGCCCGGTCATTTTCAAACAAGAGCGGATAGGGAGATTCGGACGACCCTTTACTATCTATAAGTTTCGTAGTATGAGAGTTGGTGCAGAAAAGGACGAGCCAGAACTCCTGCCTCATGAGGACGATGTCAGGATGACAAAAACGGGCCGGTTTCTTCGTGACCACCATCTGGATGAACTGCCCCAGATTTGGAATGTCATAAAAGGTGAGATGTCTTTCATCGGCCCAAGACCTGAACGTAAGTTCTATATTGACAAAATCATGGAACATGATCCAAGATATGCCTATCTTTATCAGATACGTCCCGGGGTCACCTCTTACGCTACCATTCACAATGGATATACAGACACAATGGAGAAAATGCTCCGGCGTCTGGAACTTGACCTCTATTATCTTGAACACCGTTCACTCTGGCTTGACGCAAAACTTCTTTTACAAACTTTCCTGAACATTGCATTTGGCAAAAAATTCTGATTATGAAAGCCCGGAATTATATCATATTGCTGTTCGTAACGGCCTTGTTTGCCGCTTGTAATACGCCCAAGAATTTCAACTATCTGCAAGACCTTACCAACGGGCAGGAGATTATCACAGCAGTTGATGGCACCATCCGACTGCAACCCAAAGACCAGATTAGTATTCTTGTCAAGAGCAAAGACCCCATGATGAGTTCTTTGTTCAATATGGGTATCACCACCAGTATGAAAGCCGGACAGTCAGAGGGTAACGTCTACACCACAGGTTACATTTTGGCACCTGACGGCACCATCGACTTCCCCGTCCTCGGAAAAATCGGCCTGAAAGGTCTTTCAAGATACGAAGCAGAACAGACTATTCAGTCCAGACTGCGCGAGGAGCAGTTAAAGGATGCTAATGTAACCGTAGAGTTCATGAACTTAAATTACACGGTGACAGGCGAGGTTGGTAGGCCTGGTGTCTACGCGATACAGAAAGATGCGGTCACCTTGTTTGAGGCTCTTGGACAAGCCGGTGACATCAACATCTACGGTAAGCGTGACAGCGTGATGGTGGTCAGAGACTTGGGGGGAACGAAAAAGGCATATATCCTGAGCCTCAACTCTGCTAAAGACCTTCTTTCTTCCGAAGCCTACTATATTCAGCAAAATGATGTCATCTATGTGAAGGCTAATAACACAAGAGCCCGTCAGTCATTGGCAGCAGGTAATGAGACGCGCTCTATGTCTTTTTGGATGTCGCTAGCCTCATTTCTTACAACAATCGCCGTACTTGTCATAAAATAAGCCACTATGAGTTCCTTTCTCAAAACCTGTATTCAGCAATGGAAATGGTTTGTAGGCACCGCCTGCCTGACCATCATCGGTGCCATCCTATTCTTACTGGTAGTCGTTCCCAAATACGAACGTACTGCCACAGTGCTTGTTAAAGATGAGAATGGCGGTGGAGGTCTGTTATCCTCTATGGCATCAAACATGGGTATGCTGGCAGGAATGGCTGGACTCAACATCACGTCGAACGTAGAGAACGAAATACAGATTTTCTCATCGCCCTTTCTGATGCAGGAGGTGGTGAACCGTCTCGAACTTGGTACCCGATACGAATCCTATGACGGACTCATGAAGAAAGAACTCTACGAAGAGACACTGCCCATTAAAGTAACCTTCCCCAAACTAACGGATAAGGAGAAAGCCTGCATGAAGATGGACTTACGGAAAGACGGTACCTATACTCTCTATAAGTTCCGTAAGAACAACGATAAATATGACAGTGAAGTGCAAGGTAAGGTCAACACTGTCTGTCAGACACCAGTCGGCCCTGTATCCGTCATTACCACAAAGTCTTTCAATGCTTGTATGTCGAATGAAGACGAGATGACCATCCACATCAGTAAAGACAGGAAATATGACCGTGTGGAAAAACTGATGAAGCAGATAGACATCGACCTGGCCGATGAGCAGACCAGCATCATCAGCATCACCTGTAAGGATATGTCAGGAGAGCGGGCAGAACAGATTATCAACACTCTGATACAGGTATACCAGGAGGAGTGGATGAAGGACAAGCAGAGTTCTGCCGATGCCTCCACTCGCTTCATCAACGAGCGCATCAAGCATATTGAGGAAGAACTGAGTGGACTGGACAATAACATCGCCCAGTTCAAGGGAAAGAACTTGATTCCCGACTACGAGGCCACCGCCAAGATGTATATGGAGAATGCCGCCTTGACCTACGAGGCACAGGTGAAAGTGAACAACCAACTCTATATGTTGGAGCAGATGCGTGACCAAGTCAAGAAAGAAGAAGGTACAAACCAAGTACTGCCAGCAAATCTGTTGCCTGACAATGAGAATGTGGCTATCCAAATTGGCGAATACAACAAGTTGCAACTGCAACGCAACAGCATGGCTGAAAATAGCAGTTCCAATAATCCGCTTGTGAAAGATCTGGATGCCCAGTTGGGTAGCATGCGCAAGGCCATCATCAACTCCTTAGACCAGGCCGTTGCTCAGTTACGGGCCAGTCAGAAAGGTATCAATCGCGAGGATCAGAAACTGAAACAGCAGATATCCGTCGCACCAGAAAAGGTTACGAAGATCCTGCCTGCCGAGCGCCAGCACAAGATTGTTGAAGCCCTCTATATCTACCTGTTGGAGAAACGCGAGGAGAACAATCTCACGCAAGTCTATAATGCCCAGAACCTACGAATTATCTCTCCGCCAATGGGTAAGTTGAAGCCTGTATTTCCAAAGAAGATGGCTACGCTATTACTGGCTTTACTCTTGGGGTTAGCACTCCCTGCCCTCTGCATCTATATCAGACAAAACGTCAGGCGTATCTTAGCAGAAGAGGAATAAGACGGGACTTATGGTTGTCATCTTCCTGTATTTCGCCCTTTTCCTTGGAGTCCACTTCCTGTCGAGGCAGTTCTTGGACAAGCCAAGTGACAGATACGAACACAAGCGTTCAGGAGCAGCAAAGTTGTTCCAACTAATAGCATGTTTCGTCCTGCTCTTCGGATTTTTCGGTTTCAGGGACATCACTATTCTGAATGACACATCGCATTATTGTAGTTTTTATAACTATAAGGCCCACATCAGCAGTTATAAGGAGGAGTCCATATTTGTCTTTCATCTGACAGATAGGTTTGAATATGGTTTCCAAGTACTTGTACACCTATTAATCAAATATGTGTCGATAGAGCCATTTACCATCATTATCTTTTCCAGTTTGGTGATTACGATAGGTAATCTTTGGTTTTTCAGCAAGCACACAAGGGATATTGCCCTTATGTGCTTCTATATGCTCATCGCCAGTCTGTTCTTTACGCAGTATTGTATCATTAGACAGAGTTTTGCCATTGTCTTATTCTATATAGCATTCCATTATTTTGAAAAAGATAATCTAAAAAAATATTATTTATTTGTAGGACTGGCATTTCTCTTTCACTACTCTGCCGCCTTTTTGTTCTTACTTCCCACCATCAGTAAGATAAAGCCTAACGTACGAAACACTCTCTTCGCCATAGTCACAGCGTTAGTACTGGCTGGCAATATATTCGTCCTTATGAAAGTGCTGGGGCTCAGTGACCATCCCTATTATAAGACATTCATTCAGAAAGAGACACTGGCACTTGTTGGACTGGCAGACTTAGCCCAGATAATCATCGTCTTAGCAGTATGTGCCATATCATATAAAATCAGCAAAGTATCGCGCGTAGACAACGTCTATTACTGGATGTGCGTCTTGACACTTTGTATAAGTATTGTCTCGACGGTTATCTATCCTGTAGCACGCATAAATGAATTCTTCTGGCCATTTATTCTGCTCCTGTTAATCAGACTATTGAACGAGTCGAGAGCCGGACTGCTCAAAGCATTCATAGTCATAGTATTCATAACCAAACTAATCGGTGTGAACACTTTCAGACCAGAATGGTTACATGTGGAGCCTTACCAGTTCTACGACTTCAACAAACAACATCACAACTACAATCTCTATCCTCAAAAATAGAAGATGCACATACTTTATACGCTCTACAACAGGCTCAGGACATCAGACATAGTAGTCAGATTGGCAAAAGGTTCTTTCTGGTCGTTTACAGGAACTGCAGCCGGAAAGTTCATTGTGCTACTTACTGGTATCATCTGTGCCCGGATTCTCGGGAAAGAGATGTTCGGAGAACTGGGAATCGTTAGATCTACATTCAATATGTTTATTGTTGTCGGTGCCAGCGGTATAGGCGTTACCGCCACCAGATACATCTCTGCCTATCGTAAGAGTGATCCTAACCATGCAGCATCCATATACAGATTGTCTACTACTTTTTCCTTTGCCATAGGAATTTTGATAGCCATCCTGCTCTTGTGGACATCAGGAACACTTTCCAACGATTATCTCCACTCCCCAAACCTGACAACGTCATTGGCACTGGGGAGTATCATCCTACTCATCTGCACCATGAACAGTACAGAAAATGGAGTCCTTGCTGGAATGGAGGATTTCAGGGCAATAGCCATCAACACCCTTATCAGCAGCATCATAGAGTCGGCCTGCATGATTATAGGTGCCTGGCTATACAGGATAGAAGGGGCTGTCGCTGGATTCGGATTGGGGGTACTATCACTTTACCTACTTAACAAAAGGTCTGCCAAGATGGCGCTTAAACGCAATGGCATCACTACCCGCGGAAGAAGGATTCTACCCAAAGACTGGCAGTTGATATACAAATACAGCATTCCTGCCACACTATCCGCCATGACGGTTACCCCTGTATTCTGGCTTATGCGGTCTATGCTTGTCAGACACAACGGCTATGGGGATCTGGGAGTCTTCGAAGCAGCGGACCAATGGAAAATCGTCATCCAGTTCATTCCCACTGCCATATGCCAGATCATATTGCCCATTTTGTCAAGTATCAACGACAATAGGCAGTTCAGAAGAACCCTCATGGGCATTCTTCTTCTCATAGGAGGTATCTCAGCATTCCTTGCCTTGGTGACATTCGCTGCTGCTCCCCTGCTTATGCCATTGTATGGAAGCGCTTTCACCAATAATGGGCCATTGGCCATTCTTGCACTATCGACCATTCCCACTACAATAGCACTTGTTTTGGAAATGATGATGTATAGCAGGGATAAGATGTGGACATGTCTGCTCTTCAATATCATATGGGGAACAGCAGTCATATTGTTCTCGTATTACTATCTTATGAAGGGGAAGGGTGCAGAGAGCCTTGCCTTGGCAATACTCTTGGCCTATCTGATTAAGATGGCGCTTATGGGCATCTACTTCATTTTCATGCAAAACAAAAGAACGAGCAAATGACAGATTTCTCCATCATAATACCTGCTTACCGGCATCTCACGCTGTTACAGAAGAGCCTGACTTCCGTATTGCAACAGGAAGGTGTTCGTTTTGAAGTGATAGTCACTGACGATTCCGAAGACGCTACGATCAAGCACTACGTCGATGGACTTGCCGACAAACGAGTCATATATCTTCGCCATAACAGAGACAGGCATCCTGTAAGCAATTGGAACGAGGGACTTCGTCAGATTTCTGGCAGGTATGTCATTCTGATCCATCATGACGAGTCAATGAGGGAGAAGGACTATTTGAAACGGGTTATGCAGCATCTGGATGCAGGAGTTGATGTAGTAGTTGCACATATAGAAGTATTCATCAACGACAGGAAAAAAACTGATTATTTCCCACCTTTCTTTAGAAGATTCATCTACAAACGCCCTGCAATTCTCTTTCTCTTTAATGCTGTCGGGCCCACTGCATGTGTCGCATTCCGACGGGAACATCTGCAAACGTTTCACACAGAACTTGTGTGGCTGGTTGATGTCGAGTGGTACTATCGTCTTTTCCATAACAAACGGGTCTGTTATCTTGAGGATTGCCATATCAGATCAGTCCACGGACATGAAGGGCAGATATCCGGCAACATCAATATTATGGAGTCATTCAAAAAAGACAAATCTATACTCTGCCACATCTATGCCAACATATTCACAATACGACTGATGCTCTTTCTTTATCAACATCTTATACTCGCCACGAAAAGAAAACTCGGAAGGATATGAAGATCGTAAAAGTCTTAGGTGGTTTAGGTAACCAGATGTTTCAGTTTGCACTCTATAAGGCACTGGAAAAACAGTTCCCAGAAGAACGGGTACTGCTTGACCTGCATTGTTTCAATGGTTACCCTCTCCATCACGGCTTCGAGATTCGTCGGATATTCGGCGCGAACTACGAGCAGGCTAACTGGGTGGATGTTAGCAAAGTTGCCTGGCCCTACCCCAACTATCTGTCTTGGCGTATTGGTAGCAGGCTTTTGCCTAATCGCAAGACCATGCTTATTGAAAGCCGACTCTTTACCTATGAGTCTCAGGTACTCAAAAATCCCACTATCCAATATTATGATGGTTATTGGCAGCATGAGGAGTACTTTAAATCCATTCGCCAAGACATATTAAAGGTCTTCCGTTTCCCAAAACTGCAAGACGAAAGAAACAAACTGCTGGCACAGAATATTCAGAGTCATCAAACGCTCTCCATCCATGTCAGAAGAGGCGACTACACATCCAACAGTTTCTATAAAGACATATGCACAACCGACTACTATCGTCAGGCTATCTCCAGGATGTTACCAGAATGCCATCCTGACCTTGTCTGCATCTTCTCAGACGACATTCCCTGGTGCAAACAGCATCTTGAAACAATTCTAAAAGACACCAACCACGAATATGTTGACTGGAACAATGATGGCAACTACTTTATTGATATGCAACTCATGAGTCTATGTCATTATCACATCATTGCCAACTCTTCATTCTCCTGGTGGGGAGCGTGGTTATGTGAGTCGCCCGACCAGAAAGTATGCGCCCCACGGAAATGGATAAACAGAGAAGGGTTTCATTCACCTGTTCTTCGGAATTGGATATTAATTTGAAAAAAAAACTATTCTACACAATAAAAACATGATTTAAGAGTTTATAATAGTGTGAAATTTTCAGTCCTTTTATCAGTATATACCATAGAGAATCCGAAATTCCTTCGCGAAAGTATCGATAGCATTTACGCCCAGACACTTTTGCCAGATGAGGTTGTGCTGATAGAAGACGGTCCACTTAACGATGAGTTAAATGCTGTAATTGAGGACTTGAAGGTAAAATACGACACACTGAGGGTTATTCCCTTAAAGGAGAAACAAGGGCTTGGCACGGCACTGAATATTGGATTGGAAACATGCAAGTATGACATTGTTGCCCGTATGGACACTGATGACATTTGTAAACCGAATCGCTTTGAAAAACAGATAAAGTTTATGGAAAGCCATCCTGAAATAGACTTATGCAGCGCATGGGTCGATGAGTTTGAGGGTGACATCGACAATGTCATATCCCAGCGAAAGATTCCTGAGAATCATCTGGATATCTACGAATATGGCAAAAAGAAATGTCCTGTAAACCATCCCGTAACCGTATATCGCAAGAATAGCGTCTTGAAAGCAGGAGGATATGGAAAATATCCAGAAGACTATCTCCTATGGGTTAAGATGCTGACCAACGGATGCAAGTTCTATGGCTTTCAGGAAAGCCTGCTATGGTATCGACTCTCAAAGGATTTCATCAAACGAAGAGGAGGCCTGACTTATGCCTGCCATGAATTTCAGGATCAAATGAAATTTTATAAAATGGGTTATATCAACCTATTCCAATTTCTAATGAATGCAACCATACGCTTCACCGTCAGGCTGATTCCCTCACCTGTCAGAAGCCTTACCTACCGTTATCTCTTAAGAAAAAGATACCAGAAAACCAGTTTCTGATATCAGTATTGATAGAAACTCCAAATCCGCCCGTCCTTGCTGAGTACAAGATGGTCGGAATTGAGGTCTTCAATTCTAAGACGGATATTGTTGAAGGGAGTGAAACCAAAAGTTTGCTCCACGACAGCGGTATCCAGAGGCAGGGCTTCGATGGAGTAACACTGGATGAAAAGACTGTCACCTATGTGCTGGAAATTCCCGAACACCTCTGCCTCATCAGTACTCCGCAAAAGCGTCAACGAGCCAGAGAAACTGATATATTGTGTATCGTGACCAACCAGACGCCACTGTCCGAACAAATCGCCTGCCTCGCCACCTTCCTGACAGGAAGACAATAGCAGTATGCAAAGTACGAAGACAAATAACTTAAAGAATCTTACCATGATAGCCTATCTTGAAATAAAACGAGGTACAATCACCATAGATATTACCCTTGTCAAAGGCGAATGCCCCACTGAGGCGCCATGGGCCATCAACGTAATCAGCCTGAAACAAGGCATCGAAAGAATGATGCTTCACAGCCAACGGGAAGACATAAGTGCCCCAGCCTTCACGGTAAGAGCCTTTGACGATATAAGACAGACGGTCTGTAACTTCGCCATTGACACCCAAGTGCCAGGCCTTGATACGATTATCAGTATAGGTTGCTTTACCATCCTTATTATATATAGGTGATGTGATGAGCGGATTCCCAGGAGTCATGCCGTAATGTGCATAACAGCCATAGATGCCATGATTGTAGTAATTGTCATTGCCTGTTACATAATCTGTAATCTGACTGCGCACTGGTTCTGGCTGGTCACCGCTGTCCCAGTGTAGAGGACCACACTGGTTAGTCGTCTGGACATATTCGAACACGGCTCCACGCAGACCCTGTCGCCTGAAGGCCCTGTTATGATACTGCAAGCCCCAGATGCCGTCCCAGCCATTACCCTTTCGTATACCGGAGCCATCCTCGAAGGGATTGTCAAGATAAACCTGCACCTGATGCTGGCGATTGATGTTCCACCCTATCTGACAGGTCATCGATCCTAAGTGATTGCCAAAGATCCAGTCTTCCCAAGAATTGTCGTGCTCAAAATAGTTGCTGTCACCCAAGGGCAGTATCACATCCCAGAAGTCTTTCAGCCTGGCCGACTTTTTCTTCACTCTCAGTTCATCATGATCCAAAAGATAACTGGTGCCACTAAACTGTACTGCATGTTCAATCCCCACAGTCACGAAGAGCGGTTTCTCAGGATTACTACGTATATATAAATGTTTCTGATGGTATAAACCTCCTTTCACATACGCAGAGGCTAGCCTGCCGTCAATATATGAAGCGGCTTCATGATAGTCACTGTCGAGGAACTTGCCATAACCAAAATCAAAATTGATCTGAACCCACTCCCTCGTAAAGGGTACTGTCCAGAAGCCATTGGTACCCAAACGCACCTGAGGGATGGGCTTCGCATTGGTACCCTTTGTAAATGAGCCGGTAGAGAGTAGGTTGTCACGTAATACCTGTGGGAGTTCACGGCTGCCTATTTCCAGATGAAACGACTGATACGACAGATTGACGTAGCACTGTTGCAGGTAAGCCCGATGGTCGGCATGGACACTGGCAATACCATCCACGCCAGCAGAAAGTAGCCAATTGTTCCCCAAGGGATGTTCCACATGAAGGACACCCCGAAGACTGGTGGTATTGGCACGTGTTCCCAACGTATGATAACGGTTGGCTGCCAGATAGAAAGCAGTATAGTCACCTGATCCTACTGATGCCTCACTCGTCAGGTCGTAAGTCAAGTGTGTCGATAGTGAGTCCTGTGACCACCCTTGACCAGATAATGCTAATGCCATGAAACCGATGAGAATCCTCTTCATATAGACTTCATTCTGTCACTATTGGCTGCAAAGGTACATCTTTTTCTCAAAAAAACACCATTTATAGGGAAATTCCCCACCCTATTTAGGGTTTTTCCTTTGCAAACAAGCGAAAAAAGCCGTTACTTTGCACCGTGAATCAGTAAAAATGATGTCGAACAATTAAAACGATACGATTATGAAAAAGATGATGATGACCCTGATTGCCATGCTGACCATGACGGTTTCAGCAAATGCGATGAGTTTCGAGCAGGCCCGTAACGAGGCTTTGTTCCTGACTGATAAGATGGCTTACGAACTGAATCTCACAGACGAGCAATACGAGGCTTGTTACGAGATCAACCTCGACTACTTGATGGGAGTGACAGGCCGCTCAGACGTTTTCGGTGTCTATTGGGAACGCCGTAATCTCGACCTGAGTTATATCCTGTTCGACTGGCAGTGGCAGGCCTATATCGCAGCCACCTATTTCTATCGTCCGCTCTACTGGGAGGCAGGTTACTGGCATTTCGGCATCTACGCCCGCTATCCGCACCGTGACTATTTCTACTTCGGACGTCCGGCCTTCTATGCCACTTATCGTGGCGGGCATGCTTGGCACATCCATGGCGACCGCGGCTACTACTACGGACACAGAGAACATTTCCGTGCACCCAGAGACAGGCACGTTGGTATGCATGACCGCTGGGATCGTGGCGAGTTCCGCAACCATCGTAACAGTTCCACTCGTGTAACAGGAGCCCCTGATCGCAGAGGAAGGGCTGACAACAACCGTGGTGGAAGAAGGATTGAGAATAACCGTGGTGGAAGAGCCGACAACAACCGCGAGAACAGAATTGACAACAATCGTGGTAGCAGAGTTGAGAACAGGCAAGGAACATTCGGCAATTCTCGCAGAGAGAGAACACGCCCGATAACAACGGAGCCAAACCGCAACAACAACGATGCGCCATCGCGCGCCACCACGACTCCAAACCGCAACAACAGCAGTACACCGTCACGTGTCACCACAACTCCGAACCGCACTACCAATAGCAATGGTGTCTTTGGCGGCAGCAGGACGTCACGCCCCTCAGCACAGAGTAGCAACACACCGCGCAGCAGCACCCGCAGCCATGTCAGCAGCAGTGCAAGTCCTTCGCGCAGCGTCAGTCCATCGCGCAGTGTCAGTGCAAGTCCCTCTCGCAGCAGCAGTGCTGGTCCATCCCGCAGCGGTGGTGGTTCTTCTCGCAGCAGCGGCGGTTCTTCTCGCAGCAGCGGCGGCGGACATTTCGGAGGCCGTAGATAAAAGCCCCTCAGAGTTCGAGTATTCTGACCTCGGCGTTGGTCATCTTTTGAACCTCGCTCATCTGTTTTCCATAATATACTGCCTGGATGGCTTTATTGATAATGCCATGACCCACGGCCAGCACCTTCTTTCCTGGAAAAGTCGTCTTGACGTAGGCGATAAACTCGCCAGCCCGGGAAAGAAGGTTTTCCAATGTCTCTATATCGTCAGGCCACACCTCTCCTTTCAGATCTGGAATATAACGCCCCGTGAAACCGCCCCAGTCACGTTCTCTGAGCAGAGGTGTCTGAACAATTTCCAGATGATGCGGTTCACCGATAATCTTTGCCGTATCCACAGAACGCTTCAAGTCACTGGCGATGATAGCGGCAAAGTCCTCAGAGGCCATGCTGTCCCTCACCTCCCGGGCCTGCCGGAAACCGTTCTCCGTCAGTTGTCCCTGTGTCTGTCCTTGCATAATCTGGTTGACATTATCTACCGTCTCACCGTGTCTGACTAAGTATAATATGGTCATATTTACATATTTTTGGTGCAAAATTAGCAATTTATTTGCGAATTCCACGTTATTTTATTATATTTGCACCATCAAACTTGAAAACTTTAACGACATGAAGATATTACAGAGTTCCGTTTTCCGTGCCATCTGCGCCATTGCCATCGGCATCATGCTGATTAAGTACCCTGATAACACCGTCACTTGGATTACCATAGCCATCGGTGTACTATTCTTCCTATCAGGCATCATCTCATTAGTGGTCTATTATCACTCCCTCCGTCAATATTCCAAACAGGAATCACTGCCAGACGGTGCCTATATCACCGATGCCGAGGGGCAGCGCATCGAGAAACCTAAGCCCACTTTCCCGATTGTGGGTGTCGGCAGCGCTATCCTCGGATTATTATTGGCATTGACACCTACGGTTTTTGTCAAAGGTTTGATGTATATCATCGGCGGCATCCTTGTGCTGGGAGCCATCAACCAATTCATGAACCTGCTCAATGCCCGTCATTTCGGCAAGGTAGGCTTCGGCTACTGGATACTCCCGTGCATCATCCTGCTCACAGGGCTCTACGTCATCATCCGCCCGATGGATCCTCCTGCAATGGTCATGCTCATTCTCGGCTGGTGCACGCTGCTCTATGGCGTTACCGAACTCATTAACGCCTTGAAGATTCACAACGAGAAGCGCAAGTTTGCCAAGGCTCAGGAGATCCCCGTTGCAGAAGAAGTGAAAGAGGGCACATATACCCCTGCGGGAGAAGAGACACAGGAAACCACATCAGAACTCCCTGCCAAAACTTCCGAGCCAGAAGCCGATATCCAGCCTTGGCCCGAAGAATAGAAGAATAAATACCTATTCTGTTATTTCTGTTTCATTTCTTCCTTCACTTCCTCTGAGAAGCCTTCTATGTAGGTCTTGAGGATGCTGATGCCCGTCTTATTTTCACGGCCCCAAGGAATGATGAGATCAGCAAACTTCTTCGTGGGTTCGATGAACTGCTCGTGCATAGGCTTCACGTCGTTCTCGTAATGGTCGAGCACCATATCGACGGTACGTCCACGTTCCACCACATCGCGACGGATATTCCGGATCAGGCGCACATCACTATCGGTATCCACGAAAATCTTCAAATCCATCATGTCACGCAACTTCTTGTGGTGCAACGTCATAATGCCCTCCAGAATAATCACGGGTTTCGGCTCCACGTGAACGGTTTCCGGCAGGCGGTTGGAAAGCACATACGAATAGGTGGGCTGCTCAACAGCCTCACCGTTCTTCAACTTCTTGATTTGCTCCGTCAACAGTTTCCAGTCGAAGGCGTCCGGATGATCAAAATTGATGGCCTTCCGCTCTTCATCAGTCAGCGCCGTCGTATCATTGTAGTAAGAGTCCAATGGGATAACGGCTGCACAATGTGGCGGCAATGCCTTGGCAATACGCTTCACGACGGTGGTCTTGCCAGAACCCGAACCGCCAGCGATTCCGATGATAATCATCTTGATTTACAATTTGACGATTTACAATTTGCAATTTATTTTTGTTCCTTAACAAGATAAACCACGGTGGGCAGATGGTCGCTGTAGCCGTCGAGCCATTCGCCGCTACCATGAGTGCGCAAGGGATAGCCTTTGTATTTTCCTTCTTTCTGGAACAGATAGTCACGACGGAAAATCTGGTGTGAGAAGAGTTTCAGCGAAGCGTAGCCCTTTTTATCGTAGTCAAGCAGCGAAGGAGAGAGGATAATCTGGTCGAAGAGATTCCAGGCACCATTATACATCAGTGTACCCGTACCCGAGGCCAGCACATCCCACCAGGGATTGTAGAGATCGCCGTCACCCACATCCTTGATCTTACGCTTGGCACCAAGACATTTCGCCATCGAGGCATCCTGAGGGTCATCGTTCATATCACCCATAATCAACAGTTTCACATGGGGATCTTCAGCAATCAGCGAGTCTTTCACTGCCTTCAACTGCAAGCCACCCTCCTCCCTGTAGAAGGAGGTGGCACCACGTGAGGGCAGGTGATTTACGATGATAGTCACATGCTCGTCGGCCATCGTACCGCTCACCACGAGGAAGCCACGGGTGGCCCTGAGTGAGTCTTGTGGTAACCTATATATATAAGGTACAAGTTTCACATGGCGGACAGAGAACAAAGCGGGGTTATAGAGCAACGCACAATCCACGCCGC
>Ga0247610_10001302_pt1 | contig 31244 bp, 27 predicted proteins | sample 174DNAGHGhighgp2_FD_193483 | JGI IMG/M metagenome (GOLD analysis project Ga0247610, IMG submission 193483) | Sheep rumen microbial communities from Palmerston North, Manawatu-Wanganui, New Zealand - 1742 DNA GHGhigh gp2 | ecosystem: Host-associated > Mammals > Digestive system > Stomach > Rumen...
ACCTGACCAAGAACCCGTTTCTTTCAGAACTTCTCCTTCTTGAGATAGCCGGACGTTGAAGTTCCAAGATAACGCAGAATTTTCTGCGAAGTGATCTCGATCATTACACTTTATATCAACTTCTACACCTCTGTTAACACCGTAATGCCAATTTCTATCTACTCTGACATCAAATGTGAGCACGTTATAAGAAGAAAGCATAGACTCTAACTTTTCTTTTATAGGGTCTAGTACAGCATGCTCTGCATCACGAAATTCAGAATGTTCTGCCTCTCTCTTCCTTTCGTTTTCTTCATACTGTGCTTCGTATTCTTCTTTTTCTCTAAGAATATCATCTCGTTTAGTTGAAGTTATCTTCAAATCTATCTCCTCCTTTAGTGTCCCCAAGTAACATATCAAATAACTCTGGGTGATTTCTTATATCTAACTTATTATCTACAATATATTTAGAAACTGAATCCTTACGATAAAGGATATTTTCTACACGTTCATCTATTGTATTCTTAGATACTAATGTATAAATGTTAACAGAATACTTTGTACCTATTCGATATGCTCTGTCCTCTGCCTGTTCTTTATCCGAAGGATTCCAAGGGCTGTCATAGAAGATGACATTACGTGCAGCAGTTAACGTATGCGTAGTTCCAAGCGCACCTATTGTTCCTAAAATAACTGTATACTTAGGATTCTCTTGAAAAGCCTTTTTATGTTTTTCTCTGTCCTCTGATTTCATTGTACCTGTGAAACAACAGGTGTTATATCGCTTAGATACAAATTTATATAAGGTCCTAAGACTTTCTACCCAATTAGAAAATACAATTACCTTTTCATTCCTTTCATGTATCTCATCTAGCAACTCTAGAAGACGCTTCAGCTTTGCGTTATTCTTGATGTAATCTTTACCATCTACATCGCATTTATCATCTACAAGTTCTGGATTACCGTTCACCTGACGTAATCTAAGAAACTGTGTAAGTGGATTTAATGAACCTACTATCTCAGATCTACGTGACCTAATACCATATGCAATCTGGTCTGCAAGTTTATTCTGATAAGGAGAATTTTCAACATATTCGGTATATCGAATCTTAGGTGGAAGATCCAGTACATCATCCTTAAGTCGACGTAACATGTTACTTTGAAGCATAACCTTCAACCTAGGTATGTTCTTATAACCCATTACTTCATAACCACCATAACCACCATATACACAAAATTCTTTACACCAAGTATAATAACTGCTAAAATTATGTCCATTTACTAATTTCAATGGCAAGAATACATCTGTAGGATTTTTAGTTATAGGTGTTCCTGACATTGGAATCCATTCAGCCTTATTACCTGTAGCTTTCTTTATTCTAAGCAACTGTTTACCTTGTAACGATGAAGGCGAAGCATTCTTATGTATCTCGTCTACAGCTATCATGTTGATTTCGCCTGACTGAATGAGCTCAATTATTCTATCTGCTATAGGATAGTTCTTACCAGATTTGTAACGAATTGCTTCTATATTTAATATTATGAAAAATGGAAGTTTATCTGCTTTCTTATTCCCATATTTTCTCATCAGTTTCAGATCTTCTAATTTCTCAGAACCACCTGTATCAGACTTTTCATCTCCGTTTCTCTTCAACCTGGTTCCTAATATGTATGGTCTTTCCTTTCCTCGTGTATGCTCTTCTATATCACGCTTCCAGTTGTATTTAGAACTGTTTATACAGCAGATTACGAGGCAATGTTTAAACTTATATTGTTTCTTATTGTATACAGCAAGATTCATCACTTCTGCTGTCTTAGCAAGTCCTTGATCATCAGCTAATATGAATCCACCTTTATTACCTTTCATCTGCCTATCTAATGACCACTTCATGAAATCTAACTGATGATTATATGGAGTTGCACCTTCTTTGACATAGAAGGGTATCTTAGATGTATCGATATCAGGTATGTTTGCTGTAGCTTCTATAGTAGCATTCACATTCAAATCTTCTTCAGATTTAATTGATACAATACTTTCATAGACTGTTCCTTTAAATTGAGAAAGTAAGAATCCTAATTTATCTTTCGGTATAGTCCATATCTTCCTATCAGGATTCCATCGTCTCCCCGGAACATTCTTGATATGATAAACAACATTTGGATCATACTTGAAACTTATTTCGTATACATCATTATTCTGAAAAACATTTATCATACTAACATCCTTCTACTAACATTCTTATATCTTCTGAATAAGAAAAATATGTGTTATCAATACATGTATATGGCTCTACCCAATCAAAATAATATGCAGATCTAAAGTAAGTTACATATATAGGAAGCGTAGGTCCAAACCATACAACTTCTTGAACAGCCGCTAAACACGACTCGCTTGGGTCTGTATAAGGTATCTGATCAGCAGGTTCAAACTGTCCAGGTGAATATATTACATCATGAAATGACAAACAACTTATGACCATTCTATTCAATACTACACTTGCAACAGCTTTCTGACATTCATAGGATTCACCCCCAGCTTCTAGATAAACTAATATAGCAAATTCATATATTTCATCATTTGTAAGACTTACATATGGATCCATGTAAGAACCGTCTTCGTTCAATCCTCCTGCTTCGTTCGACTCATCGTTTTCTTCTTGATCAGCATGAACGGTAGATTCTTCAATAGCTTCGGCATCTGCAACTACATTCTCTTCTACATCTACAACTGTTGCAGATGCTGTTTCTATTTTACTAGGGTATTCAACTTCTATACTATCTTTAATCTTATTATCGTCTTGTTTCTTATCTTCTGTAACTATCCTAACTGAATCATTTAAAGAATTAAGTTTTGTATACCTATCAGAAAAGTACTTCAAAGAAAACAACAATCCCATTATTACTGCAAATAAAATTGTCCCTTTGATTATTTGTTTCAATATGTATGATTTCACTACATGTCCTCCCAATACATACAAACAAAAATATTTTATATTACAACATATTTAACGATTCATGTATACATAAAAATAGGCACACGACTCCTCCCCCGATAGAAATCGTGTGCCCTCTAAGGAGAATAAAGCAGGCAATACATCACAGGAAATCGTCTGCCTCAATTGCATGCTGATACGCCTTGTTTATATTTTCAATAGCATGTTTAGCTTTGTTATTTGCGAATTCAGGATGTTTATCACAGTATCTGTTGTATGCTGTGATATCATCGTTTATTTGATTGAAGTACTCTTCTGAGTGTTTAACTTTTCGTCTTATCTGATCTGATGCATCTAGAATACGTATACGTGCATTCTGTGCTTCTATTTTATCTACTTCTACGTGTAAATTTGTTATATCCTTTCTTATATCTTGTATCTCTAATAAGATAGAAGCTAACTTGTCTGATTTTTGATCATGTCTTGAAATTAGAAACTGTACGAATGTAAAAATTGCCGCACTTGAAATAATCGAGATCGCAATCCCGCTATAATCAAACATTGTTCCTTTACCTCCAATTACTATCTACGAATTCTTGCCATATTATGTTACATAATACCCTAACACGGCATTTCTTATGATCTAATTTTGTATTCTTATACAAATATATAAGGTGCTTTTTGTTTACAGATTCATAGATAGACAGTTTAACATCCTTCAATACGTCTGTATCAGAAACTAAAGATAATTTATCCCAAAGTATACTATCTAGACTGTGGTAGTATATACACTTAGAAGTTAACTTGGATTTATCTACTTTCTTACCAGATGCAGCATACATCAGAGCATCCTTATCACTTATAGAATTGGGGTATTTTCTCATTAGAGCTCTAGCATCTTTACACACTCTAACTACTGCAGCATATCTATTGCCGTCATACTCTTCGACGTACTTATCAAAACATCTGACATCATTTAACACCAGATAATTCTAACTCCTTGATAAGTTTACGTCTGCATCTGTACCCCATTCCATTTTTTATTGCAAAATCATTTGTAAGTTTCTTCCCGCATACTGAGCATCGTCCGTAGTGAAACAATTTCATAGGGGTGTTTACATCTTGCTTCATCAATTTAACAATGTATGCAGCCCCTTTGAATTCCTCTGAATCTACTCCATACTTAGAATTTCTAGTATACTTGAAATTTAAATCCTTGTCCAGCTTTCCTACATAAAGCCATCTACCATCTTCGTGTTTACAGAACGCAAATAGAACCCATTCATCAAAATTATCCTTATCCATAGGTTCTCTGAAGCTATAAATATGATAATTTCCACTAGGTGCTTGAAGCTTTAATGTACCCTTTCCACCCTTTACATAGAGATTGATTCTGTTCTTACCAATTAACTCAAATCTTTTTGACATAACATACACCTTTCAATCAATTAAACAACTAATAGTTAATATTCAATGTGTATGTTATTTAACGATTCAAATATATATTATGGACGAATAGATCCTATCGTAGCATTCAATGTAATGAGCCAACTGTCATATAATGACTGAATTTCATGTGGCATATCACAATAATAAAGATCAACTGCGCTAACAAGCTCAAGTAAACTTGTACGAATACTATTCAATGCAGACTCACACTCAATAGTTTCACTTAAATTGACAAGTCCTTCTGTAGAAACAAATGACAATGGATTCGGGAAGTATCCGAGATATTGAATACAAAGTGACGACATTGAATTCATCATATCATCAAGTGTCCACATGAGACTTACACATTTGTCTCTAACAATTTCTTGCTCAGATCCGTATACATTATTCTGAATAGACATCAGATTGTATCTTGTTATCACAAGTGGTCTGATTATAGTAGAAAATTTAGATAAAGTATCTACTTCACAAGCTGATTCTTCACAAACATCAATATCTAAACTATCATCGGAAGGTACTATAGATAAAGTAGCATATCCATCATCAGGTATCATAGATATTACGTCTGGATCTTCTAAGGCATATCCAAGATCTTCAAGAGCAAGAACCGGACTGTAGTTGCAATTAACTGAAACTAATTCAATATCTATACTTTCGTCTGATGTTATCTTAGATAGTTTCACATTCAGTTGTTTTGATGCCGTAGTATTATCCTGTATCCAATATATTTTTTCATATGAATCGGATCCAACCTCATCTTTATGCTTACTAAGATACTCTTTTATAGTTTTCTCTACATCATCTGGAAATACAACATTATCATATTTTTCAACTAAACTATGTTTCTGTGTTTCCGGATCAACATACTCAATAGTTATTTCTGAATATAATTTCTTTCTTTCTCCAGCTTGTTTTGAATTAGGATCTATATCAAACTCTGTTACTTCTTCTGATCTATTTCCGGTAGTATCAATCCCATTTTCGGGAGGATTTGGCGAAGGTAGAAGCTGCATGTATAATGATTTATCAATCCCGGAAAGCTGTATTCGGTATACTGAAGGTTCATCTGCCCATTTGTCAATATCACCAAAGAACTTTGAGAGTAATTCAGATAGACCTTTACCTTTTGATTTCATAGCAGTTACTAGACTATCGACATTCAATTCTTTTTCACTCATCTAATACAACCTCTCTAAATCATCAGCCCCCTAGATAAAAATACCTAGAGGGCTGATTTAATGGATGACACACAATGACCAATTATTTGCGAGTTCTCGGAACCTTCTTAACTGTACGAGAAGATTTTACCGGAGCTCTCTTACCGACTGGACGACGAGTTGTAGCTGAAACTGTTCTCTTATTCTTAAGCGGTCTACGAACAGATTCAAGAACTTCCTCATCACCTTCAGCCTCAACTGTGAACTGATCTTCACCTACTGTAAATGTTACAGTGGATTCCTCAGCATCAACCTCAACCGGCTCGCCCGTTACTTCGGCAACAAGCTCTGCAACATCTTCTGCCTCAAAGAGCAGATCGGTAGCCTCAGGAGCTACATTTACTTCATCTGAAGCTGTAATTTTACGTCTCTGAATGAACATATTTTACAATCTCCTTAATTCTTTTTTAGTTTAGGACTACAAGTTTATTCCTACGTGCTTCTAGCTCTTCTCGGATCGCTTCTAACTCAGCATTTGCTTCTGAAAGAAGTGTATCCCCATCAAGTGATACATTTGATCCTTCTACTGTATATTTTGACCGGGAGCGACCAAGTGCTTTTTTCATGTAAGCTTCACTCATCCGGATAAGATAATTTAACCATGCCTCACTTTTTATCTCAGATACATCTTTTAAATCGGGAACATATCTGATAGTAACTTGGGCAGGGCGTGGATCGCGATGTGCAACATATATGACATCATTCAGAGTATCATGTCGCCACTGAAAATCAGTGCCTAGTGTATTTCTGACTTGTGCCATCGCCATCTCAGTCATAATAGGATCTATATTAAGCGAACTAGTGTTTCCAATTGCACTGTAAGTATTTACAGCTGCTGCAACTTGAAAAACATTTCCGCTGTCAATAGAGCTCATTGTTAGACCAATTCTGGGTTGTGCTGCTTGAACATACAGTACTTTACTTGCGAAGATTCCTAACTTCTTAAGATCAAGTCTCGTAGAAAACGGAACCGTCTTTTCAACCGGAGTCTTCATATATCGCTTGAGCTCTCGGAAAGCGATATTTACAGCCTTTTCAACCTGTAGGCCTTCTACGTTTTCGTTGGCCGGGAGGCCTAACATGAAGCTTACTTGGTCAGTTATTTCTGCCATTGTCATGATTTACTAGACCTCCCATCATCAAAATACTTTCAAAAATTATATCAAGCCTTCGGAACTAATTCATAGTATCCAATTTCGTCATTCATGACGAATTCATACTCTGTAGTAGAGTTTGTAGTGGAGTTGATTATCTGAAGTTTACTTACATCATAACCTGCGCAGACATACAGATGAGTCCTCTCGAGGAACTGCTCCTCATTCTTAATACGTCCATGATGACCAAATTCGATAGGTCCATTGATAACAACATCAGGAGTATCAATGTAAACTGTTACGCCGTCATCATAATTAGCAGCCATTCCGTACCACAGATCAAATGCTACATGATCACCTGTTGCATTGATTTGTGTTCCGTTCTTCAGATGAACTTCACCGAAGTTGTTAGACAGAGCATACAGATCTGTACCGCCATCCTGTACAATTGTATTATCAAGTGTAAGGTTAGCATAGTTCTGAATGACCATCTTTGTTTGCGGAGCTTCTGGATGTCCTATAATAGTACCATCTTTAATGGTTACAGTAGAACCTTTCAAGAGCTGCATAACTTGCGTCTTAGTTTTAGAAGATCCTGCATATTCACCATTCTCATCTGGAACAGCTTCAAGTGTATGACCGCCTAAATCTAAAGTAAGTTCTGAGTTCTCTGGAAGGATAACTCCATAAGACTCTGCATCATCAGTTAATCTTACAGTATGGTTTTCAGAATCACCAGTTCCGCCGATAGCAGCTGAAATAGCATCTCTTACAGATTCTGGTGTTTCTGGAACTACATCTATTCCTGGCTCAGGTTCAGGTTCTGGACCCGGACCAGGATCTGGACCCGGTGTAGGATCGTCAGTCACCACCCTCATCGTCGCCGCCGTCGCCTTCGCCGTCGTCCGATGCATCAGGATCCGTACCATACTTGTTATCACCGACTTCTGAATAGAATCCCATATCAGCCATGTTACGGCACATCTGATTCCAATAGATCTCCTCTTCATAGCCTTCTACTTCGAAGTCAATACCCTTGTTCTCTTCATCATTTGCTGCAGCTTCGAAAGCAGCAATTGCAGCTCTCTCAAACTGTGCAAACTTCGTGGTTGTATGAGCCATCGGAAGAAGTCCTGGAAGCTCTCCCCAACCAACAACATTTGTAGCGTAAATGGACTTGCCATAGGCTTCGCCTTTAGCGCCTTCGAAATTCTCCGGATCATAACCTTCAGAGTAAACTGGGCTATCTACATAAGAATTCTGGGGAGCAAAGTAACGGGCAATTTCCATTCCTTTACGCTCAACTTCTGCTACCGGACCAACATATTTAATAAGAACTTTTGTTGCCATTATACTATACCTCCGTTTAGATAACATTTAATTAAAATGTGCCGAGAATCTTGCCAGAAACTACAGTATCAGGATTGACAACTTTCATTGCATACATGGTAGCATAACCTTGCTGTACAGAAGCATTAGCGAGACCAATCGGATCTGTATTTGTCAGCGGCATGTACTCACCGAACAGAGCTGAGTTACGACGAATGTCGTTAGACTTACAAGACATAACCCAAGTATCCGGATTGTAAGACGGCTCACAATAGATATCGAACTGATCAAGTTTACCTACTTTGTACGGACCTACATTCTCTGTAGCAGCCTCTGCCTGGAAGCCATTGATCATGCCGATGTAAGCAGCGACATTAGTTCCAACTACAAGACGGTTCGGCTGAGACAGACGAGTCTTCTGATAGATAGAAGAAGCAGCCTGTGTTAGTTTCAGCTTGAACATGTTGAGGTAATCAGATGGAACAACAGAACCTGCAAGAACAGGAGAAGCATCCCAGTTGAACTGCGGCTTAAACTGAGCAGCTTTAAGAAGCTCCATGAAGCCTTTGGTGTTGATCTCAGCAGTAAGCTCTGAGAAGGCAGCATCTTTAGCAATTTCAGCAATGTTGCTACCATACTCCTGCTGAGCTGCAAATGCTGAATAGATGCTCCAATAGCAAGCAAGTTCATGTGCCTCAGCAACGAGATTGAACTCATCGAGCTGAAGATAACCCTTGGCCATCTGTGCGCCATATTCATAACCATAATTGCCATTATCAGGAGTACGAGGACCTACATTCTCATTATCATACTGATATGTAGCTTTGATATCTTTAGACTCTGCAAAATCGCCATCAATGGTACCAGTGCTATAATTGATATAACCTACCATTGTTCCGTTTTCGCAAAGATTACCATTTCCATCATCAATGATAGATTTAGTAGCGCCGTCTTCAGTTACCTGAACTGTAACCGATCCTGGAAGGATTGGCGTATACATAAGAGCAAGAGTATCTGTTGCAGTATCTTCATCAGCAACTATCTCGTTCTTAATAACACGACCTGTCCAATTCGGATCAGCACCCTGACGATTGACAAACGGGCTAGAAATAATATCGCCGGCCTTTGTCTCACCTTTAGTGTTCTCAGCGATAAACTTGAAATATGGAACGAGCTGCTGACGAGATCTCATCGCTACTGAACCATAAACATCAAGGATGAGCAGCTTCTGAACAAACAGCGGAAGCAGTTCCAGGAAATCTGGACGAGCCATGATGTTTGTCGTATTGGTAGCTGCGGTAATAGTTGCCTGACGGCGAACATTGTTCTGAATCTGACGACAGAAAATTCTCTGTTCAGGTGTAAGACTGGCCATGATTGGAGATTTAGCTGATACAGCTTTGCGACTTTTTACACCAGAAGTAATGCTTCTATTAGCATTGATAGGAGTTCTGGTTGCAGAACCGATAGGCCGTCTACGAGTAGTTTTTGTAATCATAATTTCTACACGCTCCTATATTAAATTTAAATTTTCAAATGTCAATTACAACGTAACTATATCATTGTCATCTAGATAATCAATATCCGATATTGTGGGGTATGAAAATTGATCATTACTAGTTGACTGTGACCCTAGTATGAGCTGTTTGATATCCGATACTGAGGTTGAGTCAGATATCATAATATCCTTAGGGCTGGCTCCAACAGCATTAGCATAGATATCAGCATAAGCATCCTGATATTCAGCTAATAACTTCTTACAAGCTGTTAATTGTTCTCTTAATCTCCTATTACTTTCATCACGGTTTGACATAGCAGCATTGATTTCGGAATTATGTCTGACGGTTTCATCTAATTCAGAACGCAACTGCGATATAATAGAATCTTTATGAGAAACTTCAGATTGTGCTGAAGCTACCTTCTGTTTATATTTAAGGTTATCACTTTCAAGTATTGAAATTCTTTCTGAATAGTTTTCTACTTCTGCTGAAAGATCTTTTACAGAATTATCAAGTTTAGTAGAAGCGGTTACTGCACTCCTGTAACTCCTACGAAGTTTAGAATTCTTTTCAGACATCTTGTTTAATCTATCCTGTAAATCAAGTACCTGTTGAGCATATATTCTACGAATAACTCTAAGCTTTCTGCTAGATGATGTTTCTAATTTCTTATAACTACTTAAAACTGTTTCTTTGTTAGCTAGATCGGATTTAAGTGATTTATTAGCAGCAATCTGTTCAAGATACAATTTCATAACTCCGTTATATTTTTCAGCAGTTATATCAATAGATGAATTACAATTCTCTAATTCACTACGTCTTTCTTCTAGAACTTTGTATTCATCTGACTGCTTAGCGAAGTTCTTTTGGATTATATCAACAGATTCAACAGTATTGAGTCCTTCTATGTTTTCCTTCACTGCTGCACAAACCGCTTTATATTTCTGTCGAACATTTGCATCTGTAGATGCAGCTACTTCTGTGAAGGTTGGAATTGACTCTGGATATGCAGGAAACGACACTAAATCAAATCCCCTAAATACAAAAGTATCCGGATCAACCGAATTATCAATTATATCGCCTGCACCTCTAACAGATATTCCAAACTTTACTCCCGCATCTTGAAATGTCTTTACAATTCGTCCTACAGGAGTATCTATAAGATTGAACTTCCCCTGAATTTTACCTGCATCATCTATATGACCTTCAGTCATAACAATACAGGCATGCTCAAAATCCATACAATTTGGATCTTCAGGATGTCCCAAGAATCCAATATAATGTCCAAGTTCTATACCCTTTTTGTATTCATCTGAAGCAAATACAGTTTCCCAAACAGGTCTAGTTATATCTAGCCCATTCAGATTAGTGATATTAGAATCAGCACATTCACCTTCAAATGTTCCTAATATAGCTGGACTAGTATTTACATCTGAATTTATCTTCTGTGGCCTAGGCATTATCTCTTCGCCTCCTATTAACTATTAGTTATCACCGCAATAGGTGCGGAGCTAACTTTATGATTCCTCGTATCAGAAGACCCTTTGCAATCTCCTTTAATATTCCAGATTCTACAGGTTCTTCAGATTCATCTTGAATATCTACAGAAACTTCTCCAGAATTATCTAATTCTTCATAAGCATCCATATTCACATCTTCAACTTTTTCTACAGCAGATTCATCAACTGATACTTCCTCTGCATTCTCAGAATCAATAAGGTATGCAGATTCGCCTACCTGTAATTGAAATTTACCATCTATTGTTTGAGTTATTCCAACATTGACATCCCTTAATTCGTCTATCTGTGAAAGTATCTCTAACAATGCTGCAGGTGTAAATACTATAGTATCCATAACCGCCTCCTAATAATTATTCATCTATCTGATAGTATGTTTTCCGAAGGTCGTGCATATTTGCAAATTCATCAATACTGCCAAGCTGTATCTTCCATATTACTTGAACAACTTGATTAAGTCCTACACGAATTATGCTTCGTTTCAATATATCTCTATTGTATTGTGCTATTGTTTCTAAATCGTTTTCTCTAGCATTTTGAATATCTTCATCCGATGGATTTGTATTCCCGTGATATATTAAATAATTGCGAATACCATCATCCGTAAGATTAGCAGCAACCATCTGACGTTGCCATTCATTTGGAGGAATTATTCTATAACCTGCAAGTAATCCATTCTCTCCAGAATCTTCCCAATCCCTTTTAGACCACAGTCCACATTCTGTTATGAATATGTAATCCTTACCGGTCTCTCTAAAGCTCTTCAATGCTCCTGTTGATATCATTGCACTAAAAACAACATCTATTGTACGGGGAAGTTCAGCTTCTACTTCAGGAACAATATCTCTGTATGATATATCTTGACGAGGAAATGCTACCGAAATAAGTTCGCAATCTATAGGAGTTCCGGAGTACATCGGACCTAATCCAAAATACTTTCTACCATTTATCAAAAACTCGTCATATCCGTCAGAACCATATCCAGGACAATGTTTCATATAATCTGCAAATCTAGATTCTTCAGAATACGAAAAAAGATCGTTCCTTGCAGCATTATATTCTTCAATTGCGTCATCTAATCTCTGTTTAGCTGCTAGTATGTTCTGGCTACAGTAAGGACATTCAAGACAATGAGACCCATTAGTTATTACATCTTCATACCATTCTGAAAATGATGTGTATTCATCAGGTATCTTTGGCCAAACTATCATAGGATATTTATCAGGTTCATGATTCTTATGGAAAGCCAAGATAGAATCTTTATGGCTATCAACAATTCTTGCAACAGGACATCTAGTATCTTCAAAAGCTTCAGTAGCTGCTGCAAGTTCAGCTTCTGCTGCTCTTAATCGAGCTAACTTATTCTGATATTCTGGATCATCTAAATCAGGTAAATTGTCTCCAATACCTGCAGGCAATCCATTTTCATCTTCTTCTTGATTCAACAGTCCCATAGTTCCAAGTGATATGTATCTAGGAACTAAAGTAGAAAGCATATGATAACCTTGATTAAGTACGCCATCACCTGTAAGATAATGAGCTATACCTGTTAACATAGAATTAGTTACGGTATTATGGCTAACATGTTCCTGAACAACTTCTTTTGTAGTTGCATCTAAAACACGTATACACAAATTATTAGTAACTCCCATTGAACGAGCAGCTTTTAAAATTGTATTCAAAACTTTCCTCCGATCAAGGTATCTCCCTTGCTTCGCTTTCTTTTGCTCTTCTATCTATCTCCTCACTGTATTGAGGATACTTCTCCTTGTATTCATCTAGAAACTGATAATCTACATGAGTATTCTTACTAGTTGTTCTAAATGAATTAACATCCATGATACTTACTGAATAATCTCTGGGAACAACTTCATCACCTTCATCAGGTATCTTAGGATCAAGTCGTCTGTGCAAATTAGGATGTGTGAAACCTAATTCATCTCGTTGCTGATAAATATCTCCATCTTCTGTTAACATCCATGGACCTTGTGTCATACTAGGATATGACACCTCGTCTACTTTATTATATGGATAATATTCAGAACTTTGAGGATCAGCTTCAGTTAATGTGTCATGAACAGCATATATATCATCATCGTTTGACTGACGAGCTAGTGTATAAGCTTTTACTGTTATGTTGTTTACTACGTCTCCCATAGTATCACCTCAGTAAATTACAAATCTATAAAAGGTTCAATCTGTATCAACTTCAGATTTTTGAGTTACTTTACCATCAAGTTCTCCATCTGTCTTTATTTTATATATAGAAACAACTGGAGGTTCTTCTGGATTATTTATCTGTTCATATTCTGTTCCAGATGGTTCCCCTTGTATCGGAGTTGTCTGTGGCGGATAATTATTGTACCTGTCTTCTCTAAGAACATATTGATTATTCTTAGAATTAAGTGACATCGCATCTCCAACTGCTGTCATTATAGGATTAACTGCAGGTCTTGGTTTTGTATACGAAGAAGTTCTATCTTCATCATTCACCCAAATATCCATACCTTCTGAAGCATTTGCTACAGTTTCTAAATCTCTGTCTTTATCATACCTGAGATTATATACACCTTCCATTGTTCCCTCTGCAAGATAGAAGTCTCCATCTTCATTCTTCCTAAATACTACCGTATCTCCATACATGTCAGCTTCATCAGGAAGCGGACCTTCTCTATTTGGATCAAATACAAGTACATCTGTAGGTCTGTAACCTAATCCAAATATAGGTTCCCTATCTTTCATCTGTACATTTGGATCATAGGGATCATAATCAGGATTAACAGGTACAAGAGACTTAACAATATGTTCATTATTTGCAAGCTGTAATGAATAAAGTGCTCTATATCCTGGATTTATGTACGGTGAAACCGAATTCTGGGTAGGGATTTGTTCATACTCACTATTCCTATAGAAAACAGGTTGCCTATCATGTATAAATGGTGTATCTGAATACTTATTCGTTCCGTAAACTTTAGCATTTGTTAGCTTCGCTTTAGTATTCCGTATTTTCTGAAGAACAACCTCTTGATATATTTCTCTTTTAGTTTTTCCGCTTGACTGATCGTATTCTCTATCCCGATTATCTTGAGTAATAGGTGCATATTGAATTTTACTGCTTTCATGTGTGTATGGAATATACTGCTCTTCTTGTCTATCTCCTTGAATTTCTCTATCCCTTACTTTTTGAAGTCTTGCATAGTCCTCTCTGCTGTAATGGCCTACATGTGTTGGACCTATAGACATTCCTACGTTATTGTTACTCCTAGTAAGCCTTGCATCTATAGCAATCTTGTCATGTGCATCCATTCTTACACCTGCGTATTCAAATAAATACATACCTAAAGGTCTTACATATTCAATGCAAGCATTTATCGGTATCTTATCGCTAAAATATACAACTTCAATGAAACCTTCAGGTGTATGCGGAGTTACCGAAACAGCATTTACAGGAATTGAAGTATCCTCTAGACGATTATTTAAGATATCTTTTTCTTTTCCATATTCTAAAATGTTAAATTGTGCAAGATTGCATTCTGCTGCTAGTGTGACTCCATCTTTACTTCCCTTGTTACGTATCATGGACATGAAATAAACCAATACAAGTCGATTGTATGCTGTAGTTAATCTATCATCATACTTGAATCCCATTGTATCGGCTAACATCCAAAGGAGCCACCCAGGACACCTCAGCGGATCATACAGATCTGGAAGATTCTCTGTATCATATTTAATTTTAGTAAGTGAATTCTCAAACCACTTCAAGAAAAATCTAAAATCAGCTGATTCTTCTTTGTATACTTGTGGTACAGAAACATCTGATATCTTCATAAATCCTCCTAGATAAGATACTCAGGCGCAATTCGAATATTTTTCTCGTATATGTCGGGATCCATATAACGTGCAAAACTTATTGCGTTGAACCATTCTATATCGCAGTTATACCAATTTATAACTGGATTCTTGAGAGATCCTGCATCGAAGTAATCTATTCTACTATCTGCATTTCGGATAACATTTACTACTTCCATAACAGTTGGCTTTTCACCTATGTTTCTATTTGCAGGTGCAAAGTAGAGAGCTAACGCTTCTTTTACTTTGTATATTATGTTGTTTGCAACATCTTTCTTCATAGGCTTAACTGGATATATCTGACCAACTATATAGAAAGGAAATACTCTTAGATATCCAAATTGTAGTTCAACTGTCATTGCTTGAAGTGGAGCATAATCACGTTTAACAGCATCTATGAACTGAAGCGGAGGCTTGTATTGCATGAACATTTCATGAGATTTTATAGTAGGTGTTGCAACTTGACCTTCACCCCATCTACTTGTCATGAAATCATTATGTACAGCAAAACACATCGCTGTATACTGTTTGAAATTACTTACAAGTCCTCTTGCCCTAGTTTCACTTGCAGGTCCAGGTATCTTTATTTTCATACCAGGTTTTACTTCAGAAGCATACGTCATATCATTGAATGATAGGAGACGATCAACCGTAATTCCATAAAGTTCCGCAATTATCTCGGCTGTATCATTGTACTTAACTACATAATACTCTTTAAGTGTATCATAAACAAGATTCAACCTACTTGACCAATCAATTGCTGGATCACCTGCAGGAAAATCTTCATTAGTTATGTACATCTTCTGTTTCTGAGCATCTGTTAAATTTTCATTATTATATATAGCAAGATTTATCTCTAATGCTTTCTGACAATCTATAACAAGTCCGCAATCTACTCCAGGTTCTCTATTCAAGAATCTGTTAAAATCTGGAAGAGTTACTAAACTGTCCCACGTATTTATGTAGTTACGGCTACTGAAATATGCTTCCTTAGCTGTTTCTGGACTTCTACCTGTAACTGCATGCGTATGTGGAAGTTCTAATGTATTAGATAAATTAGATATTGTAACATAATCGGATAAAGCATCAGCAGATGATGGATTCTTTGCAGGTAAGAAGTTAGTAAGTACGTCTGTTCCTACACATCCTATGATACCTGTACAATCTATCCAGTATATTGTAAGATAATTGTTTTCATAATTATCTAGTTGATTCAAATAGTTACTTATCTGTATCTGTGCATTTGAATATGAATCATAAGTAACTGCAAATCTAGGTTCCGGATATATGAATTCAGAAGGATTACTAACTTGTATCCATTGAGTAGCTAAGAAATCATCATCATTCTTAGAAGATCTTGCACGTATCCAAACAGCTGTAGTATCTATATGTTGTGATGGAATATTTATGATGTAGTTATTTTTCTTGACCTGCTGAACAGATACACTATAACTTCTCAATTCTCCTTCAATAGCAACACGAGTTACGCTGCCACCTTCTGGAATTATGACTTCATCGGTATCTGCAAATATATCAATAGATTCAGTAGTTATCTTTCTTCTACTTCTGCTATCCTTTGCACCATACTTATTAGTTAACGGGAGTATATTATAAGTTATGACTCTAGCAGCACCGGTTATATCAGTATAAGCATTGAGTGTACAGAAGTTAGCTCCGTTGAACCCGAAATCTAATTTTACATTTCCATGTTCTCCAGTATTTGTAAATGTTACCTCCGTCCTTGCAGCTGTATACCAACCTAAATCATAACCTATCAGGCTGAAAAGTCTTTCGGCATTCTTTCGCTGACTTACAGATGGTGCAAAAAGTTCATTTGCAAGCCAGTCGAGATTAACACCTAGCATGTCTGCAACATTTGCAAGAAACTTACCAAGAACTACACCTGGATCAGAATCTGCTTCAGGTTTCCATATCTCAGTCATCTTCGGAACTGTATCCCAGAAATCCTGAATAAGTGATTCATAATCTCTACTCGTATATTTTACTATACCTTTTCCGTAATCTTCTGACATATTACCTCCAAATTAGTTCTTCATAAATGACGAATATGCAACCTGACTTGCATCCACTCTCTTTTGAAGATCTTCGCTATTTAAATCAAGTGATATCTCATCTTCATAAGTTGTTTTCAGACCTATTGTCATTTTCAACTGATTGTATTCCATTGTCTTATTATCTGTAACAGTACCTGTATATAGTAGCCCATCTGAAAATACTGTTCTATCAGCTTCTACGCAAGGTTCACGTTCACGAAGTTGATCCTTTATTCTATCATGTATTATTGCTACAGTGTTTTCTGTATTATATTGCCACAAGTACCGTTTCAAACCTACTCCAAATGTTGGATCATTGTATAATTCAGTAGGATCTGATAATATAAGAAGTCTTACACGATTAACTACCGAAGCATTATCTTCTTTAACTGACACACAGTTCCTAGAAACGTCTATCATGTTAGGAAACGATAAAGATGTTGTATAAGCCATTATAAATATGCACCTCCATTATAAGTTCCACCTGTAAGACCTATAACAGTAAACTCCGTACTCTTATCATTTGATGTAAGTAGCATTACTACATCCCCATCATTTGGATTTCTTGTAAGTTCTACAGAAGTATAGTAAGGAAGATCTGCATCCTTTGTATAATTCTTAACTTTCTGCCCGTTGTATTCTGATTGTTTGAATGGCCCATGTATACTTGGCACTCTAACTCTAACTTTAAGTGTTCCATCACCTGTATGCATGAATCCTTTTGCATATCCGTAAACTATCATGAAATATACACTCCGTAATTAGTTATCTGTTTAACTTTCTTCTTATATATTCCCCACTCTGTAAGATACTGATTCATCTCGGCACCTTCATTATCTGTTTGGATGTTACATGATTCCCATTCTACTATACTGACTTTTCCACTGAATACATGTCCATAATCGGACTGCTTATCTGACCCCTTAGTGTCACCGCATACACAGTTTATAGCAGTTCCGTCTTCTAATACTACTTGAATAAGATCACCCGTAACTCCGAACATAGGAGCAACCGCAACTAAATAGTACCCATCTAACATACATACATGATGATTACTTGGCCTACCTTGAGCATGCCACTTATCTGCTATGACACGACAAGTGTACTTCCATCGGTCAAAGAAATAATCAAATCTAGTAGTATCACCAATTATCCCAGTTTGTTCAGGATACGCTCCTCCAAGTATACTAGGAACTACTACGGTCTTAACAGCGGTTCGTCCTGATATAGTAGCGTTTCCGGTAGACACAGAAGGCGTAGTAGAAACATGTGTTTTATCTTCATAACTTGTTGTACCACCATAACTGTATCTATATACTGTCTGGCCAATTACTACTTTCTCCCAAAGTTGCATTACTATCTTTTCACGAACTTTATAGTCGAAAACACGAGATGTACCTTTAGGTTTATCTTTCCGTATGTATCCGTTGTAGAACAACCGCATTGCTTTCTTTGCGCCAATATCTGTATTATCAACTTTTTTAATACTGTCTAATGTACTTTTGTATGCTGTTTCAAGCTCATCTATCATGAATTCGAGCTGACCTGTAAGGTTAGTTCTCCATGTACCGTTACAGTGTGCTTTCATCCGAATAGCTCGTCCCCAAGTCCATCTACATAACCCGAATTCTATATTATTTTTGATTGCAGATGTTGTGCATTTATTCTCGTCTTCTATATTTGCTATTACACCAATAGCTGCAGCTGTGTTAAAATCTTTATCCCATAGAAACTCTACTATCTTCCTGTGAACACTCCTTAATTTTTCTATGTTATCTATTACAACTTCTGTAGCTGCATATCCAGATCCAACTGCAGTAGATGGCGTAAATCCAAACAATCCATAGAACTCAGCTAGTAAATCTGTATAATTTATTACAGATAATTTGATATCTGTTTTATTTATAGAAGGTTCTCCATCTTCACCTAAGTAACATACTTCACGCATCATAGCATCAGCACGAGTACTACTTGTAGTATATAACGGTGTAGGATTTACTAAACCTGCAGGCGATAACATACTTGGGTCTATATAACCTCCGCTCATTCCTGTAGTTGTATTTGTGGTTGAACCTCCAGAAAATCCAGATCCAGAACTTACACCATTTAATTTACTCTTGAATTCATCCCAAGTCCATGACGTATTATGACGATTGTTTGCAACATACGGTGCAGGGCAGTTTTTTCCGGTTACATCCCAATGACGGATAACATGGTCTTTATCTATGCCATACTCTGACATCAGATTATTAACTAACCATACTAAACTTTCTTGTGTTTCAGTAGTGAAGTACCAATCACTGTCAAAACAAACACCATTTTCTATTCCTATGGAGTTGTAATTAGTACATATATTATGATAAGTAGCACTTCCGGGATCATAACCTTGTAGACCTCCACCACAGTGCCACGTTACAGCTGACCTAGGATCTGCAGCTTTATAAACTTCTCCAGCCCTACTAACATAGAAATGTCCGCCGTAACCTCCACCATACAAATATTCATTATCAGCATTCTCAACACCTAAATAGTGTACAACAATCCATTCAATAGGATTATCTCCTCTAGATGCTGGTACTTGATTCAGATTCGTCTGTTCAGAAGATTTATCAATAAGTTGCGGCATATCTCACCTCAATAATACATCAACCACCACTGTATATCTGCTTATCAAAATGTTGATAATCGTAGTAATTTAGTCCACCATATGGAGGCCCCCAATCTCCTCCCCACTGAAATCCTCTAGATATGAAAAGATTATATATGTAATCGCCGTGAACTATCATGTGATCTCTACTAGCCCGCCTAGCATATTTCTCCCAGTCCCTATCATATCCTATGTACCATCCAGAACCATCCATGTCGAGATAAGGATTCTGAATAGGATTGATATCTATAGCACATCCATATGCATGATTTGAAAGAACAGTAGTTGATTCTACTCCATTGTTGATAGCGCCTCTATAATTAAATGCGGAAGTATTGTTATTTTCTATAGAAAGATCATCACTTGCATTATAATCATCTACAAGATGCATCTTATCAATTTCGTACCCAACTTTGTACAGTTCTTTAAATATGTATATTATATCATTAGCTATACCCCTATAAACTATTAACTCCCCTATAGTCTTCTTATGATTGAAATTGTAATGTACTACTTTTATGTAAACTAATTTATCTCGAGGTATTGTACAGTATGTTTTATAAGATTTACCATATATTCGATTGAACAAATTATCCCCTATATCGAAAATCTTAAAGTAAGCATCTAAATTACTTGTGGTAACTTGCGAATCTTTCAATATTGTCCCCGCTTTCATACTGTAAAGCGGATCAGATGAATCCGATGATGACGATCCAGAAGTACTAGATGTATTGAAATGGTCATAATCCATATTATCATATTTTTCTAGTCCAAATTTTGCAATTGTCCTTGCACGTATGTCTACAGTACGTTCATTTGGATTTGGAGTATAACCTTGTAAGAAACCTGCATATGCTTCTAGATTATTGTTTCCTTTGAATTCAGGATGCTTCTTACACATGAATCCGATGAAATCTTCTATACAATCTTCGACACATTTGTAAGTTTTCATCTTCTCTTCGCCGTAAACTATATGCGATCCATCTGAACTCCATTGAGAAACTCTAAACATTTTGCTTGTTCGATATGTAGCCCAAGCAACATCTTCAGTTGTTAATTCTGGATAATCATTTATACCCATCACGTTGTTGTTTTCGGAAAGAGTAGTGCCATCACCGGAGTACCCACTTGGAGTATGTATCCATCCGCTTTCGTGTATGATTGTAGCGATAACAAGTGAAGCTTTAACTCTATGATTTCTATTTGCCCATCGTACAATTTCTGCAATTATACCTATCCATTCTTGACAAGCTGCAGAATCTGGACTCGATTCATTATAACACCTATCGCCTAATTCAAATAGATCTACAGCTTGAGTATTTCCAGAAGTACCTCCAGTATATCCTCCGCTGTAGCTTCCTACATTATATACACCTAAGCTAAATATTGCGTTATTAGCTCCACGGATAGGACCTGATTCATTATCAGTATCAAAGAAAGATGGATCAATCAACTTTTTAACTTCATCAACACTTTCTACAGGATCAACTAACCAAAGTCTCCAGTCCTCTTGGAATTTCATCCAACTTATAGATTTATCTAATGTAGATCTAGAACACTTTATTCCTATCTTATTTTTGAGTCCATACTTTATAAGTTCTCTCTGATAAACTTCCATTATAGCATCATTTCTTGTTTTACTTCCCGGAAGTTTCAAATCAACCCAAACACCTAACTGAGGAGAATAATGGCTGACCAGAAATCTAATATTCTCCATCTCATCATTAGCATCTTTTGTTGTACGAGCTGTAGCTAAAAGAACATAACCAAAGGGACATTTTGCATCCATAGCTGCACGAGCTTGATCATAACATTTTGGATTCCTAAATCCCCCAATTGTAAATCCCTTTCCGCCTTCTATCATCACACCTAGTACACCATGATTTGTCATCAGATCAGCGTAATCTATCTTAGTTTTAGTGTCCCTATCAACATATAAAATGTACGGTTTCAATGCTGCCCAGTTTATCGCTAGACCTCCATCTGCAAATTGGGTTGTTCCGTGGTCTAGATACATATTCCATTGAAGTCTTAGACCTTCATTTGTATATCCAAATGCAAAATCACTATCATCAGGAAAACACCAGAACTTAAACTTGTTCTTAGAATCAACTTCAATTATAGTTGTATCTTGCATGTAAAATGATTTATCAGTTGCATTGAATTCTTGATCATTATTAGAAACTCGTTTTACAGATTTTATGTAATGAAACCTATCCACAAATAGTGGTAGTACTCTGTCACCATCTACAAGTACCGATTTAACAGCTTGCTTATTTACATCCGAAGCTGTACCTGTTTTTGTTTTGAAGAAATCTGAAAACATAACAAATTTATATATATCATTACCATATTTGTTTTTCATTTCAGATTCAATTTCAAGTACATTTGCTGCCATAGAAGCTACAGCTTTAACACCCATTTCGGATGTTAGAGCGGATGAAAAAACTCTTGCAAGCTGTGAAAGTTGAGTATCATTTAATTCATACTTAGGATATTCATATTTAGATGACTGTATGGCAGGCATACTAGATGCAGTAACATCTCCAGTATTGGACACACACACCGCTGTATGACCCGTTCCCCCACCAGGATTTCCACCTAGGTAAATATCGCCAGGTTGTCCTGTATCTGAATTTACGTTAGTTGTTATTATTTGAAACTGACCAGTTGATCCTAGAATCCCTTCCATAGTGTAGGTGTACAAACCTGCAGGAACAGGCACACCTGCATAATTCAAACAAATAGCAACAAATTGACTACAATCACACCAACATTGCGATGTTATGTAACTAGGATCAAATCCATGACCTTCAATCTGCTGCCAGCAGGTATACCGTCTATCCATACTGTACCCGACATGGGGACTTTCAACAAGCATTATTGCACACTTGACAATTTTCTGAGCAACATTCTTATCTATAGGACGGAAAATCATGAACCATGGTTTATCATACCACCCATTCATCTTAACTTGGTCATCCCATGCAAATTCATCTGAACTTGCATGAGCAAATCTAAAACCTTCACCCATATATTATTAGTTCCCCATGTAATACATATCTTCAAAAGTAGGATACATCTCTCCAAAATCTACCTTATACGGAGATAGTATGTTAGGAGTAGTATCGTAAGAGTTACTTGGATAACTTCCAGATCCAGATATGTATATTCCTTGTGCAGTTGCAACCTGATTTGCAGTACTGATAACAAGTCTCTGTATCTTCAATGTAGTAGTAAATTGATTAGATATAGAATGTCCTACACTCATTATGTTATATACTCCGGATATAGGAGATACTGTATTTCCAGTCATAACTAATAATGAAATTGGCTGTGCTACAGAATACTCTTTTACACTACCAGGTATAACAACACTGAAGTCACCGCTGAACTGTGTTGCAATAGCGTTAACATCATTTATAATATTAGCTGATTGGAAAACATCTGCAAGAGAAGAACTCCAGCTATTCACAACTTCAGCATCTTCTACTATACTGTTTCCTCCAGCGTCTACATCAAACCCAATAGATGCAAATGCCATATCCGTCATGTTGTAAGCTATACCATTGTAAGATCCATTTATAGATATTATGTTACTATCCGAAGTACCATACTTAAGTGTATCACTAACTTGAGAGGTTGTTAATCCTGCATTACTCTTATAATGAATAACACCTGGTTTTGTCATAGTAGGTTCATCTACCCAGTAAGAAAACGAGGATTGCTGAGGAGATGTATCAGGGATACTTCGTTTCAAGAATGATTCTAAAGGAGAAACTATCAGATTATTCATCAAAGATGATAGACTTTTGTATCCTGGCTGAAGTCCTGCAGAGTCTCTTGAGCCGTTATATGATTTAGATAATTTAACCAATCCAGGAAATGAATCATAATCATCTGTACCAGAATAAGACCCCCTAACATATCTGTTGAAGCTAGTTGTCATAGCTCCATGACTGACAAGTGTAGGGGAATCATTGTGATCTATATCTAATTCATAATATGATGTAGCTTTAACTCCCTTAGCTAATGCTTCCATAATCGCAGAAGGTTGAACAAATCCTTGAACTTCTGGAATATGTATAACAGGACTACTACTCTGCATAGCGAGCTGAGCATATCCAGATACCATGTATGTCATATATAGTCCTGTTGTAGATACTTTAAATTGAAGTGTGAATCCTTGATAAGATAAATATTCAGCTATGCTACCTTTATCATCTAACCAACCAAATGCAAATGAAACAGGGATACCAGATGCATCAGGATATGCACTTGCAGCTTGTGCAGCGCTGTATAGTAGACCCTCAAAGGCAGCTACATTTATTTTTCTACTAGCGTCACCACCTACAGTACATTTCAATGTCCAAGATGACATAGATGTTATCTCACTATTTGACATTTCAAGAGATGAAAACGGTGAAGGAATTTCTAACCCGAATTCTGTAAGTGATACTCCTGCTAAACTAAAATTACACCACGGTTGTTTCTTCATCTTCAACCTCCATAATAGGATCTTGGAGATATTCTATTAGCTTCTCAACTTCCTTTGTTGTTTTATCTGAATGCTTCATTTTAGATTTGTTGGACTTGTACCAATTAAATGCTGTATTATCAGGATCCTTACTTGAAAACGAATGCCAATCACATAACATTTCACATATGTATTCAATCGGCATATCTTGAGGTTCTACTTCTCCGGTATCTCTAAGAAGTACCCAATACTGCCAATGATGAGGATTATTATGAAGATGATGTAACCAACCACCGTCAAATTCTTTTGAATTTTTAGAAAATCCATCTTTCGGAGATGAATAGAAGTAATTACAATATGGAATAAATTCTACATCTTCATATTTAGATTTATCATGATCCTGTACTAACTTGTCTACTTTTTCAAATAGTTCAGGATCATAATCTAATTCCAACATTGCAGGCTTCAAGAAGTTGGACCAAGCTGTTTTAACACCCTCAATGTGATCATGAAGATATTGATAATATTCTCCCTTTCTAGGATTCATACTTGTATCTGCAAATATTCTACTAGACCTTATGTATCTTTTCATTGTGATTACTCCGTTCCTAAATTAAGTTGTACAGGGCTTACAGACTGTAAAAGTTCTCCTTTATTAAATAAAGATGTTATAGACTTCGGTATTCTCAGTTTAGTACCTGCTCTTACAGTAAAACCATCCTCTATTCCGTTTAAGTAGGATATAACCCAACTATAACAAGAGTTACCTAAGAACTTATATGCTATTAGATCTAATCTGTTTTCTTCAATAACAGGAACTTCATAATAAGAAGTAGTTGTATCATGAGTTATGAATGGATTAGGTATCTCAAGTGTAACATATATATCATCAGTTCCAGGGCAATGAGTAACTTGCCTCAACCCTCTGTACCTCGATATATGGTCAAAGTCACGGCAAGTTGTGTACTGTATTCCAAGATGCTCAAGTTTCTTGTATGGTATCAAAGTATTGTACCAACGCATATACATCACCTCATCAGCCTATCAAAGATAAGTCTTTAACTGTATCAAAATTAAGAGCTTGTTTAGATATTTCTGTTATAGTTATCTCAAGTGTACACTCTAGATACCATCCGTCCAAACCAATTGGTCCGGTCCATGTTACAGATACATCTGTCATGACCCCAGAAATAAGAGGACTACCCTTTATGTAAAGTGTAACTATCGCTATATCTACAGCAGACCCATTGTATTTCGGATAACAATTCGCCTGACAGAATCTTATCAGTTTGTTAGCTCCACCGTCCCTATGATCTCCTGTCCACATATCTCTATGAAAGTGAAACGAATACTGGTTAGAACGAGGACCGGATGATTGATATAGCTGCCACGGTTCATATTGATAAATTATATCAGGCATTGTAGTATAATTAGCGTGCCAAGCATCCGGAATCTCCTCAGGATAAACAGGAAAATCTTCCGAATCTCCTGACAAACTTGAATACAGTGTTATATCACCCCAAGGTATGTGAAACCATTGAAATATATTTCCTGAAGATCCAGAAGTTGGCATCGCAAAATTAGATGGTTTTATTGTACTGTATTCATTAAACACAGACATATCTATTTTATGATTAGTAGCTTCGGACGAAAGCTGATTCATTACTTCACTATATACTTTATTTGGTACAGGCTGCCCATTTCCAAATACTTCTGTAGACTGAGGAAGCTGAACACTTTCAGGTATCTTCAACATATTTGGAAACGTATCTTTTGAACTTAGTAGTTTCCAACTTTCAGAACCTGATGTAGCTGCCATCTCAAACAAATCAGAATTACCTGATAATTTATTCAATATTGTAGACTTTCGTTGCCAACCTACTTCAGAAGTTGCATCTATAATTGCCTGACCCTGAACTTTCACAAGTTGTGCACCTATATTAGGTGTCCTGGTTAAATTATTTAAGTTGAGGACTGCATCTACTTGCCGGGGGCCCACAGCTTCAATAAGATCGGATAATTTTGTACTATTTAAAATAGATAGATATTGCATGATCACCTCATGATAATTCATATTCTTGTAATCTTAAAGATTTAATAACATGCGGCTCACCAAACATTGTAGGAGGTCTATGATCTAAGTTAGCATACTTAGATAACCACCTCTTAGAAACTTTGTAGCACTTACTTGCAGCTTCAGGAGTGTATTCATCAAAATCATTATCGGCATCCAATAGGACAAGCGTATAGTGCATATCTAACTGAGGAGTATTAGGACCTACCGTAGAGCCTATCATGTAAGAATATATCCAATCTGGAAGTACAGCATCATCTTCATATGTATCTTTTGCTACTGATATATGATATGCTATAGCTTCTACAAGTTCTCTATACAAAGATTCATCTACTAGTCCTTCACCCGTTCCACATAACTTTTCGGGATAAAGTGGATAGTTATCTCTAAAATAACAAACTTCAGACCCTCTCAGAAATCTTGACCATTTATCATCGTCAGTTAATTCAACACCATTCTTTATTTCATCCTCAGTACGATAATCATACCAAGGATATGTAAGAAAGGCATCCATCATTTCTTCATCTGAAATCAAATGATATGGCCAGTTAGGAAGATAGCCCTCATTCACAAATTTTATCTTCACAATATCATTTATGAACATCAGTCGATTGTACCTCCATAGAATACATGGAATTTACCAGGTGCCCACCCGTCAATAGATGCCCCTACTGACTCATCCATATCGTTGAATCGTATTATTGCATTAGTTACCAATGAAAATTTAGAATAGATTGAAATAGTTCCGTACACTTCCCCTACTGTAGAATCATATTTTTGAGTTAATGCAGTAAATGTGTTGTCCTTAACTACATATCCTCCAAGTTCTGCAGAATAATATGAAGTTATGAAAGCTCCTGAAATTTTTATCTGCTTTCTAAATAATTTTCCAGGATACGGCAGACCTAAACTTTGCGGAGCTTTGAAACTTGCACCAAATATTCTGTATCCTTCTTGGAATGTTGTTGTGATATTCGGAGTTGAGTCATCAGAAATGAATAGACCTAACCTCAATATACTTCCGTCATCTCCAAATGTTACACTCTTTATAGCATAATTGAATAAATAATCTCCACCAGAAACCTCTGACCAATAATCTTCAGATGTAGCTATTCCAGAATGATTTACAAGTTCTACAGTCATCCCATCTACTAGTATGTCAGGATCTTCATCTTCATATTTTTGATACCACAAACTCAATCCTTCAATATGCGTAAGTGCATTGAGTACAGTAGCATCATAACATAATCCGCAGTTATAAAGATTTATAGCACATGTACCTTCAAGTGAACTTATATCGAGTTTAAGTTTTTCTATGTTCTTCAATTCAATTATAGTTGTATTTGTTACCTTACCAACGAGATGTACATACAGTGCGGTTCCGAATCTACTATCTATATTCTGAATAGTTACTACAGAATTTCCGTCATCTTGTTCTGAAACGGAAAGATCAACAGTAACATTTATTGTATTAGGATATGACTGACCTGATTCAACATTTGCAGAGTTTGGAAAACATACACGATAGTTAACATAACTATCTAATTCATTCTGTATGGTTACAACATCTGCACCGGATGGGGTCTGATAATCTTCTCCAAGCTGATAGGATAAGACTCCAAGTGCAAGTAGATCATAATCTAGCAAACGTAGATTTCCGTAGTCATCTCTTATGACGTATCCCTGTCCATAAGCATCAGAACTTACATTCAAGAATCCGCCTACGACTGATTCAGTAGCCATTGGAATAGAAGTAGTTATCCAAACTGGATCCGACCATACAAGTTCATCATCTAAATTACCTGATGCTCTATATATGTAAGACGTCATAGAATCTATGTTACCATAATCATCTCTAGTTACAGCACGAACTGCGAAATAATCGTGCATAACATATCCAGAATAATTTGAAACTTCTAGTAAGTCCAAAACATCCTGAGGAGCTTCGCTGTTAAATTCTTCTGGAGGAGTAAAGTTATCTACATCTACTTCAACTTCGTTCAGAAGAGTACCTTGTAGCAATAAATTATCTGGTAGCATTCGTTTGTGAAGCGTTATACCTTCTTCACGATTTGTATCTGTAAAATATGTAGGACCTATTTTATAGACAAATGTAGCTCCAGTACAATTACCTATCCTTGCTATATACATTGTAGTAGGATACCTACCGTCATATCCATCAGGTAGATCAACTGTCATGTCCTGTCCAACTATTACATAGTCACCTGGATTAACTCCTTGACGGCTTAACTGATACTTATCTGCAAGTCCCTTTATGCCGTCGCTAACTGCCTCCATTATTTGATTCTTGTACTCTTCAACAGTACCAACTTCAACATCAAATTTAGTATCAATATAATTTCTTATACTTTCTGGAATATTTAAATCAAATTGTTCTTTCCACTGTATTAACTCATCTATCTGAGGCCTAACAGTAGTTTCAAATTCATCTCTGAAGGCTTCTAGATCAAGTATACGAGAACCTTTTTCATCATCCAGATCTCCAGAATATGTATTAAGAAGGTCAACAACTCTTGGAAGTATTTCAGACAATACAATCTCGACAGTCTGTATGTGATCTTGAGCAATTTTCTTTATTGCGCTATCACTTATGGTATCAAGCTCTTCAGATGTAATTGGTTCTATTGAATAATCATCACTAGTGCTGCTTCCTTCGCCCCTAGCAATATGCTCTGTAAGACGATTTGATAATACTTCTATCTCAGAAGCTAATTCATTGTCCTTATTTCTGTATTCATCAACATAAGTTTGAAATACATTCTTAAATGATGTTAACTCTATTACAGTACTATTTTTGGAGATTAAATCATCTACAGTTTCACGAAGATGTTCAAGTTTACTTTTCAGCATCTCTACCGATCCCGTAAGTTGATTTATCAATCCATCAACAGTTGCTTTTGACTGATAGGTAGATAATTTATTCTTATAAAGCGGTAGAGGCGGTAATTCAGATCTATCGTTAAGATGGTCTAAGTATGCAAGCATATTTCCGCCTAGCACATTATAGAAATTATTTATCTTTTCTTCAATGGACTTTATACGTTGAGTATAGTCCTTATTAACAAGTCCTGCATCCTCATTCAAAAAATCAGCATTGGGGATGTCAAGAAGTTTATCAGGATAATATACACGATTTCCATGACTATCCCATAGATAATTTTTAGCATTGACGAGATGAGGTAACCGCATCCTAATCTTATTATTACCGGTTTCCGGATCCCAATACTGCTCAAAATTCACCTCATCTGCAGTAACATCTGAAAGTTTCTCTCCTGGAGGTAATACTACAGGCTTAGTATGATCACTATCCCACTTTATTAAAGAACCAGTAGCATTCTGCCATGTAGGTCTGGGAACACCACCATCCTCTACATCCTCTGCTCCAGATAATACATATAACTTAGATGGATCTAATCCGGAAGCTGATAAATAATTAGCAGAAAGTAATTTATCTACATCACCTATTCGTTCAGCTGCAATATTCTTTATCTTGTCACTGTTCTGAATAATAGAAGATTCATATATAGTTCCATTTGTGTAATGAAATTTGGCGAGCAATAAATGAGCTGTTACTTTTGACTCGTCATTTGGAGAATCTTGCGGAAGTATGAATTCGTTTACAGGAAGTATTACTACATGTATTCCTTCAAAATAATTATCAGAATTTTCAACACGTAACGAACCTGCAAGTGTTTTCTCGGTACTGTACATCATTCTGAGACCAATAGCAAGATCACCGTACAGCTGTTTATCTGTAACTGTTAGAAGTTGTTTGTTCGCTTCTAACATATCAATAACTATTGGAGCAAGACTTTCAACATAATGACCATTTATTACAGCTCTACCAGGTGCTATCTCAAGACAGCTACTTGATATGGTAACACCTACGTTATCTTGTTGAATACTTACAGCAAAATCATCCATTGAATGTGTGTATGAATGACCCACTATGTATTTTATTTCAGAAGGTGTGTCTACGCTTTCACGAGATTTCATATTAAATTCTGTAAGAAGTTGTCCTCCATTTACAGAATTAGCGATAGGAAATATATTAGTTGTACCTACCGGAAAAGCTACAATGTTCATAAAGTATCCTCCTATATACTTGTATACAAGGTGAGTTTAAATTGCTGTACTCCCTGTCATGCCCATTGATAATGCAGAAAGTGAATCTGCAAGAGATATTGACCCTACTTTTTCATTGTTCTGATTCATTATTGCTGTTACAATTATGAGTATCTTTGAAAGAAGAGCATTTGCTTGAACTTGAGGATCTCTGAAATCTTCGAGATTCCAATCATTATCAGATAAGAATTTAGATAATGCCGTCATCAAATCGCCTTCTTCATCTTTTTCAGCAAGTTGAACTTGACGAAGTTTAACTAAACTAAGTGTTCCTCCGTTGTATATCTGATGATAAAGATAGTAATTAGCATACTCTTTCCAGTGGTTCTCCCATGATTTATTGTTTTCAGCATATAATGTTGAATATTCATTTATTGCATCTAATATTGCATCTTGTTTTGTTTGTATAACAAGTAAGTTTTCAGCAAGCGGATCGTTGAAATCTTCCCAGAATTTACGCTCGCCCATACCTCCAAGGAACTCAACAGCACGACGATAGAAGAGCCACTGTAACATCTCATTATTATGTTTCTCTTCAACACCTGCAGCAGTTTCTTTATCTTGGAAGTAATACTGGAGCTGCTTATTTGTATAACCAGCAGCTTCAATCGCCTTATCAAAATCAGCTATACCATGCATGAAAGCAGAAGCCTTCCAATCGTCATATGACTTGTTATCTTTGACATATTGATCAATTGTTTGTATCATCTCTTCTACTCTACTTGACATAACATTTGCTGACTTTTCAGTAGCAGATGCAGCTTCTGTAGCAGAAGATGAAGCTTTTATAGCTGCAGGGACTGTCAACGCTAAAAGATTTGATACAGTTGCAGCATCACCTTTGCTTGTAAGACCTCCCCAGGAATACTTAGAACGCAATCCCGAAGAATTACGAGCCTGATACGCAACCATTGATGCGGCAGTCCTTACATATACTTGAGCATCTTCAACTAAATTCTCTACCCCATCCATTACTGTAA
>Ga0247610_10001303_pt1 | contig 31233 bp, 47 predicted proteins | sample 174DNAGHGhighgp2_FD_193483 | JGI IMG/M metagenome (GOLD analysis project Ga0247610, IMG submission 193483) | Sheep rumen microbial communities from Palmerston North, Manawatu-Wanganui, New Zealand - 1742 DNA GHGhigh gp2 | ecosystem: Host-associated > Mammals > Digestive system > Stomach > Rumen...
AAAAGAAGATTGTGTGACACAATTCAAAGCCTTTGGCGATTATGCAACCCATTGGATGCCGTTACCGAAGGAACCGAAGGAGGGAAAATGAAATCGTGTTACTTCGGAAGAAAGCGCTGGTACGATGCAGACGAAGTGGACAAGATTCTAGCCGAACTGCGCGAGAATAATAAAAAAGCATTTAAAAGAGATGCCGAGAACTGGAACAGACTTTGCGTGAAGTACAACAAGCTAATTGAACTCAAGAAAGATTTTTGCGAAAAATTCAAGAACATTGAACTGGAGATTGATAAATGAAAACGCTTACTTTGTCGCTGAAAAAGCAGTGGTTCGACATGATTAAGTCGGGCGAGAAAAAAGAAGAGTATAGGGAACAGCGAGAATATTGGATAAAACGATTGTTGACATGTAGCGAAAAGTATCTGGACGCTTTATGGGATAAAGCTAGCGTATATCCAAATTCAACGGAAATTTTAAACCGCGACTTAAAAAATCTTTTTAGAATCAAGCACTTTGACACCCTCGTCTTTACCCTCGGCTACCCGAAGGCAGACGACACTGAGCGCAGGCTCTCTTTCAAAAACCCGAAAATCCGCATCGGCACGGGAAAGCCCGAATGGGGCGCGGAGCCGGGCAAGAATTACTTTATTATTACATGGGAGGAATGATGAACTACCGCGATGTGGCCTGCCCGAATTGCGGGACGGTCTACGGCGTTGGCTACAGCGACGTGCCTCACAGCGTCGAGAACATTCACCGCATTTGCGACACCTGCATGATGCCAATTGAAGTCAAGAATCCGTGGAACGAAAAGGCTAAAATTTAATTATGAAAGAAACAAGACGAGAAATACACCCAACATGTACTTGTGGCGGTGATCTTGATTTGATTGACAAATCACCGTTAATGCAAATAGTTTTCGGTTACGCTTTGTTTGAATGTACAAAGTGTAAAAAGAAATATAAAGCCAGTACCATAACTGGAGAATTTAAGGAGTTTTAAAATTATGGATAAACGAACGTTCAAGATTTGCGAGGCCGTGCATCTCGGACTCGACTACTACTACATGGCGAAAAACGACCGCAGGACGCTCACGAAGGAAGATTACGAGCTGGCGAAGAGTATACTTCCTACGCTCCCGGAAGGGTGGTATCGCGAGCGACACGAATGGGACGCATCCAAATGGTGAATGTCATTTGTTCGTGAATGCATCGACAATGACAAGATTCTTCTCGTTCCGGCAAATCATCGTGACCATCGTCTCGGCGTTCTTCGACTCCTTGAGCATCGAGCCTCCGAGAAGGTGGACTTCTCGTGACATGCCCACAAGGATGCACCCGCTGCTCGACGCAGCCGTGTTGCCGACATGGATTCTAATCCCACGGCTTGCGCTTACCTTGTCCGAAGTTAGAAGCGGAAGCTCTCGCTTGAACTTTGGCGACCTGCTGTTCTGCACGCTGTACATTCCGCAAGGAATGGTTTTGGAGGCGTTTTCGAGCGTGTGGCATATAAAAGCACCATTCAAATAAAGAGAGCCTAGAACATCCTCTTCTGTGCTAATATCACGTACTAGCGTGAGCATTATGCAACCTCCGTTTTCGGAAGCCAAAGAGTCTTTACTTTTTTGACATTTGCGCAGCACCATTCGCCCGGCTTCGGTGTTCCGTACCACGATCTGGACAAGCTAACCGCAAGCTGGATAAGCGCAGACTTGCTTGTGCGATATCCCGCCAAGTCGCGAAGCATTGCGAAAAGCAAGAGGTTGGTATCCTCGAAGCTCAAGTCCTGCCCATACCCGTTGCAGTCGTGGACGAACCAGCAGATTCTTTCTTCGAGCGAGCCGAGGTTCGGAGCATACCAGTCAACGATTTTGGGACCGCTGCGGCCGTCAAATACGAAACCGGCAGAGGTGACTACGTGTAGCGTACCCTGATTCGTGTGGACAACCAGGCTTGAGTCCGATTCAAGCATATAGCGCCGCTCGTCGTTGAGCGCAATCCTGCTCAAAGCTTCACGACCTCTGCCTTCGACAAACTCATAGCCGAGAACTTTCAGGCCGCACTTATGCAACTGTCTAGACATCTACGCCTCCTTGTCATCAACGAATTCACAGATGATTACACCCAAGATAACGAATGCGATAATGAGACCCATAGTCATCCCTCCCTTGCTAGGATGTCCTCGACGGACTCGCACTTTTGTGGAACGTTGCCTGCCATCATCTCGCAGATGAACGCCATGTTACACGCCATGTGCTTGTAATGGGCAATCCCCGACTCGGAATCGACAGAATCCAGCTTTCGCACAAATTCGAGCGTATGGCGCAAGAGGGCGTCGATATAGCGGCGAACCTCCACCGTTTTCCAGTTCTCGGAATCGCCGTACTTTCGGTTTCCGTACATGCGGACCTCTGCAATGTCCTTGACGATTTGCGTCGGGACTAGTGAAATCTGGAGCTTTCCTGCATCGGCCTTTGCAGACTGGCCATCTTTCGTCACTTTATCTTTCCTCCATTTCTGTAGGACCGGATTTCTCCGATAAGCTCGTGCACCTCTGCCGAGAGAGTCTTCACGTCCGACTTGAGCGTTTCTAGCTCGATAACCCGCGATTCGAGCACGTGAACTTTCGCGTCGTTGTCATGCGAGTACTGCTGATGGGCTGCGGTCGCATATACTCCAAGTGCGGTCACTGCGGCTCCGACAAGCGGGGCGAGAAACTTCATCCACTTGTCGTGCCACTCTGCCTGATATTCTATCGGTTTCTTTTTCTTATCCAATGATGAAACCACTTGCGGCGAACTCCAGTTTTGTATTCTGTGGAATTACTCCGCTTGCCCAGTTGAACTGTACTTCTAAAGTTGTCGCTCCAGCTTCCCACGACCTCGAAACAGTCACTCCGAGATAATGAGCCACGTTATTTGCATATCGCTCAAATTCGCCTCCAAACTGTTCAACGTTGCTCGCGGATCCCACATAGAGTGTCAATGTCATTTTAACGGGTATTCGGTCCTGACTAGGCGTCTGCTGGGAGTCTCCCCACTTTGATATGCTAAGCCGCATGATAAGTTCACCATCGACATTTAGATTGTCCGGCACTGGCATACTGAGTGTGTACGATCCGTTCTGCGCCTGAGTGCTATCGAGCGTAACAGTGTCACTTTTGTAGATAGACCCGACAATGCCTGCTGCGGCGCCGATATTACTTCTCGCCTGCGCTTTCTCGACGGAAGTAAAGTCCTGCTGAAAAGTTGTGATTACCTTGTTTAGTTTAGACATATCAACTCCTTGTTATGCGCTGTCCTTGACGAGACGGATTGCATATCTATCGTTTTTTGTGAAGCTGTAAGTAGATATACCACTAGAGTCATTGTCGAATCTTGGCTTATAATCGCTATTATCGATATATTCGCTATCATTCCAATAATAACCTCTAGTCCCTACTTTCGCTCCACTACTAGTATTACTGCTGTAACCAGACGGAGTTGCAAAGAACGCATAAGAACCATCGCCGTTTCCAGAAGTCCATCCTGAAGTTGATTTAAGTTTTAGGCCCGCTACAGATTCACCGCCAACATCATTGAATAATTTTTTCCATTCTGCTGTAGTAGGGATATGCCATCCTGGAATAAGCAATTCTTTGTTGTTCTTGAGATATATAATCGAATTGTAGTCATAGAGCAGCCCATACTTGTTTCCATTTACTCCATAAGTCGATTCATCATACGAGTAGTAATTAGCTATAGGCTCGCCTGTAATAGCTAAACTACTTCTCCTATTAGCAAGGAAAAGCCCACTAAATTTGAAGTCGAGATTTTCAGCCATCCATGTAACGCCGCCGATTGTTACCGTATCGTAATTTCTGCCGCCGATTACGTTTCCTTCCGGTGTGTAAATACTCACTCGTCCAAGAGAAAACTGTGAGAAATCATCATTTTTAGAAAGAATTGCAAAACTGTAATAATAATTCCCGCCATTTGGATAATTAAAAAGCTTGGTCAGGTCAAAGCCGATATAGCCATTGGCGTCAACGACAACGATCTTGTTAATCGGCACAATATTCACAACATTGTCAGCCTCAAAACCGCCGCCACCGCTAATCAAAGAAATCAGCTCCGGGCAATCGGCAAGCTTTGCACCGCTCGGCACAGAAACGCCCTTTGCAGCAATGGCGTCAAGAATGTTCGATTTTGCGCCCTGCAAGCGCGTAATTTCACTGGCAATACTCATGTTTTCCCTCTACCTCCTACAATGCGGCAAGTAGCGCCTCGACATTGCCTATCTGCTCGTCCACAGAAGTAATCGTCCAGTGCGCCGAGTTCCAAGCCTCGGCTGTGTTAATTGCGACCGTACTCTTGTAAAGGACATTTTCGTGATAGCGCAATGTCCCGACCGTCGGATAGGTCGCCGTCGGGTCGTATTCCGGCGCCGTGTTAGCGTTGCTCACGTCAAGTGCATACTGAATAGATAGCGGGCTTTCTTCGGTCCCGTTGCCCGTAAGAGTGCCGTCATGTTCAACAGCTTCGATTTCTTGAATTTCAAGAGTACCCGCATTTATTGCGAAAATCTGGAATCTATCTACCCAAATTCGAAGACCTGCCGGAATGTCGGACTCGAGCGAAATGTCTACGGACATCTTCGTCCTGGCGCTTAACTTCACAAGCTTCGTAGTTGTAACTCTTTCTTCGTGGTTATACGAGAAATCGAACTGTCTTCCGGCAACGTTGCAAACCTTGTTTACCGGTGCTCCGCTCCAAGACAAAGTAAGTCGAACGCTTGCAAAGTAAATTCCTGCATTAGCATAGACTTTTCCAAAAGGCACGCCACTTTCAACGTCACCTGGAATAGGCACAAACTCAAGTCCGTTACCGATAACAGATTGACCTTCGCTTACTCTGAATCGGTCTACGTTGATGATCTCCTCGCTGCCCACCGTGTCGATGTTCGAGGAGTTAAACCAGCCGCAGGAATTTCCTCCATTTGCAACGTCGATGTCGAAAGTCTTTGTGTTTGTCTGCGGATCCGTTGTCGCCGTCACCGTGATTGTGTTGTTCGGCGAGACGATGTCAACGTTCGGAACTTCTTGAGGCAAGTCGATATCTTCGAACTCGACAGACATTACGCCATTTGCGTTCTGCGAAATAGACTTGACCGTCTTTGTCGCGGAGCCGTTGAATGATTTCGGTTGCTGCTTGTCCTTCTTGCCGTTCTGCAAGTTTCCGATTGCCGTCCCTTGGTTGGATACGGTGGTCTGCAAGTTTCCGATGGCGTCACCGTGGCTCGTCAGCGTATTGGAAACGAAGGATAAAAAATCCTTGACAGTAGACGAGAGCTTGATGAAAAAAGTCTTGAATCCTGTCTGCGTGTCTGTCGTTGAAGAAACGTCGATTTCGTCATGAGTCCCTCGAACATCGGCATTCATCACGTATGTGTTGTTTATGCCGTAATTGATTACGGTATTTGAAGGCTTGACTGGATATTGCGTCCAAAGCATTGCTCCATCACGGCCGTAAACTTCGAGTCTGTATGTCATCGTGTCATCAACGATGACGACTGCACGCCCGTTGTTGTCGAGCATTATATCCGCCTGGTTAAATGTGCCGTTGAAGTCCTTGTAAGTGACGGCGCGGTCGTCGGTGTTGTCGATGTACACCCGCAAAAAGCCGTTTACGTTGTTGTTGCCGGACTTGTCCTGGAACTGGATATTCGAATCGAAAAGGTAGGCTAGAGACATGTTATCTTGTCCTCACTGCAAAGAATTTTTTTGAATCCGGGTTGCCGACGCCGTACTGGTCGTCACAGATGGCGTACACGTCGAAGATGTCGTTGTCCACTACAGTCGGGTCTAGGGCGTTCGCGATGACCGGGACAATCCCGAAATGGAGCTTCTCGTCATCGGGCATGCACATGTAAGCCGAAGCAAGACCAACATGGCGCATGTAAGGGAGGAGCGTGCAGAACTTGGCGCGGTTCACGATCGGAGAAGTTCCGCTCCTGTAGAAGCTCGGAACGCAGAAGACGCGGCTGTTGTCGTGCGCCGGGTTGGTGCGGTAGTAGCTCCACCCGTCCTCGACAAACATGAGGTTGCTCGACGAGAAGTCGAGAAACTCGGACTTGATGCAAGACGACGGGCAGTTGCCCACGTTGTTCTCGTAGGTGTACGAGTAGACCTGGTCAGAGCCGTCGTAGATGCCCTGCAAAAACTTCTTGTCGAGCGTCGTAACATCCACCCAGTAACGGCATCTTACTCCCTTGCCTGAGTTGTTGAATACGTTGTCGATAATGACGAAATCCGAAAGGATGACGTTCTCGATTGTCGCGTCTCCTTCCTTGGACGGCTTCATGTCGAGCAGGAATTTCCCTGTAAAGGTGTTGCCTACAAGCTCGACGGAAAGGTTCCACACTCCGCCCGAATTTTTCCACGTCACTAGGTCAATCGGCATTGAGCACTTACAGTGCGTCATGCTCAAGTAGTTCGTCGTGATCTTCGAGCCGCTTACTTCCGCGCACTCGAAAACGGGCGTACCATTAGCAAGCGTTCCCGCCTCCTGCGATGCCTGCGGCATGGCGATTGAGCCAGCCCATGAGCCTCCATATACACCAAGCTTCGTTGTCGGAATTTCAAGGGCGAACCCGTCGAGGATGGAATTGCATCCGTAAAGGCGTAGCTCCGCGCCAACCCTGTAAAGCGTTTCGATAAGCCCGGAATAGGGGCTAAAGATAAGCTTGCAGCCGTGCGCCTCTACGACTACGCTGTCCTCGACCTTTACGCGCCCGCGAGCTGTAACGTTCTCAAGCACGATGCCGTTGTTTGGCGCGCCGTCAATCTTGAGGCCGTTCACGTCGGCGTTGCTGATTTTCGACAGCTGGGAGCTTACGATGTCGCCATCCATCTTGCGCCCGCGCAAGTCGAGCGCTGAATCCCCGGCGTAAAGTCTAGCCTTCACATAAACGTCAACGCTTCGGAAGTCATCGACATCCATCGTTGTCGTCACGTTCGTAATCTGTAGGTGGTGCCCGTCTGCAATCGCCCCGAAATCCCATAGCGTGTAAAGCGCGTTTTGGAAAACCTTGTCCGTAAATGCCGTATTCGAGAATTTCAAAAAGTCATCTACGACGGAGAAGATTTGCCCGCCAACGAACGTGCAGTTGCTGAAACTGATAAATGCGCCTTCGGAGTAGGTTGCCGCGATGCGCGTCTTTCCTTCGATGATAGCGCCGGATATGTCCACTCCGCTTGCGATTGCGTTGTTTATAAAGTAATTCGTGGAGTCGATAACGAGCTTCTTTGCGCCGCACGACCAGAAGGCATAAACGGATCGGAACCAGCTCGAATGAGCTTCAAACGACGGGTCGGTAAACTCGAAATCCGCGATGTAGCCTTCCTGTCCAAGTACATCTATGCGCGGGCACTTGAAGAAGGAGTTTGTAAACTTTGCGCCCCTGTCGAATACGAGCTTCTTCGTCGTGACTATTGCCACGCCGAGCGAGTACTCTCCACGCTCGAAGCGGACGCATGGGGAGGTCTTCTGCAAGAACGACCCCACCGTCTGCGGGTACGAAAGAAGCGCGTTGAAGTTGGTCTCGTTGTTCTGCGGGATTACCCCGTAAACCGACGACGGTAAAATTTCGTCATTCCAGAGCAGAATCCACCGACCGGAATCCTCGACGTTCGAGCCTACGACGTAGCCACCGTCGATGTCGTTCACGCTGTCGGCATCCCAGTAGTAAGTTCTCGGAACGCAGTCGCCAACGGCATAGTATCCCATTACTTCCACGAATCGCTTGTCCGTGTCAGCGTCCATGAGTTCAGCGATTGTGTCGACGCGTTCAGCCGCCGTTATTGCTGACGTGTCGAATCCGATCTCGAAGCTGTCGAAAGTCTCGAAGTCGGAATCCGGGGAGTCTACCGACATCGAGCCTTCCTCGCCTACGTACTTTTCGACAAGCACGTCCACGATTGCGGACTCGAAAAAGAGCGTATAGTCGAGTCGCCCGGCGTTGTTGAGGAGCTGCGGGTTTTCCGCCTGCACGAACGTGTCGCCCTCAAGAGTGTAAACTTTGATAGCCGTGTCCGAGTCGTGAGCAAACAAGGTAACGCGTCCGACGAGAGGCATCCCGTCGAGTCCTACGATGCTTTCAGGGCTGAATCCAATCTTCATACAACCCCCGGAATTACAGGCTGCTGCATCGCCTTCGCCATTTCAGCAGCGCTCTTTACCTTCTGCGTCTCCAGCGCGATTGCCTTTGACTCTACGTCCATCTGCGCCTTGTCCGCTTCTGCCGCCGCCTTTTCCGCGTCAGCGTTTCCGTTGAGCTGTGACTGGAGCGCAATTTCCTCCATCTTGTACTCATGCTGCATCTGAGCCTTGAGAAGGTCGGCGCGAAGTCCCTTGTCGGTGTTTTCGACCTGCTTTCTCGTCTCTTCGAGCTGCTGCGTGAGATTGAGGATTTCCTGGTCCTTGCCGTCGATTGCGGCCTTCATCTGTTCGCAAAGCTGCTGGAGCTGCATTTCCTGCTGAGTCGGTGCATGTGCCGAGTTGATTTCGGCGTAAAGCTGAGCGAGTACCTCGTTGCACGGGTGAGTACGCAGAAGCGCATTTACGAGCGCCTGTTTCTGCGACGGGTCCACCATCGGCATGAGGGCCGTAATCTCTTGACGGGCGACCTGCAATTCCATGTAGTGTTCTGGCCCCTGCGTGACCTTGACCTTGACTCCATCGAAGCCCATGAGAGCCACGACCGTATCGCCCAAAGATTTGAACGTTGTACGCAGGTGCGAAATGAAGTGGCGTATGTTGTTTTTGAAAACCTTGCTCGTGTATTCCACCGCCGTGGCGGTGACATCGGTCTCGACATCTGCCAATCCCTTCGAGTCCACGCCAGTAATGCTCGGAAGCATGTCGAGCGTGCTCGATACGATGCCCTGCACATCGGAAAACTGGACGGTATTGTCGAATCTCTTTGGAGCTTCGAGAACTGTTTTCTTGTCGTTCGCCAGTCTGTTGTGCGGAATGATCGGGTTCAATCCGCTCCCTGCGTCCTTGTAGTACTTGTCAAGGCCCTTGAAGGCGTCCGCCGTTCCTTCCCATTGCGGTTTCGGGGAAAGTCCGAGGCGTTCCGCAAGCTGCGTAAATGCGTAGTTGACGATGCGCTGCACGTCTTCCGTCTTCGAGACAAGCCCGCAGTATGTCTTCTTGTCGTTGTCGTCCCACATGCGCTCGCCCCACACCGGGAAAATCGGCACACGGTGAATCGGTATGACGTTGTCCTTGACGGACTCGGCTCCGTCCTCGCCGATTTCGGTCTCTGTCACTTCCTTGTCGTTGACAAAGGTGTAGACATGGCATCCGTCGGTGTCGAGAACGTAGTAGGTAATGATCGGCACAAGCTCGGAGCACCCGGCTTCGCCAAGCACGGATTTGGCGCGTTCGTCGGGGAGGTACGCTTCGCCCATGTGGACACGTATCCACTCACGCGAGCGGTAGTCGATGAGGGCGCCTTCCATTGCGTCGGAGCCGTCGAGTTCCACGCTGTCGGGGTCGAGGAGTACTCGTTCGAGGTCGTCCACCGAGTAGATGACAGGGACATTGTTCCCTGTTTCGTCGGTGTCCGAGCCGAGAGCCATCACGCCAAGACCGAAAGAGGCCGTATCGAGCAAGGCTTCCTGGGATGCGGATGCGTTCGCGTCGTTGTCGAAAAAGTCGTCGATTTTCTTGTCGATGTCGGGTTCTCCAACGAACCACGTAAAAGGATAAGCGGCGTAAGAGTTCGCCACGCTGTTGCATTGGTTAGAGATGACGTTTACCGTGATGCGGTTTCGCATCTTCGAAATAAACTTGTCGTCACGCTTTCCCCACTGCTTGTTAGAAAGAAATTTGCGGTTGTCGCGGATGCGGTCGAAAAGACCCGAATAGCGGGCTTTCGACCTTGACTGGAACCGTTTAAACTTGTTGAGGATGTCTTCTTCCATACATCCATCAACTACCCGCGATTATTCTACATCCCATAGCGGACGGTGTGCGGACGTACCGCGCAAGAGCCTGTGACCCTTTTCGAGTAGCCATATCTTGAAGTCGTCGCCCTCCTTTCCCGCGATGCCGCGCGTAAGGATTGACGGGTCTTCCTGTACCGCCTTGATGTATCCGATGTCTCGCGAGTCGAGACCGAGCACGTCGGAAGTCTTGAGGATGCCTTCCAGCTCTTTAGCGGTCTTCCTGTTTCGCATGTCGGTGCGCTCGTCGTCGCGGATTTCCTCGATGGGTTTCACCGGGTCTATACCGGCCGCTCCGATGCCGTTGAAGATTGCAGCCCCTATTTTAGCGTCCTTGTCATTACCCCAGCGATTTACAAGCAAAGTAGGCGCCGCCATTTCTGCTACGTCTAGAATCTTGCCCATTCTCGTAGTCGGTGCCGGTAGTCCACGTTCTGCGCGGGACTTGCCAAAGTCAGAGATGGCCTTTCGCACGGCCTGTGTCATTCCACCACCAGCGCTGTTCGTGAGTTCCCCGGCCGCCATCTTCCCGCCGCGCCCGAAGCGCTGCGCTAGTCCGTAGTTGACTCCGATGTTTGTAAGCGCACCCATGATCGCGTCACCGAGCGAAAAATCCTGTCTTTCTGTGTTCGGGTCGTCCTCTCCCCTCATTGCCGCGTCCATGGCTTCCGAGAGTACCGGGGCGACCGTGTTTCCGAACAGGTTGGAGACTACATTGTTAGCGAGAGCCTTCTGTGCGTACTTTCCGGCCTTCGGGATTGCCCCTAAAACCTTCGAAATCCCGCCCACGTATCTTGAAGCCGGGACCATCATGAGACCGCTTTCGATGGCGTCGCCCATGTTGTCCTTCCACGTCGGGTCTTCGCCACGCGCGAAAGCCTCGTAGCGTCGCGGTGTAAAGAATTTCATTGCAAGACCGCCGAGCCTTTCACCGACGCCTTGACCTTCGCCTTTACCACTCACGTAATCGGCGCGGTTCTTGTCGATGTCTGCGTTCATCCTGTCGAGCGTCGCCTGCTTCCAGAGGTCCTTCGCGGTATTCCATCCGAGCTCGCCTAGAGCCTCGTTCTTGACGATGTTCGAGCGCATCTTCTCGCGCTTTTTCGGGTCGGTAAAATCCTCAAGGAACTTGTCGAGCGCGGAGCGTTCGCCCTTTGATCCCTTGGCGTCGTCCTTGATGCCCGCCGCCTTGATGATTTCCGATAACGTCGGGATTTTCGGTTCGTCAGCAATGGCGATTCCCTCGCCCGTAATCCACGCGGGAACTGTGCCGAGATTCTTTAGTACGTTGTTCGTGTAAAGCTCGTCGGTAAGTCCGCGGGTGGTGTCGATGACGTCCGTAAACTTGCGTGGGAGCCCGTCGTCCATGTAAGAACGGGCGTTGATGATGTCCTTTACTTTTGCCATTTACGAGCCTCCGCGCCCTTCTTCGGGTCGATATTGTAGTACTTGCGGAATAGCTTCTTCTTTTCGTCGCTCCACGATCTGAAAGCCTTGAACTGGTCGTCGATTGGGATGTTCGCAATTTCGCTATAGATGGCTTTTGCGTCCTTTTCTTCCTTCGCGGTTCTCGCCTTCGATTCCGTCGTCTTGCCCTTGTAGCCCTTTACGATGGACTGTAAGGCCCTGGAAACTTCGCTGTCGGGATGCCTTGCGATAAACGCGTTCGCCTTCTCGATGTCTTCGTCTGCAAGAGTCTTGTTCAAGGCCTTCGTGTAAAAGTCGTTCGACCACTCAAGCTCAGTCTTGTAGTCGTCGCCAGTAGTCGCGCCCATTTCGTCGATTGCCGACTTGAGACGGTGGTAGGACATCGGGAGCTTTCCGCCCGTCTTGTCCGACCATTCTTCTGCACGTCTCAAGGTAGCCTCGATGTTCGCTTTCGCGATTTCCTTCTCTTCGCCGCTCTTGGACTTCAAGCCCCATGTGAGCTTTTCAGCGTTGAAAAGTTCGTTTTCGATGCCCGTCGGGTCTGCGTTCTGTGCGCCCCTGCCCTGCATGTTGTCGTATGCAGAGAAGTCCCCGATTTCTGCTCGCTTGGCGGCTATTTCCACCGCGTCCGGGTTGAATCCCGGATTTGCCTTGTCAAATGCTGCAAGCTTAGCGTCGATGTCTGCAAGACGCGCCTCAAGGCTGCGGAGAAGTGCGCCATCCCTCGCATCCTGCGAAGCGTCGAAAGCCTCCTGACCGCCTGTTGCCATGCCCCCAACAGGCTGCGCATTTTGTCCGTAATTGTTCCACCGCCATTCCATGTTATAAGCTCCTTATTCCGTCCATTGACTTTTGTCCGGGTTGTAATACTTTCTGCCCCACCATCCGACGTTCGGGTCGGCTACCTTCGGCGCCGTGAGGTCCTTCGAGTCTGCATGTGCAAACTTGCCCTTTCGTACAAGCGCACGACCGATAGAAGGAGACGTTAGCAGGTCCTTAGCCATCTCGGACGATTCGCGGATGTCGCGCCCCGCCTGGTACGTGTACCACTTCGAACCGTTGATGAACTTAACGCTCACGGTGCCGTTCTTGTTGATGCGGATACCGTTCACAGCCGAGCTTGTCGGGTGAATCACGCGTCGTGGCTTGACGTCCTTTCCTGGCCACCACTGCTCAAGCTCCGATTCGTTGCCGTTCGCAACCGCTACGTTATGCGCTCCAAGATCCTGCACAAGAGCAGCCGCCTGGTTCGCCCTGTCGATTCCGAAGTTTAGCGACGGGAGCTGCGTCTTGTGACCGTTCACGACCGTAGACTTGACATCCGAAACCATCGGATAGTAAAAGTCGTTCGTCATCGCCGGATAGGTGAACGTCGCACCCTTGAGCTTCTTTCCCGCTGCAGCGTTGAGGATGTTCGCCATGCGCCCTCCCTGCACTAAGCCGGGGAGAGCCGATAAAGCGATTCTCGGAAGAATCTCAAGCACCTTTCGCCAGGGAATAGCCATTACAAGCCCATCCTCTGCTTGAGTCCGTTAATCTGCGCCACAATGGACGCGCGTTCCTGCAAGAGCCTTTCGCGTTCCGCGGATCGTCCGCGCATGATGTCGGCAGCCTCGCCATACGCCTTTTTACGTCGTTCCTGCTCGTCGATTTCACGCTCCCTGTCTTCCGCCGCGATTGCGCGGTTTTCGTCCTCTATGGCGTTCCTGCGTGTCGTCTGTGCCTTGTTGTATCGCGAAGCCCTCATGCGGGAGATGGCGTCGCCAAGCTGCATGAGGTTCTCGTTTAGGTTGCTCTTTTCCGCGTCGCTCTGCGGTGTCGCAAGTGCGGGTGTTTTCCATCTGAAATTTACAGACAAAGGCATAATAGACCTCCTTACCCGAAGAACGAGCTTACAAAGTTGCCCACGCCACCGAGCACCGAGCCGATGCCGGATTTGCGGTTCATGTCCATGTTAGCCTTGCCCTGCGCGATGTCGCTTGCAACTTCAAGGTCGGCGTTGTTCTGGTTGGCGAGGTTGCTGTAGTAGTTGCCGATCGCGTCCGAGAGCTGCGTTCGGTCGTTGCCGTAAAGACCCGCGATCGTTCCCATGTTGTTTATCCTGTTCTGCCTGCTCTGCCATTCCTGCATCTGCTGCGAACGGTCCTGCATCATGCGGTCATATGCGCTGCGCCATTCCTCGGACGCGAGCGCCTGCTGCTTCGCCGCCACCTTGTCGAGATAGTTCGACGAGAAACGGTTTCCGCCGCTTGCGCTGGCGTTGTTGATTGCGCTCATGGCAGACGCTACGCGCTGGTTCCGAACCGGGTCGAGGAAGTCTTCGACATTCCCGGAATACTCGAAGTCTCCGTATTTCTCGATTGCGTCCGCGAGACGAGAAACTGCGTCGTTGTACTTGGATGCGTTGCCGCCGTACATCTCGTCCATCTTGCCGTAGTAATCGCCGTAAAGCCCGCGATTCTTTGCTGAAACGGAATCAGCCATCGACTGAACATCGTCAAGCGTTCCGATGGCCTTGTCTACGGCAGCGTTGTTGTCTGTGCCAAGTACCTTACCGGCGCCAGTCGAGAAACTCGACAAGATGCCGAACGGGTCGGCAAAGAACTTGCCTGTATTTTCGCCAAAAGATGCCATCTAGTCATCCTCCCCGTCGTCATCCTTGCCGGGATTTTCGGTTTCTTCCTTCTTCGGCTTCCTGGACTTTGCCTTGATTTCCTCGTCGGCCTCGTCGATAGCCATGTTGTCGATAAAGTCCCCGATTGCCTCGCGGAGCTTCTTCATTCCGTCAATGATCTTCTGGTTGTCCATTATCTGTCTCCAATTGTTCCAAGCATTATGACCTCGACTACAGCCCGATACGGGAGCGTGAAGTTCCTGTCCTTCGCCCTCAATACGCAACTACCCGAAGCCGTAGCGTTCGCCCATTTCAGTATGCACGTGCGCGGAGGCGAAACCGGGAGGATTTGCGGACCATCGTCGAGCGTGGCGGTCATCGCCACCATAAACGGGGTCTTGACTACGTGCCATTCACGGTCGTCGTACTCGTTCCATACGCCCGTAAGAACGCCCCACACGTCTTCCTTCGGGCTTCCTCCATTGATTACCGCGTTCCTCATGCTAGATCATCTCCGCTGTCGATTCCGCACGGATTGAACACGAGTTGAGCGTGAGTTCCGTCGGGTGTGAATATGTTATCCTAAGTACGCACTTGCGGCACATTCCGAGATTGCGGAAGCGCACGCGGTGCGAGTAGTCTCCAGTTCGTCCGAGGCTCGCGTGCTTGACGTTGCCGAACGTGTTTCCACCGTCCTTGCTCACTTCGAGCAGGAGTTCCGGCTTGAGGCTGTAATCTTCCCACGTCCCAACGTTGCACTCGATCGCAAGTTCCTCAAGAACAAAGTTTTTGAGGTTGTCCACGATTACGGCTGTCTGCCTGTGGCGTATCATCGGGTAGCTCGTGCCGTCCGGGAAGTCCTCGCTCCAGTAGTCGTGATTGAACCCGCAGACGCACCCGTCGTTCGTGAACGTGAAGAACTTTTCGCGGTAGTACGCGATACCGCCCGCCCGCCACTGCGACTCGATCCCGCTCTTTCTGCTTCTCGACGTTCGCTGGTGCCATCCTCCGTCGAGCGTGTCGTATACCCATGTTTCACCGATGCTGTTTAGCTGGAGTACATAGAAGTTGTGGTCCGCAACGCTGTAGCAGAAGCCGTAAGCGCTCTCCGTCGATTCCTGCAAGAGCTTGTGTTCTAGCCATTCCTCGGAAATCTTCTTGAACGAGGACCCGCTTACCATCATTACGGCCTTGCCGTACTGTGCTCCGCTAGCGATAAAGTATACAACAGACCCGGAAGAAGCCACGCTGTTCGGGGCCTCAAGACCGAAGGAGTTCTGCGCCGTGTAGCTCGTGCGAATCCAGTCCTCGAACTCACCGCTTCCGCGCTGCCAGATTTCCACCGTCTTCGGTCCGTACACGTAGAGTGTAGGACCCACCGCATAGATGGCGCTCACGTTGTCGCTTGAGCTTTCGCCGTTGAAATACTGCTGCACGTGATAATCGTCCTCGAATACGTGAAGGCGGCTCTCGACTTCTTCCGTCTTGACGGTTACGCCGTCATCCTCGTATTCGGGCTTTCCGTCCGAGCCAATGACAAACATGGTGCGCGTATCGTTCGAGAGCGGGTAAGGTACGGAGTAGTAGCAGTAGCCCGACTGCGTGTCGTTAACGACTATCGAGCCAGCCACGACCGCCACATGCGATGGCGTGACCGTTCCACCGCGAGACGTGATGCGCTCCGGGAGCTGTATCTGCACAAGCCCGCCGCCTTCGAGCAGGTCGTAGTAGTAAAGAGACGAACCATCCGCAACGAGCAGTAGCGCACGCGGACCGCCTGTTTCGGCAAAGCTTACGCGCTTCCCGTTGCTCGATACTGGTCCTATTACGGTACGGTTGCCGTAAGCGTCGAAGCGGTAGAGAACGTTCCCGAATACGGCGAACATGTCCTCCGGGCTCTGTTCCGCTGCAAGTCCGATAGTAGATACATAGGCGCCACGGCATCTTGCTCCGCTATCCACAACTGAAAGGAGCTTCATTCCCGGCAGCGATTCCATGTACTCGTCGGAGCCGTTCTTCGAGTAGTACATGTTGCATGACCACTGGGCGCCCTGAATTCCGGGGAACTTCGACTTGTTCGAAGCGCCTACCAAAAACTGAGTTACCTTGGATGTAGCCATCAGAAACCGACGCCTCCGAGACCGTTGTAGAAGTCGTCCATGTAGCCGCCGCAGCATCCGTCGTCGATGTTTGTCATCGGGCGGTTCTGTAGCGTGTTGCGGTCGATCATGTCCTTCGCGTCCGCAAGGTCCTTTTCAGCCTGTTCCAGGTACGAGTATAGCTTGTACTTCTTGCACGCCTTTACTTCGAGAGCGTAAAGGATGAGGTCGTGATAGAGGTCGCTCAAATAGATCGTGTCGCCAAGTCGATACTTCGGCAAAGACGAATTCACGAAGATTTTGAGGTCTACAGGCGCCGAGCCGTTGAGCTTGAGAATTCCGATAACGCGCCTACCACCGCCCGGAGCGACTTCGTCCGAGAGCGAGTACGAGTATAGCTGCGGAAGGCTGAAAGTATTGCAAGCCGCGAGCGTCTGCGGCTCCGCTCCGTTTAGCCTCATCCAACGTATGCCGACCTTTCGGGCTACGCCCTGCACGCTGTCGGGTGGGTTCACGTCGATGCTGTGAGCCGGGAGAGCCTCGCCTTCTTCGAGCTTGCGGAAGACGACGGAACCAGCAGCGTTCACGTCGTACTCCTTGACTGTTACGGACATGTACCCGTCCTGATTGAGCATGGTAATCGCGCGGTTCAGCAGGCCCTCGTAGCTTGCAGCGGTTTCTCCGTCGAGCGTTTCGCCGTCGCCTACCTGCGAAAGGTCTTCCGCCGCTGTCTGTATAAGTTCATTAACTGTCATGTTGTCCTCTGCTATCAACTACCCGCCACACGAAAAAAGCCTCACGACGATAGACGCGTGAGGCTCTGTGGGAGGGGTTACGCAGCCCGTTTAGTTGAGCTGGAGGTAAGTTGTCACGGATTCGCGAGGTTCGAGAATCTTTGCCAAGTACGGGAGGTCGATGCGGAGGAGCTTGACGCCGTTCTTGCCGTCACCGAAGGCCATGAGCTTGAGGGTGACGTTGCCGAACGTGCCGACATCCTGGTCTTCGGAACCCGGAAGGCCGTCGAAGCGGTACTGGTCCCACTTGAGGGAGTCTTCGGTGCGCACCTGACCGATGGCGTACTTCTTCGAAGCGGTGAGCAACGGGGTGAGCGTGAAGGTTGCGGTCGTTCCGGAGATTGCAGAAGCGAGCGTTGCAGCGTCGATGTGTGCGTTCGCGTTGTTGTAGCCCTTGCCGTCAACGGTGACGCGGAGTTCCGGGATGCCGTTCACGACGGAGCCGCCCTGGCGTTCCTTGCCCCAGATGATGACGTAGTCTCGGTCGGTTTCGATGCCGGCGGCGTTGCGAATCTTGAGGCCGGTGACCTTGTATGCTGCGCCCACGATGAGCGAGCCGGTGCCGGAGCCAGTAGCGGTCTTGATCGGTTCGAGGCCGATGACGTTGTTGCTGGAGTCCTTCACGACCGTAGCGGAGATGGTCGGAGCTGCATCCATGCCCGTGGTGTCGATAATCGGCGTGTTTGCGATTTCGATCTGCTGTGCGCCGCTGTAACGACCGAGGTAAGCGTCGCCGTAAATCTTCTGCATGTCAGCCTGCGGGATGAACTTGGCGAGGCCGGATTCCGCGATGTCGCCCATGATGTCCGGGTTCTGGAAGGAAAGGAACTTGCCTCCGACACCGAGGTCACGGAGGGCTGCGGCGGACTTCGTGAGAAGCTTGAAGTCTGCGGTCGTGACGACGACGGCCTGTGCGGAGCGGATCATGTTTTCGCCCATGACTTCCTTCTGCGTCGTCAAGGCGAGGTTATTTGCACGCGGCGTGGCGATTTCATCCTTGAAGGATTCGATGTCCACGAGGTCGTTCCAGAGGTCGGTTTCGCAAGAGCTGTTCTTGTTGTTGATGTATGCGTCGACTTCGGGTTCGTTGATTGCGTCCGGGTTTGCGACGATGCCGTCGACGACGGTGCCCGGGTCCGGGAGGTAGCCGGAAACCTTCTGGCCGTATTTCTTGCCCTTGATTTCGGACTGGGAGAAGAAGGACTTTGCGCCCTTGATGTACGCCATCTGGTCTTCGACCATGGCGGCGATGAGCTTCAATTTCTTGTTGTTAGCAAAAGCCATATAATGCCCCTTGTGGGAATTGTTGGTTGTAGATGTTGTCCTTGATTGTCCACGGCACAATGGACGCGCCACGATGGCGATTAGAGCCGTTATTTTTTGCGGACTTTCTACAGCCTTCCGCAAGGGCGAAAAAGCGGAATTAGAGCCGCCTCTCGAATGACGCCTTGCAATGCGTCTTCATCCCTTAACTACCCGCGAAAAAGGGGACCCCCGAAGAGGCCCCCTGCATGTAACGGAGAAATGGAAAACTGTTAGCGGCTGCGGATGAAAGACAGCATAGCGTCGTTGTCGCTGAAGATGTCGGGCTTCGTACCCGCCCCGGCCTGCTTGCCAGGCTTGCCGAGTCTAGGCATGGTCTGCTTCGGATGCTGTGCTCCCGTGCCCTGTGGCAGCTGTGCGTTCAGCTCGCGCTCGATGCTGCGAAGCTCGTAGTAGATGTCGAGCGGGCTTGCGTTCTCGCTGAAGACGCGGAGGAACGTTTCCTTCTCGTTGAGGAGCTTCTCGAAGACCTTGGGGCCGTTCGGGTTGTTCATGAGGAAGTCGGATGCTGGCGGACAGTTGTCGAGGATTTCCCCGAATCCGTTCTTGACTGCGTACTGCATCTTTGACATGAACTTCTCTTTGCGCTGTTCGTCACCAGCAAAGCACTTGTCGACGTGACCTATCCAGCGCTGCTGCGCCTCGACGAGTTCCGCCTCCTGCTCCTTCGCCTTCTTAGTTTCTTCAGCTTCCTTGGCGCGTCGTTCCGCGTCCTTGCCGTCACGTTCCGCGAGAATCTTGTTTACCCGCTGTTCGGTGATGTAGTCGATATACTCGTCGTCGCTTGCGAAGTCCTCGCGCTTCTTCGGAGTATCCTTCGGCGCTACGGTCCTTTTCAGTTCCTCGAACTGCGCTAAAAGTTCGTTGTACTTCCTGTCGCGTTCGGCGAGGTCTTCGGCGTGCTTGCGGCTCGCCTTTTCGAGCTTGCGGCGGAAAGAGAACTCCGCGCGGCTGAACCTGTCGTCATCTTCCTTCTGCTTTGGCGGTTCGCCTCCGTTTCCTCCCTTGTCGTCGTCTTCTCCAGGCTTCGGTTCTGCCGGTGGCGTTTCCTGCTTCGGTTCCGTTTCCTTTGGAGTATCTTCCGACGGAGGAGTATTAGTTTCAGACGGAGGCGTATTTCCTGCGCCTTCCTCGGCCTTCATCGATTCGATGAGTTCGTCTACTTTGTATCCCATGAGCTTACCTCTCTTTTCCTTGTTGTTACCTTGTTTAAAACTTCCTTCCCGGTAAAGTCTGCGACGCGTGTCGATAATGCGTCAGCCGTAGTTATGCCGAGTTCCGATTCTGTGCGGATGTCAGCCTTTAGCCTCCTCACTTCTCCGTTGCGGCGTAGGTTGCGGAGCCTGTTCTGCGCCACCTTGATGAAGAAGTTCACCATCGCGCGAGGGTTCGAAGTCGCCACACGCCCGGATGCTATAGCCCGGAAAACGAGCATAACGAGCTCACCCTGCGTGTCCTTCGAGAACATGACCGCCCGGAAGGGGATATAGTTCGGCTTCGACTTTAGCAGGAGGCGCGTGGCGAGGTCCACGATGTCGATGACAGCCAGTCCGAGCATTTCCTCGATTTCCGCGGATGCACGCCGCGCCACGTGAAGGCGCACGGCCATGGCGAGCGCGTCCGCGTTATCCCAAATGTCGAGCTTACCCATAGCCATCAGTCCTCCGCCATCATCGATTCGATTTCTTCCGACGTAACGCCCGCGTTCGAGTTCATTGCCACGTTCATTGCCGGGTCGTCTCCAGAGTACCTGTGCAGACACGTCAAGGCAGCAGCGTCAGCCGTATCCGGGGAGCGTTTCAGCACCTCCTTGAGTTCATCCTTCTTGACGATCATTAGCCGTTCCTGGTTGTCCTTGTACCACGTCATAGCGCATAGCTGCCGCTTGAGTTCCCCGGACTTCTCGAATCCATCGACGCAAAGACCGTGCCGAACGTACCACGCGAGGTTGAAGAACATCTCGGCGCGGACGTTTCCGTACTTGCCCTTCATCTCCTCGCTCGGCGCCCTTGCGAAGTTTACCTGTTCGCATGGAATCTCGTACTTGAGTATGTTGTACTCATAGTCGCTGAAGGCGTGGTCCATGTTCAGCTCGTCGATAGGTTCGCGCCTGTTGGACTCGCGGATTTTCCTCACGCACTCCTCGTGGTCGATTCCGTTGAGTTCCCACATCTCAAGCACCGTATTTCCACGGCGCTTGAAGAAAGCCGTGCAGTCACGCTCGACACCGTCCGCGCAGTCAAGCCCGGCTATTACCCGCTGGTCCGTCGAGAATCCCGGAAGCCTCGGAAACTCCTCAAGACGGACAATCGCAGCGGCTCCCAAGCCGTTGAAGATGTGACCGAGAATCTCCTGCTTGTACATGTTCTCGTCGTGGATTTCGGAGAGGATGAGGTCGAGCTCGTCCTTCGAAATCTTGTCGTTGTCCATGGTCGAGGCCGTGATTGTCTCCCAGTCGCACTTCGGATCGGAAAAGAGGACATTCCACATGGAGCCGAGGCGAGGCGTCGTAGCGCCCACAATGCGCGTATTGCCACCAGCTGCACGCATGCAGGGACCCCAAACGGCGAGGATGTTGGCAGGAGCTAGAAACATCTCGTCGAGCAGGATGAGCGAAACGCGGGAGTAGCCACGGACCGCATCCACGCTCTCGTAAGTGCCGAACCACACATGGGCGTCGCCGAGCGTCATCATCATCGGCCGTTCGCGCCACTCGATGTAGTCGTAGATTCCCCATAGCGAAGCGATCTTCTTGATTTCGTCGTAAAGCGTGTCGTGCAGTGTGTCATACCGCTGCCCTCCTATCAGCACGTTACGGCCCATGAGTAGCACGAGGAGGCACAGCACGGCGCACACGAAAGACTTCCCTGCACCGCGCCCGCAGATGAGCGCGGACTTTCTCGCCTTGCTCTTGATCAGCTTTCGCTGGTGCGGCAATAGCCCGGAAAGGTCCACATTGACCTTAGCCATCCAGCCCCGTCACGGAAACTTCGAGCTTGCCCGACACCTTTGAGTCGGACTTTACCGAAAGGTTCTGCACGCGTTCTTCGCTCTGGTCGAAGTGGCATCCGATGAACTTGGCAACTTCGATACAGCAGTTCAATTTTCTGTCGTTGCCGGTCTTCATGGCGTTCGCCATCACGCTCGCGAGTTCATCGGGCGTGAGCTTCGACATGACCGCCTGCTTGTACTCTTTTCTTCGGTCTGCAAATTTCTGCTTAGTCCATACGGCTTTTTTAGAGGCTTTTTTAGCCTCTTCCGGCGTCCAGTTCGGGTTTTTCTTCTTCGGGGACTTCTTCGGGGTTTCGGTCACTTCTTCGAGAGACATCTCTTGACCTCCACTATTTCGCACAGAATGGCGTACAGAAGCGTTGGAATCGTGTTGGATATGCAACCATAGCGTCCCACTAGATAATCGCCTACAGACTGCGTTTCTGTGCAATCTGTGGGCATATGCTTTGCAGCCGCCTTAGGCTGCGGAACTGATTTAGACATTGATGTGACCTCCCGGAACCGAACACCTATACAGATGATACAGTTACCACTCAAAATATACACCAGAAATCACAACTTATCAACAGGAATTTTGAGAAAAGTTTAAAAAACACTTGACAAAGATGTATAAAGTGTGTATATTATACATGTAAACAACAAACAAGCGAGGCTTAAAATGATTATCAAGACTTTCATCGGTAAAGACAAAGAATTCCTCATTGACACTAACGAATTGGAATTCGACAAGAAAGGCAAGCTCGCTCATGTTGGCGAAACCAAACTTCCGAAGAGCGTGAAGAATGACCCTGCCAAATTGGAATTTTTCACTAAATGCTACGACCTTGTAGAAATCAACGGCCACTACTACGACAGGACGATGATTGCAGCAGTGGTAAGAGGCTACCGCGTAACGGTCTAGCACCAAAACAAAACGGCGCACTGGCAACGCCTGAACCCGCAAAACTTTACTGGAGGTATAAACCTATGCCGAGACGAAAAGAAGACCGAGAGAAGCCGCTATACCGCGTGAACGTGATGCTGGACCAGGAACAGCTCGACCGTGCGAAGAAGAAGGCGGTCGAGGATGACGTGCGGAACGTCGCCAACGTGACGAACACGAGCAAGTTTTTGCGGTGGCTCGTGGAACGATATATCGCCCAAAACGCGGAATAAATTCCAAAAACTAAACATTTTGTATCGATTCCAGCACAAGGACGGAGCAATCCGCCCTTTTTCAGTATCCGAGGAATCCTCGGCGGTCAACAGTTTGGAAAAAAATTTTCTCTCACGCGCGAAGAGTGTGAGGTCAGTGTGTGAGAAAAGGACAAGGACAAGGACAAGGACAAGGACAAAGACAAAGACAAAGAAAAGGAAAAGGAAAAGATTGTCATGTAATGAAGTGTAATGATGTGTAATGTAATGTAATGTAATGTAATGTCATGAAATGAAGTGAAATGAAATGTAATGTAATGTAATGTAATAGCCCCCCCCCTACCAGGAACCCCCTACCCCCCCCACTACCCCCCCCTACCCCCCCACTACCACCACCCTATATCTCCCTACTCAAAAAAAATTAAATTTTTTTTGCCAATCTCTTGACTTTTTAAAATGTTTTATATAAATTTTTTATATAATTTAAAAAAAGGAAAAAATATGGCAGTAATGATTGCAGTTCGCGACGAAACGAACGAGACCATCGAGAACATCATCAAGAAGAGGCTCGAAGCCGACGGCGTAAAGGACAGCAAGGCCCGCGTCGTAGCCGAGGCTGTGAAGAAGCTAGAAGCCGAAGTAACCGGGAAGAAAGATGGTTAGACTGGTACTTCCAAAAGGCTTATTCCTACCGAGAAGCACGTTTCGTGTCTTATCCCTGACAATGAACAGGACAAAGACTTTCGACGACATGCGGGAGTCCTTCATCAACGCCGTAAGTGAAAACATCGACGACATGAAGAACGAAGGAGTGACGGCCATGGATTGCGCCAAGTATCTAGACTTGGTCGTAAAGAACAGATATTACGTCATCGAATAGCAGGTAAAAAAGTGGCCGAAAAAAACATCTCATCCGTAAGGATCGTCATTCGGGAATTCCTCTCAAGGACTCGGAATATCAACGAGTCGAACGTATGGGAATGGTTCTCGTCTTTCCGCGATACCCTCGCCTATCAGGAATTCTGCGAACAGAAGAACGAATATGCGGAACACCTGCTGGCGGATGCAGACAACTACATCGCGCTATGCTACGTGCAGGGCATCGAGGGCGCCATGGCAAAAACCATGGAGAAAACAGAATTGAGCCGCAAGGCGGTTCACGATGCCTGCTGCGAAAAATATGGCGACGAGTATATTGCCGCGAAGGCGAAGGAAAAGTCCTACCTCGCAGACCATCCCGGAACCGAGACTATCTGGACGAAAAAATACCGCAAGTTTATCGACGGGGCCGATGGCGCACAGAAAGCTCCGAATAAGACGAAAGCCCTCTCAAATGGGACTTTAGAAACGGCTCCATCTACGATAAATCAGCAGCAGCCCGTACCGCCGAAAATCCTAAACCTCGCATATTCTGGCGAATTCGGGAACGTCCTGCTGTCGCAGGAGCAGTACAACGAGCTGGGGATGAAGTTCGGGAACCAGCAGGCGCTCAACAGAGCGATAGACTCGCTTAGCTCGAAACTCGAAAACGGGGAAATTCAGCCCGTGCCTAAAAACCATTACGCAGTTCTCGTCAAGTGGGCCGCGTACCGTGACGACAAGCGCGAAGAAAAGGACGAGGACGCGGAGCGCAACAGGTACGAGACAGTGAGCGAGCACAACATGCGGGTGCTGAAAAAATCGACCGAGTTCATAATGAACGGCGGACTGGAGAAACTGAAAAATGGAACAATCGGAACATTCTAACGAACAGCCTATAATCAACCAGATACAGAACGAACTTGCTCTCTGCTATGAATATATTGGGAGAAAGGTACCGGAAACAATCGTCATAATAGCCGCGTCTTTACAGGAAGCTATACAGTTTTCCAGCCCGGAGCAGGTACACGAAATTTTCAAGAGGGCGAAGGACATCGAGAGCATCCCGACGCAGAAGACGCTCAAGGAGTGCATGCGCAACTATGCCGAGGAATGGCTTAAATACAGGAGCGACGACAAGAACAAGTCCATCGAGTACAACGACCCTTGCGCAGCGTGGCTACCGCACGAACCTGTCAAGAAGGCCATCAACTGCAACGAGGCCATCAAGAACTACACCATAGCGTGTGGTGGCAACGCCTACTTCGACCTTTGCACAGCGCGCTCGAACGGGCCGGGTTACTACAGGACATACACGCTGCCGATAAAGAAGGCCATCTACAGGCTCTATCTCAAGTACTGGCGGAAGATGCCGATAGCTAACGGATACCCGGCAAGCGGACCTATATCGCTCGCCCTCATCCCGGCAACCGTTGACGACTTCCGCAAGATGTTCGGGTACGAGAACGCGGGGCACGTATGACGTACAACGGAATCCAGTTGCGACAAATGACGGCTCATGAGACGAAGCGCACAAGCTGGCTCCTGATGCATCCGAGAGCGGAAGGACGCCAAATACCAAAAACGGCGACTTGCTACAGGTGCGGCAAGGTCCGCAAAATCGGTAACATGAGGGAGGTCGGAAACGATGTGTACAGGTGCAAGGACGGATGCAATGGATAGCTGGGAATCGCTCATAGCCTCACGAATGCGCCCGTGCTCCACTATGCCGAAGGAAGAGGACACTAGCAAGAGGGCGAAGAAGATCTGCTCCGACCGCTACGAAAAAAGCGAAAAGCGCAAGGAATCGCGCAAGAAATGGCAGCAGAGCGAGGCCGGCAAGAAGTCCATGCACGACCGCGGCGAACGCTACAGGCACACCGAGAAGGGCGTGAAGAACTCGCGCAAGAAGGCGATGACCTACTATTACGCGCACAAGGACGACCCGGAATTCAAGGCGAAGAGGGCCGCAAGGCAACGCAAGTACAGGGCCGAGGCCAAGGCCAGAACATTCTTTAACACAAAAAAGTGATAACGGAGTGCAAATGAGCGAACTGAAAGCTATTAGAAGCGGTGAAATATACAATATAATTGAGTATGAAGATTGTTACAGAACAGATGACCTTTATTATCCGAAGTCCGAAGCCGACAAGGTGATTGCGGAGAAGGACAAGGAGATTGCGAAACTGAAAAAATTAGTAGAGACTGCCGACAAACTACTAAAACCAAAAGGCGGCTTTAAGATTTTCGCAGACGGTGTGAAAAATCTGCTGGAGGCGCTTTAGCGAAGCGGATTTTCCCACAAAAAAAACAAAATAGCGTCAGCAATGGCGCTATTTTCGTGTTAATAAACATTTTACAATAAAAATCAAGTTTTTCACAAAAAATATCTTGACAATAGATAAATATTAAGGTATATTTATATTGTAAACGAAACAAGGAAGAATCAAAAATGGCAACAGAAACTACTACACTCAAGAGCGTTGCGATCACGGCGAAGGCTTACGAAATCGCCACTGCCGAATCCAGGCGCCGCAAGGATAGCGGAATCCCCGCTTCACTTACCAACGTAATCAGCGAGGCCGTTGTGCGCTCTTTCTCGCGTGATAGCGACCTCCAGACAATAGCGAAGGCCGAAGAACTCGGCTTCAAGGTGGACTCCACGGCCACCATCGGCGAAACTTTGCGCGACGCGAAAAACTTTATCGAAGGGGCGTAAAATGTCATTTTCCGACAACATTATACGTTCCAAGGATGGAAGCTGGCAGATCGTTATAGACGAAGATGCAGAAGGTGCGCACATCCGCTGCACCGGAAACGTGCCAAAAAGTGTCAAGTCTGCTGTCGAAAAGCGCGAACATGACGGAAAGTGCAACGGTGCAACGGAGCTACGATTCTTCGCCCGCCTGCTTGTAATCAACGCATAGGAGCCGACGTGAAAAACGATGATGTAAAGCATATCGCCGGATTTGTCGGCCTAATGGCTGTCGGAATGGGCTGCATGTACCTATTTGTCAAGCTCTTTGCCCTTGCGTCGTATCTTGACAACAACCTTTAACAAACTACTTACGGAGAAAGTAAAATGAAACCGCTTGAACGCATAGCGAGAAAGATTAACCGCATGAAAGAGGATCCCCAGGACTGGGCCGAATTCGTGACCGATTTCCTCTGCGTAGTCGTTACCGCGTTTCTCGCAGTCTTCGGTCTATTAATCATCTGGAAAGACTTTTAACAGGAGAATACCAAAATGGCAAACGAAATCGCAACAACAAGCGAACAGAGTCAAATCACGTCGAAGCTGCTTAGTGACTACTTCGCAACTCTCACGGACAAGCTTACGGACGTTCAGCGCAACCAGTTTGCAGCCGTCGCGCAGGCTTTCGGACTCAACCCCTTCAAGCGTGAAATCTACGCCACGACGTACCGCAACAAGGACGGACAGACTGTAATGTCGATCGTCACCGGATACGAGGTGTACCTCAAGCGCGCAGAAATGAACCCGAACTACAACGGATTCGAAACAAGCTTCCAGGTAGTGAACGGCGAAATGGGCTGCACGTGCAAGGTTTACCGCAAGGACCGCACCATGCCTGTAACGTCTACCGTATGGATGAGCGAATACTCTACAGGTCGATCGCTATGGGCAAGCAAGCCGCGCATGATGCTGGAGAAGGTAGCGATTGCAACGGCTTTCCGTCGCGCTTTCCCGTGCGACTTCGGCGGCATGCCGTACACGACAGACGAGCTCCCAGAACACATGACCGGCGCGGACAAGCTCGAACAGCAAGGATTCACCGAAGTTCAACAGGATGCGCAGCCGCAAGCGTCAGCAAAGCCGAAGGCCGCAAAGAAGGAAATCGACGAAGAAACCAGGCAGTTCATGGACGGGATGAAGGGTCTCTGGACACAGGCGCCCGAAATTTACAAGTCCACGATGGACGAATTCGGCTTCAAGTCCGCTAACAACGTGCCTCCTGAACGCCGAGGCGAGGTGTTTAACACGATTGTGGCGAACATCTCGAAGGCACAGCACCAGATCGCACCGACCTCAGACGAACAGCAGGATAACGGCGAAGTTGACAACAGCTTGTTTTAGTATAAAGTAAAACCATGTACGCAGTAATCGAACGAGACCGCGACGGAAAGGAAAAGGTTGTAAAGAAGATGTATTACTTTGTAAACGCCATAGATTACGCCGAAGCGCTCGACGAAGATACCGGCGACAACGGATGCAACTACCTTGTACGTAAGATTGACGAGAACGGCGACCTCGGAAAATTAGTCGCCACCATTTAAACATAACGGAGAAAGTAAAATGGCAACAAAGGAAATCATGGCTTTTTCGGAAGCCGACATCAAGAACCTCACGCTCACGACGAGCGAATTTGACACGCTGAAATTCCTCGCCGCCAATGCCGGTGTCGAAATGGACGAGGAAGCAAAGCGCGAATTCGTCGCACAGCGCAACGCACGTATCAACGAGATCGTGAGCATCAGCGAACTCAAGGCGAAGGCCGAAAAGCTTGCCGATTACCTCAAGACGGTGCTAAAGCATTCTTTCAACGTGGGTAGCGACGAAGACCTCCCGAAGAACGTTAGCTGGAGCAAGCAGACATTCACGGACAAGTTCACCGACCCCGAAGCCGCCGTCCAGAAGCTCATGGAGATTGAAGGCACGCCGATTGAAAATTTCGCAAAGTACGTGACCCCTAAGCAGGCAGCGGAAGCCGCCGGTATTACGATGGATCGTCTCTACGCCGACCTCGGCGACTTGGTGGAACGCACACCGAAGGAACGCACCCTCAAGATCAAGTAACGGCGATGAGAAAGATAAAGTACCCGTCAACCGCAATGGTGCGCGACAAGCTAGGTGCAGAAAGCAAGATAGCGAAGCGCATCTACGCGCTTGAGAAGTGGGCCGTTGCACACGGCTACGACGGGTACGCGCCCATCAACCGTCGGACGAAAAAGGACAAGCAACAACAGACAAGTTTACTCTAAAGGAATCAAAAATATGTTACCTGAATATTTGTTTTATCCACCAATTGAAAGAGCTAGAAAGTTACGCCATCGTAAATCTTGGCAGTTCAAAGTGCTCGCAAAGAAAGGCTACTGGAGGCGTTAACTATGGCATATTTGAACAAGGTAATGCTAATCGGCAATCTCGGCAAGGACCCCGAAATCCGCGTGAGTCCGCAGACCGGAAAGAAGGCTGTCTCTTTCTCCATCGCCACCTCCCGCCGCTACCGCGACAACAACGGCGAACAGAAGGAAGACACCCAGTGGCACAACATCGTCGGCTGGGGCAAGGTCGCGGATATCGTTGAACAGCTTGGCATCCGCAAGGGAACGAGCCTCTATGTCGAAGGACGCTTGACTAACCGAAGCTGGACAGACCAGGCGAGCGGACAGAAGCGCTACGTGACGGAAGTCGCTCTCGAAACGTTCCAGCTTCTCACTCCGCGCGGAACGCAGAACGGCAACGGCTACGGAGCACCGCAGCAGCAGCGCACCACGTACCAGCAGCCGAGCGCACAGGGCGATGACGAGGATATTGACTTACCATTCTAAACAAAGGAACAAAAATGAACGAAGTTGAAGAAAATGAAGGCGTAAAACATGGTTTCGACTGGGTTATTCAGCAGCTCAAGCAAGGACGTAAAGTCCAACGAAGAGGCTGGAATGGCAAAGGAATGTTTATCATGTTACAGCCGGGATCAATCGTCGATGGTTCTCGTATGCGTAACGACACTGCAAAAGCTTACTACACAGGAAAGTTGTGCCATATCGCTCCTCACATTGATATGAAGGCCGCGGACGATTCGTACGTTGTCGGATGGCTTGCAAGTCAAACGGATATGCTTGCCGAAGATTGGCAGATTGCCGAATAAACAAAAGTTTCGGCAGTGGAGCCCAACTTTAGCCCCTGCCGAGCGGAAGGCGTGACGAGTAACCAAATCCAAAACAGGAAAAACAATCAAACATTAAACCGGATGATCGTTGTTTCTGCGAAAGACTCGGAAGCTCTCTGTTGTTGATGCCACGCCCGAAGCACCCCACGTGCAAGTGAAAAGAATTATCACAATTCCCGTAATTTGCCGCTTGCACGTGGACAACGGTTCCTTAGCTCAGTTGGTAGAGCGCTAGAGGTCGCGGGTTCAAGTCCCGCAGGAGCCACTAAAAATCCCGATGGCGGCAGTGGCACAAGCCACGCACTTAACACACGCATTTCATTTATCACTTCCAGCCGCCGGAGGGAACAAGTTTGCACGGAACGAAACGATCACCTAACGAAATCAATTCCCGCGTTAGATGAATCACCAAGAGGGTATTACACAAAGTCCCGTGCGAAGGTGGTTCGTCCGCTCCATCAATAAAGGCGGACAAAGTCTGCTCTCGACATGCCTGTACCGATAAGGCGAGCAACCCAAGGGGCTATAATACTGGAAACGTACCGCCGTCATACGGCCCCGAAGACGGCAACCTTTACGGAGACGCCTCTCACCGCGAGGCAGAGGACGAAAGCACCACCGTCTCCAAGAATATGCGGCGGGTGCCGCAGAACGAAGCCCCAGCGCACGGATTCAGCGGTGGACGTGCCGCGCAGGGTACTATGTCCCGCTCCCCGGAGGCGGCTGCGCAATCCGGGAAAGCTTACGACCAAGAAACCATCGAGATAAGCACAAACAAGGTCATGTAATACTGCAACTCGGAAGCCCGGACGAGGACCACAGACGGGCAAAATTTTGAGGCTCGGGAAAGCCAAACCTCATGGATGCCGTGAACGGCAACGCCACGGAGAACATGTACTGCATCGCAAGATGTATTGCTGGAATCTGCCAACATCCATGAGGAAATTTTTTTGAACAACGGAGAAACGAAATGAAGAATTACGGACGAATGCACCGTGCCGAAACGATGTACGCTATCATCTACCCGTTCCGTGACGCGCTGAAGCAGGACTGCCCGAAGAAAGTGCAGCTCATCCTAATGGTGAATCGCTGGATAAACCCGTGGCACGCGCTCCAGGAACTTGCAAAGGAAATACCGTTCAATCGCAGAAAGAAGCTGGAGTCGTAGCAACATGGCATCGAAAGCGAAGGAAATTATCGGGATGCGTTCGAACACGTCCGACGCCATAGCGAAAAAGCTCCTGTCGATACGCGACCGCGACTATTACACGGTTCTCGGAGACTTTTTCGAGGCTTCCGCGATTTCCGTAAAGAACACCGTCGATATAAACGACAAGGATGTTTACGAGAAGCGTTACGGCGACATTGCCAGTTCTTACGGAAAGGCAGGGATGGACGTTTTCGCGGAATGCCTCGGCCTGTTCATGGCCGAAATACACGCCGCGATGGAAGGTTCCGCCATGTTCCGCGACTTCGCAGGCGAACTATACATGGCTTCCGGGACGAACTCGAAAAGCATGGGCCAGTTCTTCACGCCGTACCACGTATCGCACCTGATGGCGGAAATAAACGTAGAAAAGGAACGTTTCCTGAAAGAAATCGAGGAAGACCCCGACCGCGTTATAACGTTCTACGAGCCTACGTGCGGAGCGGGCGGCCTCATGGTCGCCGCAATAGATGCCATGAAGTCCGCCGGGATAAACTACGCCCACAACATGTTCATCGACTGCGGCGACATAGACCCCCGATGCTTCCACATGAGCTACCTCACGCTTTCGCTGTTGGGCGCTCCTGCGGTCGTGAGGCTCGGCGACGCTTTGACGATGAAGTATCACCGCGCATGGTTCACGCCTGCTTACATATTCAACTGGACTCACTTCAAGAGCAAACTTGGCGGAGGAAGCTACCCGGAAACTCCGACCGTGCCAAGCCCCAAAAAGAACGAAGCACGTACAAAAGAAAATTTCACGGCTGCTGCGATACAGGTCAGCGAACCCGTAGCGGACAAGTACGGACAACTCTCACTATTTTAGAGCATGCGACAGAATCGCAAAGGAGATAAAGTAATG
>Ga0247610_10001304_pt1 | contig 31215 bp, 24 predicted proteins | sample 174DNAGHGhighgp2_FD_193483 | JGI IMG/M metagenome (GOLD analysis project Ga0247610, IMG submission 193483) | Sheep rumen microbial communities from Palmerston North, Manawatu-Wanganui, New Zealand - 1742 DNA GHGhigh gp2 | ecosystem: Host-associated > Mammals > Digestive system > Stomach > Rumen...
GATGCTTATGCATTTACTAAATATATTTTAAATAAATGGTTTAACATTGATTATCATCATTATGATAAATCATATGATGAACTATTAGATAAATTCATTAAATGTTACTACATGAGACTTTAGGAGAAAGGAGTATTATGGAAATCAACGCAATGAGAACATTAAATGAAGCCGCAAAGATGTTTAAGAATGAAGACCCAAAGACATGCATCACATATTCTACATTAAGAAGATTATGCATTGAAAAGAAAGTAAAATTTGTAAAATGCGGAAATAGATATTACATCAATATCGATAGCGTAAGACAATTAATGAATATTTAAAAGGAGAATAACTAAAATGAAACCTACAATTAAAGAAATTAAAACCAGCAAGGGTAAAGGTTATGAAATCCAGGTTAAATATTTTGATAATAAAACTCAAAAATATAAATATAGAAAAACAACATATTATCCAGATGCGTCAATGACATCTAAACAAGCTTATAATCAGGCAATCATAGAAGCTGAAAAATTTCAAAATGAGATAATGCAATTTCAAGCCATATCTACAAATACATTAGATGGTAGAAAAATAACACTAGCTGAATATTCAAAGGTATGGCTTGAAAAAATATTAAATGAAAAATCGCATTCATTTTATTATTCAGCTAATTTATTAGTAAATGAAATGAATGAGAAAATAGGCCATATAAAATTAAGAGATTTAAATGTTCAAATAATACAAGAATATTTTAATCAAATTGATAAGATGACTAAAACATATACTTATGTTGTTGCTAAAGAGAATTTTAAAGAAATATTATATAGTCATAATTTTAAGTTTAGACAAACTAAAAAAGAAATGTGCGTTCAAACTTTATTAGAACTATATAAAGGTAAGCATGCATCAGTTGATTGGGCTAATAGATTTTGCCAAACTACAGGAATCCATTTCAATGATTTATTTGAAATTAAAACTGAAACAAAAGAATTAGCTCATTCAACTAAGCTATCTCGTAAAAAGGTATTAAGACAAATATTAGCTTTAGCTAAAAGACAAGGCTTAGTAGAAAATAATTATGCGACAGCTGATTATATAGAATATCCTAAATCTAAATCAAATCCTATTCCTACAATGAATGAAGCTGAAATGAAAGAATTATATGATGCTATTATGGCATACCCTGAAATACAATTAAGAGCTGCATTATTAATCTTTTATTATATGGGCTTTAGAAAGGAAGAAGTTGCTGGTTTAGAATGGGATAATATTGATTTTGAAAATAATACAATATCAGTTAATAAAGCAGTTATATATACTCCAGGCTTTGGAGTGTATGAGAAAGAAACTAAAACAGAATTATCAAAAAGAGAAGTATCTGCATCTAAAGAATTGATGGATGTATTAAAAGAATATAAAGAATATTTAATAAATAATAATATTTTTTATAAAAGATTATTTACCCATCCAGATGGTTCATCATTTATGCCTGATGTATTTAATAAATGGTTAAGAAGAATATATAATTATTCAAATGTCATAAACAGATATACACTACATTCAATTAGACATACCAATTTATCATATTTAATATCATGTGGCGTAGATCCGGTTACAGTAGCAAAACGTGCAGGACATTCTAGAGTATCTACAACATTAGATATTTATTCATATGCATTTAATCATATAGATAGAGAAGCTGCAAACCTAACAGCTAATATGGGTAAAGAAATAAAAAATGATAAACCAACATCTAATAATGATTTAGATGATTATAAGAAAGTAAAAGAAGAAATGGATAGATTAGGTTTTAAATCATATGATGAATATTATGATTACCTAGATTTCATAAATACAAGAAACAGAAGAATAAATTAATAATTTTACAGTGAATATGGAACACAAATATGATATAATCATATCCAGTGATTTATAATATAAAATTACATCTAACATTTATAAGTTAGTGTTGTGTCTTGGTATATAGCGATTAAAAAAGCCTGGACTTTATATAGATTATGAAGTAAAATATATGTGAGGTGAAAGTGTGAAATGAAATATGCTATTGATTTGTTTTGTGGTGCAGGCGGAATGAGTGAAGGTATTATTAGAGCTGGCTTTCATATTTTATTTTCAAATGATATAAACGAACAAGTTATGAAAACTTATAATAATAGGCATATGCAACATGGATTGATACATGGAAAAAATACTTTTTCATATTGCGGTGACATTAGAAACATAACTGGAGAATTTGTTTTGAATTCAATTTCATCCCTAGAAGATTTTAAGGGAAAAGATTTTAGAAATAGTATTGATGTAATTTTTGGTGGACCTCCTTGTCAAGGCTTTAGTAGAGCAGGACTAAGAAAAGGTGCTGATGATCCACGTAATTTTTTGTTTAAGGAATATGTTAGAGTTATAAGCGAATTAAAACCTAAATATGTTGTTATGGAGAATGTTGAAGGATTTCTTGATACTAAACTATATGGGTTTGTTGGATTAAAAGGAAACAAGTATAGTGATGATGATTGCCTAACTACAAAACTATTAACCAATGAGTTGGGTATGATTGGCTATAATGTTCTTAAGCCCAGACTGTTAAATGCATCTGACTATGGCGTTCCACAAAATAGACGTAGAGTTATATTTATTGCATATAGAAATGATGTGTTAACACCAGAATATCCATTGCCTATATCTTCATCAAATAAAGTCACTGTATTAGAAGCTATTGGGGATCTTATACGAGATAAAAGACTGAAAAATAAGTTGAATCTTTCACAATCCCAGTATCAAATAGATTCTATTAACGGAAGAACTGGTATATCATCTAAAGGCCAAATTCTTAATAATGAATTATCCACTCACTCTAAAATTATTTGTGAAAGGTTTTCATTATATAAAGAGGGCGAAAAAGCATCAGAATTAAAGAAAAGGATTTATAATGAAGGTGTTAATTTATCAAAGAAACCTGAATTGTTAAAATATTTATCGTTAGAGTTGAATATGGATGAAGATGAGGTTGTAGACTTATATAAAAAGAAAAAAAATGATAAAATTTATATAGATTTATTGTTGACAAAGAAAAATATGCGCACAAGGTTGGTAGGGAATGCACAAAGCCTAACCGTAATGACTATTGCTGATGATTATATTCATCCAATAGAAAATAGGACTTTTACAGTTAGAGAAATGGCAAGATTACAATCTTTTGATGATAGTTTTGAATTTTTAGGGAAAAGAACTACTGGTGGTTTAAGAAGAAGAGTTGAGGTTCCTCAATACTCACAAGTAGGAAATGCAGTCCCACCATTGCTATCATATGCAATTGCCAAACAAATAATGGATGTACTAAAAAAAGAGGACTAGTCCTCTTTTTTAAAATTTAAATGTTTATCAAATATTAAAATAATTATAACTTGTTTGTAACAAAGGCAAGTTTGTGCCTAATGTAGTTAAATGATTAGTTGATGCACCGCTTAATAGATTTCTTGTAAGTATTTCTTTTACTGATGCAGCAACATTCGTTTGAGTTGGTCTTCCCCAATAATTTCCACCTGATAAATTTCTAACTCTTTGTACACAAGTTGATGTATTTTTGATTTTATTAGAATTGTTAGATGGTAGTGTTACAAAAGAATAACTAAAATATAAACAAGTGTGCACACTATATCCGTTTTTTCCTACTGTCACGTTCGTTGGTAAACGTAAAGCATTGTAAACCATATCCCATAACATTGGAATTTGAGCATTATCATTCCAGTTAGTTTTACATTGAATGATATTAATCTCTAAATCATTAAAATCTCTTGCAGCTAATGTATCAATTGCAAGTTTAAGGTTAAAACTACCATTACGTTTATATAGATTTAAATTATTGCCATTAGTGCCAGTTATATTTAATAAAGATATATCCGTATTATATTCAGTCTTATCTGGAAAAGTAATAGCTATAATATCTGATTCAGTATTAGATTGGAAATTACCATAATTAACAGTAATTGCATCGAGAACGCAATTTGGAATTAGGTTTTTTTTGTGCTTTATAACTATAGTTCTTCTACCAATATTACATAAGTTTAAATACCAACATATTAAACCCTCCCATGCAGCACCACCACTAGATAATTTTGTTTGTGTACGGCCTGTGTTACTGTTTGTTGTTTGAAATATATTCCTTAGATGATCACCAAGGTTAAATACTTCGTTTGCAGACTTATTTGGAATTAAAGTTGAGATTGTTGGTTTCCAATTGGTAAAGCAAGTGTTGAATGCTGAAGTATTAAACAAATCATTTACACATGCTTTTCTATATTCTTCAATTAAAGTAGCCATAAATATCACCCTATTTAAATTTTAGCATATTTTCTCAAAAAATTAAAATTTTTGATATTTATTGCTTGTTTTGAATGTTTTTTTCTCAAAAAATGTAAAAGATTTTGTTGATTAAAATTAAATGAAATGAATAACGGGAAATGTTGCACTTAAATAAAAACATAATTTTGACATGCATGAAAGATATATTAGTGTGCTAGTTATTATAAAAACAACCTAAGAACATTAACATTCTTAGGCTGTTTTGCTTTCTAATTGGCAGTCCCAACCGGATTCGAACCGATCATTCCAACTTAGGAGGTTGGGGTTATATCCTGATTAACTATGGGACCAAGTATTAAATTATATGTGGATATAGCATATACCTTCAAAGGTGAATTTGCAATATAAATGTTGCGTTTTTTGTTGCGTTTTGAGGGTAGAAGAAACTATAAGTCTTGTAGTTAAGCCAATAATTTTGGATATAACACTACCTTAGGAGGCGAATGCTCTATCCTGCTGAGCTACGAGAACAAAATATAATTTATGAAAATTTTATTTCTATGTAATTATATCATTTATATTATGTAACTACAAAGAAAAAAAGCGGATATCCGCTTTTTTTTGTTTAATTATTTGTATATTCTTTATATAATTCTTCAAATGACTTCATTGAATTAATAATAGTTTTTGAAGAAACGCAATATGCTAATCTAACATATCCCTTTACACCAAAGTTATCACTAGGTACAATAATAATGTTATGCTTTTTAGCCTTTTCCATAAATTTATATGCATCATCCTCTAAAGCTTTCATGAATAAGTAGAAAGCACCTTCAGGTTTAACACATTCGTAACCAATCTTAGCTAAGCCATTATATATTAAATCTCTATTTTTCTTATATTCTTCCATATCAGATGTTAAATCAGCACATAATTCAATAGCATGTTGCATTAAAGAAGGAGCACATACATATCCATATGCTCTACCTGCACCAAGACAAGCTAAGAATAGATTTTTAGAATCAGTTGCTTTATCAGGTACTAATACATAACCAATTCTTTCACCAGGTAGTGATAAGCTCTTTGAATATGAATAGCATACAACTGTATCATTGTATAAATTAGGAATATGAGCGACCTCTACTCCATCAAATACGATTTCTCTATATGGCTCATCACAAATGATATAAATTGGATGATTATATTCCTTTTCCTTTTCAGTTAAGAATTTAGCTAATTTTAATAATGATTCCTTACTATATACAACTCCAGATGGGTTGTTAGGAGAATTAACAATAATAGCTTTTGTATTTTTATTAACCTCTTTAGCTAATTCATCAAAATTAATACCAAATGTTTCCATATTAGGCTTAACTACCTTAAAAGTAGCACCTGCACCCTCAGCAAATACCTTATATTCTGTAAAATAAGGAGCCATTGCTAGAATTTCATCATTTTTAGATTCAACTAAAGCTCTAAGTGCGATACAAAGTGATGCTGCTGCACCACAAGTCATATAAATATTTCCAATAGTATATGATGTATTAAATCTTTTATTTAAATCATCAACAATTTTTTGTCTAGTATTATTATCACCAGGTGCTGATGTATATCCATGTGTATATGTATCATCACCTTTATTTATAATTTTAATTAATGCTTGATTTAATTTTGGATTAGGCTTTACTGATGGGTTACCTAATGAAAAATCATATACATTATCTTCACCAATTTCAGCTTTCCTTTGCTTTGAAAATTCAAATAATTCTCTAATAATAGATCTATTTGAACCTAAGTTTAACATTTCTTTATTCATAATAGAACCTCCTAAAACTCTTATATAATACTATAAATTTATTAATTTATCAATCAATTTAAAGGCTTGAAAAAAATATAATTTGTTATTTTGGGTATTTTTTCTATTAAATAAATAATATTTTATTTAAATATATGAATATTAATTAAAAAAACTCTATTTTTATCATTAAAAATTTGTTATACTCATAATTGTGAGTTTTTTAGAAAGAGGATTAATTATGTATAGCTTAGATTACTTAAAGGATTTTTTTAAAAATGATTTATTTGCAGTAAAAATGCTAGGTGCAAATATAATAGAAGCTCATGATGATTATGCTAAATGTGAATTTGAGATTAAAAGAGAACACCAAAACGCAATTGAGATTGTAATGGGTGGTGCTATATTTACCTTAGCTGATTTCACATTTGCAGTAGCAACTAATCAGCATGAGGATTATTATACAGTTTCTACAACTGCAAATATTAGCTACCTAAAGCCAGGTAAGGGTAAGTATTTATATGCAGAGACTATTAAAATCAGAGATGGTAAAACAATTTGTTTTTATGATGTTAATGTATATAATGACTTAAATCAATTAATTGCTAAAGTAAATATAAGTGGTACTCATATTAAGAAGTAATTTATTTTTCTAAAGAAAAAAGGTAATTATTGTGATATAATTATGAATATAATTAAATTTTAAGGAGGATATAACCAAAAGGTTCTTGGTTATAGCAAAGAAGTATTATGAAGAAGTTGTTAATTGGTAATGCTGCAGTAGCTAGAGGAGCTTATGAAGCAGGATGTAGTGTTGTATCATCATATCCTGGTACTCCATCAACTGAAATAACTGAAACAATGGTTGAATATAAGGAAGTTAATGTTGAATGGGCTCCAAATGAAAAGGTTGCAGCTGAAGTATCTATTGGTGCATCTATGGCTGGTGCAAGAGCTATGTCTTGTATGAAGCATGTAGGCTTAAATGTTATGGCTGACCCACTATTTACTGTATCTTATATTGGTGTAAATGGAGGATTAGTATTCTGTGTTGCAGATGACCCTGGTATGCATTCAAGTCAAAATGAACAAGATTCACGTCATTATGCAAAGGCATCTAAGGTTTTAATGGTTGAGCCTTCAGATTCAGCAGAATGTAAGGAATATACAAAAAAGGCATTTGAATTATCTGAGAAATTTGATACACCTGTTATTTTAAGATTATCAACAAGAGTATCACATTCTCAAAGCTTAGTTGAGATTGAAGATAAAATTGATTATAAGCTAAAGGATTATGAAAAGAACATTGCTAAAAATGTTATGATGCCTGGTAATGCAATTAAAAGACATGTAGTAGTTGAAAAGAGACATTTAGATGAAGTAGAATTTGCAAATACTACAGATTTAAATAAAGTAGAAAGCAATGGTAAAAAGATAGGTGTTATCACTGCAGGTATTTCTTATGTTTATTCAAAGGAAGCATTAGGTGATAATGTAGATTATTTAAAGCTTGGTGTAGTTAATCCATTACCTACAACCTTAGTTTTAGATTTTTGTAAAGCTCATGATAAGGTATATATCATTGAAGAACTAGATCCATTTATTGAAGAGCATGTAAAGGCATTAGGTGCTACTAATGTTATTGGTAAGGAAGTATTTACATTACTTGGTGAATATACACCTAAGATGATTAAAAAGGCAGTTTTAAATCAAGAAGGTCCATCATATAACGAAATAGCTGAAACTATTCCAATGAGACCTCCTGTTATGTGCCCTGGCTGTCCTCATAGAGGAACATTCTATGTATTAAAGAAGCTAGGCTTAACAGTATCTGGTGATATTGGCTGTTATACACTTGGTGCAGTAGCTCCACTTCAATCAGTTGATTCAACTATTTGTATGGGTGCATCAGTTTCTGCAGGCTTTGGTATGGCAAAGGCTCGTGGTAAGGAATTTAATAAAAAGCTAGTATCTGTAATTGGTGATTCTACATTCATCCATTCAGGTATTACTGGTTTAATTGATATTGTTTATAATAAGGGTTCAAATACAATTATTATTCTTGATAACTCAATTACAGGTATGACAGGTCATCAACAAAATCCAACTACTGGTAAGACTATTAGATTAGAAGAAACTTCTCAAGTTAATCTAATTAAATTAGCTGAATCTGTAGGTGTAAAGAGAATTGTTGTGGCAGACCCATTTGATGTAAAGAATTTTGAAAAGGTAGTTAAAGCTGAGGTTGAAGCAGATGAGGTATCAGTAATCATTGCTCAAAGACCATGTGCCCTATTAAAGGGTGTTAAATACATTGGTAAAGCTGAAGTATCTGATAAGTGTAAGAAGTGTAAGCAATGTATGAAGCTTGGATGTCCTGCAATTTCTTTAGTTGATGGAAATGTAATAATTGATAAGAATCAATGTAATGGATGTGGATTATGTATGAATGTATGTCCATTTGATGCAATAGTTAAGGTTGGTGAATAATATGAATATTATGATTGTTGGTGTAGGTGGCCAAGGAACATTATTAGCCTCAAGAATTTTAGGTAATATCGTTATTGAAGAAGGATATGATGTTAAGGTATCAGAGGTTCATGGTATGAGCCAAAGAGGTGGTTCTGTAGTAACTTATGTTAAATTTGGTGATAAGGTTTATTCACCAATCATTGATAAGGGTGAAGCAGATATCATTTTAGCATTTGAAATGCTTGAAGCTTATAGAGCATTACCATATTTAAAAAAGGGTGGAAAGATTATTGTTAATAATCAAGAAATGAATCCAATGCCTGTAATCATTGGGGCTATGGAATACCCTAAGAATATTAAAGAAAAATTAGAAAGTATAGTTAATGTTGAAACTGTAGAAGCGTTAAAGCTTGCTAAAGAGGCAGGAAACATTAAAACAGTTAATGTAGTATTAATTGGTGTTTTAGCTAAAAGCACTAATATAGCTTATGAAAAGTGGATTGAGATTTTAAAATCAACAGTTCCTGCTAAGCTATTAGATGTAAACCTAAAGGCATTTGATTTAGGATATAATTTAAAATAATAGATAAAAGGGAGATTACTTACTATGTATTTTCATAAAGATTTTGAATGCATGCCAAGAACAGATATTAGTAAGCTTCAAAATGAAAAATTAGTAAAACAAGTAAAATATGTCTATGACAATGTAGAATGTTATAGAAAAAGAATGGATGAAGCAGGAATTAAGCCTGAGGATATCAAAGGCGTAGAGGATTTAGCTAAACTTCCATTCTCATATAAATCAGATTTAAGAGATTATTATCCTTATGGTTTATTTGCTAAACCATTAAGTGAAATAGTTGAATTACATGCATCAAGTGGTACTACAGGTAAAAGAATTGTTGTAGGATATACTAAAAATGATTTAGAAATGTGGGCTGATTGTACAGCTCGTATGCTAACAGCAATTGGTGCTACTAAGGATGATATTGTACAAGTAGCATATGGCTATGGCCTATTCACAGGTGGATTTGGACTTCACTATGGTGCTGAAAAATTAGGATTAACAGTAATTCCTATTTCAGCTGGTAATACTGAACGTCAAATTGAAACTATGATTGATTTTAAGGCAACAATCCTAGCATGTACACCGTCTTATGCCTTATATTTAGCTGAAACAGCTGAAAAAATGGGCGTAGTTGATAAATTAAGTCTTAAGGCTGGTATCTTTGGAGCTGAGCCTTGGACTGAAGAAATGAGACAGCAAATTGAAGAAAAGCTTCATATTAAAGCATATGATATTTATGGATTAACTGAAATCGTAGGTCCTGGTGTTGCATACGAATGTAGTGAACAATCAGGAATGCATTTAAATGAAGATCATTTCTTACTTGAAATAATTGATCCTGAAACATTAGAGCCTGTAAAGGGTGATGTTAAAATGGGTGAATTAGTATTTACAACTCTAGATAGAGAGGGAGCACCACTAATTAGATATAGAACTAGAGACTTAGGTTTTGCAAAAGTAGGAACATGTAAATGTGGTAGAACATTTATAAGATTAAGTAAGCCTATGGGTCGTTCAGATGATATGCTAATTATTAGAGGTGTAAATGTATTCCCATCTCAAATTGAAGAGGTATTATTAAAGAATCCTGAAGGAATTACAGCTAATTATCAAATTGTTGTAGATAGAGTAAATAATAATGATACATTAGATGTATTTGTTGAAATGGATCCTGATTTATTTGCTGATGATATGGCATCAATTGAAAGATTACAAAAGCAATTAGTTGAAAAGCTAAGAAGTGTACTTGGTATTGGTGCTAAGGTTACTCTTGTAAACCCTAATACAATTCAAAGAAGTGAAGGTAAGGCTAAGAGAGTAATCGACAAGAGAAAACTAATTTAGAGGTGATAAAATGATTGTTAAACAACTTTCTATTTTTGTTGAAAACAAATCTGGTGCAATCGCTCACGTTACAAATTTACTTGGAAGTAATGGAATAAATATTCGTTCACTTCAAATCGCTGATTCAGCTGATTTTGGTATTTTAAGATTAATAGTTGATGATACAGATAAAGCTCTAGATTTGGTTAAAAAGGAAGGATATACAGCTAAGACAACAGATGTTATTAGTGTAGTAGTACCTGATAAGCCAAATGGCTTAAATGAATTATTAAAGATTCTATCAGATAATAATATTGAAATTGACTATTTATATGTTTTCATTGGTAAAAATAATTTGGGAGCACAAGCAATTTTAAAGGCTTCAAATGTTAAAGAAGTAGAAACAATATTATTAAATAATTATTATTAAAATGAAGTAAAAGAAAAGCAGTAGGAGAGAGAAATGACGATTGTTGATTTATTAGAAAAAAATGCTAGAGAATTTCCTAATGAAGAATGCTTAGTGGAATTAAATCCTCAAATTGTACCTGAAAAGTATAAAACTTGGAGAGAATATTCATTAGTTGAGCCTACTCTAGCAAGCGAATATAGAAGAAGCATTACATGGAAGGAATTCGATGAAACTGCAAATAGATTCGCAAATATGTTAAAGGATAAGGGAATTGTAAGAGGCAATAAGGTTGCAATACTATTAATGAATTCATTAGAATGGCTACCTATTTATTTTGGTATATTAAAGCTAGGTGCCTTAGCTGTACCAATGAATTATAGATATACATCTGATGAAATTAAATATTGTCTTGATTTAGCAGATTGTAATGCATTAGTATTTGGTCCTGAATTTATTGGTAGAGTTGAACCAATTGCTGATCATACACCACTTGTTAAAACATTAATCTTTGTAGGAGATGCATATGTTCCGTTTGCAGATCATTACAATGATTTAATTAAAACCTATTCTACAGATAAAATTGAAATTAAGCTAGATGAAACAGATGAAGCTGCCATTTATTTTTCAAGTGGTACTACAGGCTTCCCTAAGGCTATCTTACATTTACATAAGGCTTTAATTTCATCTTGTATGTGGGAGCAAAAGCACCATGGACAACAAAAGAATGATGTATTTTTATGTATTCCACCACTATATCATACAGGTGCTAAAATGCACTGGTTTGGAAGCTTAATCTCAGCTTCAAAGGCTGTAATTTTAAAGGGCATTAAGCCTGAATGGATTATGTCAGCTGTAAGTGAAGAAAAATGTACCATCGTATGGCTATTAGTACCTTGGGCACAAGATATATTAGACGCGATTGAAAGAAAAGATATTAAATTAGAGCATTATTCAATTAGCCAATGGAGATTAATGCATATTGGTGCACAGCCTGTACCACCATCATTAATCCAAAGATGGCTACGTGTATTCCCTCATCATCAATATGATACAAACTATGGCCTATCTGAGTCTATCGGACCTGGCTGTGTACATTTAGGTGTTGAAAACACAGACCATGTAGGAGCAATTGGAAAAGCAGGATACATGTGGGAAGCTAAGATTATGAATGGCGATACTGAGGTTAAGGAGCCTGAAGAGGTTGGAGAGCTTTGTGTAAAGGGTCCTGGTGTAATGGTGTGCTATTACAAGAATAAAGAGGCTACTGATGAAATCCTAAAGGATGGCTGGCTATATACAGGTGATATGGCTAAGTATGATAAGGATGGCTTCATTTATTTAGTTGATAGAAAGAAAGATGTAATTATAACTGGTGGTGAAAACCTATATCCAGTTCAAATTGAAGATTTTATTAGAAAACATGATAAGGTAAAAGACGTTGCAGTTATTGGTTTACCAGATGAAAGATTAGGTGAAATTGCCTTCGCAATTGTAGAGCCTAAGGATGGTGTTACATTAACTGTAGAGGAAATAGAGCAATTTACATTTGACCTACCTAGATATAAACGTCCTAAAAAGATTATTATCTCAACTGTTCCAAGAAACGCAACAGGAAAAATTGAAAAGCCAAAGCTAAGAGAAAAATATATTGGAAAATCTCTAGTTCAAATTCAATTAGAAAAGTAGGTTAAGAAAATGGACTTATTTGTTAAAATTATATTTATCGTATTATTCTTTGCAGTAACAATCTTTATAGGATTTTATTGTAGAAAGAAAGCTCAAAACTCTAATGATTTTGTTCTTGGTGGAAGAAACGTTGGACCATGGCTTTCAGCATTCGCTTATGGTACATCATATTTTAGTGCCGTAATATTTATTGGTTATGCTGGTTCATTTGGTAAGCTATTTGGTGTAGCAGCCTTTTGGATTGGTATTGGTAATGCCTTAATCGGATCATGGCTAGCCTGGGCATTACTTGGTAGAAAAACTAGAATTATGACTCAGCATTTTAATTCTTCAACAATGCCTGATTTCTTTGCGAAAAGATTTAAATCAGAGGGCTTAAGAATATTTGCTGCAGTTATTATATTCATTTTCTTAATTCCTTATACAGCAGCTTTATATAATGGTTTAGCTGATTTATTTGGAGTTGCATTCTCAACAGCAGTTCCTTATTGGGTATGGATTTTAATTATCGCAGTTGCAACAGGCGCATATGTAATTGTTGGTGGATTAATGTCTACTGCAGTAAATTCATTTATCCAAGGCTTAATTATGCTAGTTGGTATTGCATTAGTTGTAATATTTACATTACAGCTTAATGGTGGCTTAATGGGGTCATTTAAAGAATTAGCTACTCATGGATGGCAATTCACATCATTATTTGGACCAGACCCAGTACACCTTGCATTCGTTGTATTATTAACATCACTTGGATGCTGGGGATTACCTCAAATGGTATCTAAGTTTTACTCAATTAAAAATGAAAACCAAATTAGAAAAGGATCTGTTATTTCTACAGCATTCGCAATTGTTGTGGCAGGTGGATGCTATTTCTTAGGTGGATTTGCATTACTATTTACAGCAGAAGCTGGTAATACTTCAATTATTCCTTATATTGTATCTAAGCTTCCAATGCTTGTAATCGCAATAGTTATTGTATTAGTATTAGCTGCATCTATGTCAACATTATCAGGTCTTGTACATACATCAGCTTCAACTGTTACATTTGATTTAATCGATAGAAAAAAGCAAATGCCAGAAAAGAAGAAGATGACATGGTTAAGAAGCCTTGTTGTTGTATTTATTGTAATAAGTGCAGCATTAGCTATATTCCAAACACTTGATGGCGTACCTGCAAATTTAAAAAAGGATATCGCATCATTAATGGGTATATCTTGGGGTGCAATTTCAGGAGCATTCATTGGACCATTCTTCTATGGCTTATACTGGAAAAAGACAACAAAGGTATCTGTTTATGTATCATTTATTGCTGGCTTATTAATTTCAATTATTGGATTAGTATTAAGCTTAGCAGGAGTAGATGCAAAGATTACATCAGAATCTTCAGGATTTACAATTTGCTGGTTCAATTTTGCTGATTCTATTTATATGGGCGTAGCTGCAATGGTATTAAGCTTTATTATAGTACCAGTTGTATCATCATTTACTAAAGCACCAGAAGGTGTTGATGAAATGTTTGAATGCTATAACAAAAAGGTTGTTGTAACTAGTGAAGTTGCATTAACTGAAGAAGCTCTAGAAAAAGAAGAATCAGTTGATACTGAAGCTAAAGAAGAACCAATAGTTGTAGAAAATCAAGAAAATTAATAAATAATGAAATAAGGGACTGCTTGAACAGTCCCTTATTAACTTATAATTTGTTGAAAAGTGGAATTGAAACTCAATTAATTAAAAAGAGTTGCATGAGATCTGCAACTCTTTTTAATTTAATATAAATTATAATATATTCATTAATAATTGATATATTCCTTCAATAACACCGAACGCAATCATACCAATTCCTATAAATGGTATTAAAATATCAGGCGTTTTATTTTCATATTTCTTTTGATATGAGAATAATAATATAAATGGTATTGCAAAAATTAAGCTCGCACAGTTACCAATACCCAATTTAGTAAATAATACTAAAGTTGTATCCAAATCCCAGCCATTCAACTGTCCATAAACACCTGCAATAACAAGTAACACAAAATCAATAAAACTAAATATTGCAAATATTATAGAAATAAAAATTGAAAAGCTTAATGAATTTTTTCTTGTTCCTAAGTAATCTTTATATTGCTTTTCAGTACCACCAATTTTAAAGAATATCTTTTTTCTATTTTTTATCCATAATGATAATATTAAGAATATTATATGAACAAGTGGAGACTTAGTAGTTAGGAATGGATAAATAAAGAAAGGTAATGTTATTTTATCAAATGTATTTAATCCAATTATGATATAAGAAATAAATAAATAGATTAAAGGTAAGAAGATCATTAATCTAAATATTATAATCTTTTTTCCTTGAAAATATTTAGTAGGATTATAATTAATAAAGAAATGAATTAATGTTAATGCTAATAAATCACTAAAAATATTAACTTTTACTTTATTACCTAAAATATTTCCTGTATTTTGGGCCATTATATCAGTATCTAATTCTAACTTTATAAAAATAGGATTTAAATATCTAAAATAAATAATAAGTATTCCAAATCCAATAGCACAATATGCTATTCCATAAAATATAATAGCTGATTTGAATGTTTTGTGATTACTAAATATCGTAGCGAATATTGCAACTAAGAACAATGGAGTAGATACGCTTGAGAATATAGATAATGCAGTAGTCCAAAATGGATTAATTATTTCAATCTGAACTAATTCCTGTGTAGTTGTTACAATAACTAAAAAGAAGGATAAGGCCATTGCTAGCCATGCAATTAATCTTAAATGCCTATATGATAGTGGACCATGAAATTTAATATCAGGTGACTCTATCATCTTTTCTCTTAATTTTTGATATCGTCTTTCCTTCCTAGAGGCTTTCTTAGACTTTTTTTCTTTTTTATCTCCCATCAAAAATTCTTGACTAACGTCATTTTCCTCAATTAATAATGTTTCACTTTGATTTGTATTATTAAAATCCTTAGAAGAATCATTATCTTCAATATTATCTAAGCTATTATCATTTTCTAATGATTCATTAGTTTTGTTAGATATTATTTCATCTAATTCTTTATTTTCCATAACGTTTTACTCCTAATTAGTTTAACGTATTACGTTTATATACGTATATTATAATATAATATTAAAACTATTAAAACATTTTATTTAATATTGTGATAATATATTATATAGAGGAATTATTATGATTAATATAAAAAATGATAATAAACAGAATATTTTAATATATTTGATTGGAATAATAATTTTATCTATTATTTCATTATTACAAAATGGGAAAATAAATATATATTTTTTATTGCCAATTTCTTTTTATTTAATTTCCTTTCTTATGAAATTATTGGTAAAAAAGCTAACAAAGAATAAGGAAAATAAGGATTATTTTCATAATATATTTCACTCAGTAATATTATTAATATATGCAATTGTTTATTTAATTATAATATTTGTTACTACATTTTGGGCTGTATTTGTTATTAAAACAGCTGAAATTGATATATCAGCACTTAATATTAGTTATACTCATTATATATATGAAATAACTAAATTAATTGTAATATTAGTTATGTTTTTACATAGTATTCATTTTTTTAGATATGATCCTAATAATTATTATAGAATTCCATTTTTATATATTTTATTATCATATGATATTTCTGCATTATTATATGCTGTATCACTTAGAGAACAGATATTTTTACCATATCCTGTAATTTTATTGTTTTATGTATCTGTAACTATACCATCATTAGTAGGCATAGTTAATTATTTCATTGTTTTAATTAATCTAGGAATAGAAAAAAACTTTTTCAAGTTTACTATTGGAGTAAAAATATTTGTAATAGATTTATTCAAGAAAAAAATGGCATATTATATTGGAATAGGTCTATTAATTCTTATAGGTTCTATTTATTTAATAGCTGGTATAAAGGAAAAGTTTTATATGCACATTGGTGCCTTATTCTTGTTAATATCATTATTAAGAATAATTGATGAAGTATGGGCATTTGTAATTAGAAATAAAGAAAGAAATAAAAGATATTTTAATTATTATATAATGATATATTTAAATTCATTATATTTGTTTGGTATTTTCTATATATTTTATAAGGTTTTACAATCAGCAGTAAATCAGCAAGCTGATTCAATTGGTTTCTTTACTGTAGTCCAAATTATTATTTTAATTGTAAGAATAGTTATTGCTTCACTTGGTTATTATAATAGTAGAATAAATGTAAAGGTTGAGCCTAATGTTATTGCTACAAACAATATAAGTATTATATCGATAATCTTAGCGGCAATAGCCTTTATTATTCCTTTTTTAAAGGCTGTTGGTGTAGGAAATTATGATATTGTTAAAATATTTAATGTAATTAATATAATTGCATTATCATTACTTGCATTAATTATTATTATAATGCCTATAAGAGCGACTATAGGCTTAGTTAAATTAAAAAAGGAGGAAATGCTAAATGATTCAAAGAATATATCTTAATAAAGATTGGTTATTTGATAATAATAAGAAAAAGGAATTAGTTAATATTCCTCATACTGTATGTGAATTACCATATAATTATTTAAATGAAGATGATTATCAAATGATATCTACATATACTAAAGATATTTTAATACCTGATACATTTAAGGATAAGCATTTATTTTTAACCTTTGATGGAGTATTACATAAAACAGAGGTTTATGTTAATGATAAGCTAGTTTTAGAGCATTATTGTGGATACGATAGATTTAGTGTAGATATTAAAGACTTTGTAGAATATGGTAAGAATAATAATATAAGGGTAATAGTAGATTCTAATGAATCATTAAATATACCTCCATTTGGTAATGTAATAGATTATTTAACATATGGTGGAATATATAGAGATGTATATTTAGATATATCTAATGATAATTATGTTAAGGATTTATTTATTAAGCCTATAAATGAATATGATAAATGGTATGCATTATTTCAGGTTACATTAAATAATTTATGTAATTATAAAATTAATATTTATTATAATAATGAATTAGTAATTACTAAGGATATTACACCTAAGGAATTAATAGAGGATATTAAAATAGAATTTAATAATCCTAAGCTATGGGATATTGATAATCCTAATTTATATACTGTAAAAATAATAATAGATGATGATATTTTTGAGGATACATTTGGCTTAAGAGTGTGTAAGTTCTTAAATGATGGCTTTTATTTAAATAATAAAAAGATTAAAATATTAGGCTTAAATAGACATCAAGCCTATCCATATGTTGGCTATGCAATGCCAAAGAGTATGCAGGAATTAGATGCGAAAATATTAAAGGAAGAATTACATGTTAATGCGGTTAGAACATCACATTATATGCAATCTAAATATTTTATCGATATGTGCGATAAATTAGGCCTTTTAGTGTTTACTGAATCTCCTGGTTGGCAGTATATTGGTGATGAAGCATGGAAGAAGCAAGCACTAGAGAATATGAAAAATATGGTATTACAATATCGTAATCACCCATCTATTATTCTTTGGGGTGCGAGAATAAATGAATCAAGAGATGATCATGATTTTTATTCTAAATCTAATGAATTAATTAGAAGCCTAGATCCAACAAGACAAACTGGTGGAGTTAGATGCTATACCTTTGGTGAGGAATTAGAGGATGTATATACGTATAATGATTTTTATGATCCAAAGGAAAAAAGAGGATTAGCACCTAAAAATAAGGTAGTAAAGGGTAATATTCCATATTTAGTATCTGAATTTAATGGACATATGCATCCTACTAAAATGATAGATAATGAATTAGTTAGAGTAAAACAAGCCTTAAGAATTTGTAAGGGTATGAATGAATTCTACTCTGATGATGATATAACTGGATTTTTTGTATGGTGTATGAATGATTATAATACCCATAAGGAATTTGGCTCTGGTGATAGAATTTGTTATCATGGTGTCCTAGATATGTTTAGAAATCCTAAGATTTCAGCATATTTATATCAATCACAGGGTAGTGATGATTATTTAATGCTATCATCTAATTTAAATATTGGTGATTATAATGCATCTACAATTAGTCATATTTATGCATTCACTAATGCCGATGAGGTAAGATTATATAGAAATAATGAATTAATTAAAACATATCATAAAAAGGATTCTCCATATCCTAATATTCCTAATTCACCAATTATCATTGATGATTTTATTGGTAATTTATTAGAGGTAAAGGAAGGCTATAGCCATAAGGTAGCAGAGAATATGAAGGCTGTATTATCTGCTACACTAAAATATGGAAATAGAATGCCATTTAAGTATAAATTAATGTTTTTAAAATTAATGCTATTCCATAAGGTAACCTATGAGGTAGGATATAATTTATATGGTAAATATGTAGGTAACTGGGGAAGTAATGAAATAGTATATAAATTTGAAGGTGTTAAGAATGATAAGGTATTTAAGACTATTGAATTATCTAAAGCAAGAACCCTTCATTTAGAATATACTGTATCAAATACTTTGTTAGTTGATGATAATACCTACGATGTAGCATTAGTAAGAATTAAGGCTGTAGATCAAAATGAAAATATATTACCATATTATAATGAGCCATTTAAAATAGATAGTGAAGGCACTATTGATATAATAGGCCCTAAGCTATTATCATTTAAGGGCGGATATTCTGGTATATTTGTTAAAACAAATGGTAATAAGGGAAAAGGTATATTAAAAATTGAAACAGCTATTGAAGCTATTTCAATTGAATTTAATGTTAAATAATTAGCAAGACTAGCAAATAATTAAATTATGCTAGTCTTTTCATTTTATTCATTTAATTTATATGGTATAATTGTTTTGTATTTATTCGGATGAGAGGTATAAAAAATGAAAATTAAAGATGTAGATTTCGAAACATATTTAAAGAACTATCCTGATGAAAATGGATTTTTCCATCAATTTGGTGGAGCTTATATCCCTGAGGAATTAAAGCCTGCCTTCAAGGAGATTACTGAGGCATACCAAACAATTTGTCATTCATCTCAATTTATTAATGAATTAAGAAGAATTAGAAAGGAATTCCAAGGTAGACCTACACCAGTATATCATTGTGAAAGATTATCTAAATATTGTGGTGGAGCTCAGATTTATTTAAAGAGAGAGGATTTAAATCATACAGGAGCTCATAAGATTAATCACTGTATGGGAGAAGGATTACTTGCTAAATTTATGGGCAAGAAAAAGATTATCGCTGAAACAGGTGCAGGACAACATGGTGTAGCACTTGCTACTGCAGCAGCATACTTTGGACTAGAGTGTGATATTTACATGGGAGCTGTAGATATTAAAAAGCAAGCTCCAAATGTATCTAGAATGAAGCTTTTAGGTGCTAATGTTGTTGAGGTTACTGATGGTCAACAAACATTAAAGGAAGCAGTAGATGCTGCCTTTGCTGCATATTTAAAGGAATATAAGGATTGTATATATTGTATTGGCTCAGTTGTAGGACCACATCCATTCCCACTAATGGTTAGAGATTTCCAATCAGTAGTTGGATATGAGGCTAAGGATCAATTTAGAGAAATGACAGGATTACTTCCTGATGTTGTTTGTGCATGTGTTGGTGGAGGATCTAATTCAGCAGGTATGTTTATTCCATTTGTTAATGATCCTGTTGATATTGTAGGTGTTGAGCCACTAGGACGTGGTAAGGAAAGAGGAAATCATGCAGCATCAATTACTTTTGGTAGTGAAGGAATTATGCATGGATTTAATTCATTAATGCTAAAGGATGAAAACGGAGAGCCTGATTTAGTTTATTCAGTAGCATCTGGTCTTGATTATCCTTCAGTTGGACCTGAACATGCATTCTTACATGATGTTGGAAGAATAAAATATGATACAGTAACTGATGATGAAGCATTAGAGGCATTCTTCACATTATCAAGACTTGAAGGTATTATTCCTGCCATTGAATCAGCACACGCAGTAGCTTATGCAATGAGGCTTGCAAGAACTACTAAAAAGACTGGTACTATTCTAGTTAACCTTTCTGGTAGAGGCGATAAGGATATGGACTATGTTATTGAAAAATATGGTGTTGATTGGTTAGAAAAGCATAATATTAAATTATAATCATTGAATTAAAGGCGCATAAGCGTCTTTTCTTTTTAATTATTTATTAATGTAATATTTCTTACACTAGAATATCTTTTGTAATATTTCTTGCATAAAACGTTTACAATCGATAATAAATGTAATATAATGCTTTTGAGGTTTGATTATTATGAAAAAAATAATTCTAGGTTTATTCGCATTTTCAATCTTAATATTATCAGGCTGTAATAAGACTACTAATAATGATGTTAGTAATATTACAGAATCTAGTGTAGTTGAAACTACATCAGTAGCTAATGATGCTGATGAGAATTTTAATGATATTACTACACCAGATAGTGACACTGATGATAGTGGTGATATAACTACTACAAAAGAAGAGAATGTTGCACCAAACGATGGAATTGATTGGAGTAAACCTGAAAGATTTTAAAGAATTTAAGAAAGGATAAAGAAAGAAGAAATGAAAGAATACAAAAAACCTTTAATCGAAGATGAATGTGTTGAAATTGATGATATTTGTAGCATATCCGGATTAACGCAAGTTAATAGGACAGAGGATGAGATTATTAATGATGAAGGAGAAAGTTACTAAAGCTGAGGTGAGAATATGAAAAAGAAAAGAATTATATTAGCATCAATTTTAGGTGCAGCAGCATTATTTGCTGGTGCTAGTATTGTTACCGCAGTTGTTTCTAATAATGTAAATAGAATTCAAGAAAATGTCAATGATGGAATAGAAGAATCTGATTTAGCAGAAGATTCTGTTTTTGGTACTGGTATTGAATCAATTATCGTTAATAAAGAAGTAAAGAAAAAAGAATCAACAGATGCATTATTAACACCAGTAATTGGTCGTCAATATGCATATGATTCAACAACTGGGAAAGTATCAATTAGATTTATTGCAGCAGTATCAAGCTTAGATGTTGATGCAGTATGGAGAAGAACCCTTTATAATAGTGATGGTTCTGTAAATCGAACAGGTACTTATAAATCAACAAAAGCTTATACTACTTTAGCATATAAATATAAAAACGATAAAAATGAAGATGTAACTGAAACTCAAACTGCTGAAGAATTTGCAGGCGAAGGATATAATTATTTTGTATTATATACATTAAAAAATATTCCAATTTCAGATTGTAGTAGTATTGAAGCATCAATTGAAATTTCAAATGATGCATATACTGAAGTGTCTAAGACAGGTAGTGTTGCAACTACATCAACAGCTGATATTTCATCTTATGAAGCAAGCTTAACAATTGATGGTAATTATTCGTACAAAGCTAGTTCAAATACTTCAGCAGGAAATGGCCAATATATTAATGGTAAGCTTAAAACAATTTATTCTACAAATGATACTTCATTAAATACTGATTATATTTCATTAGGTCTTACTAAAACTTATACTAATACTACAGAAAGCTCAAATTATTATTATAATGATAGTGATTTTAGTCAAAGAATATCATTTTCAGGATTTAGTCAAACTGCAGGTGCTCATACTATCAAAGTTCAATGCGGAGCTACAGCAGCATCTTATGATATTTATGTATTAGCTACTGATTGTGCATATCAAGATGCAAACAATAATTATGTTGTAACTGTTGATAAATCATATACTGGTATAATTGGTGCAGTATCTGGCACAAATGGTAATATGTTTACCACAATATCACAAGCATTAGAATTTTTACAAAATGATACTTTTGTTCCTACAAATGCAAATAAGATTTTAAATATTGGTGCTGGTTATTATAAAGAAAAATTGGAAATTACTACACCTAATTTAACTATTAAAGGCTCAGGAACACTAGCTAATGGAACTTATTCATCAGATGAAAATTATAATGCTACTGATTACGCTAAGGCAACAATCATCGAATATGATACACTATTTGGGCAAGATGCACCTGGACTTAGTGATGTAAATTATAAGCATACAACTGATTCTACTCAAACAGTAGCAGTTAGAGATACAGCTACAAATTGTAAGATTGATGGTGTAACTATTTCAAATGCATATAATTGTGAAGAGTATTTTGATGCTAATAAATTATCATTGCTTGCTGCAGGTTTGGCTGAAGAAGTTGATGCTAAAATAAGAATTAAAGAGCATAGAGCTTTAGCTTTACTAGTTCAATCAGATGCATTCCAAATGAATAACTGTGCACTACTAGGATATCAAGATACATTAGAATTAATGACAGGTAGACAATATTTTAATGCTTGTTATATATCAGGTAGAACAGATTATATTTTTGGTACTAATAATATTACATTATTTAATGGATGTACTATTCATACAATTGAAAGCAATGGATTTGTAACTGCATTTAAGGGTATTAATAAAGGCAGTGATAATCCTAATTATGCTACAGTATTTAAATCATGTACATTTGAAGGTGATTTGGGTGTAGCAAATACAGCATTAGCAAGACCATGGGATGCTTATGCAAATGTAGCATTTATTGAATGTGTAATGGATTCGACAATTTCGACTGAAGCATATATTAAGGATGATACTCAAAATAAGAGATATGTTAAGATGAATGTTGAGCCAACTGTATCAACTGTTAATTTTGTTGAATATGGAAATACTGGTGTTGGTGCAATTTCGACAGCAGTAAATGGTATGAGTATGTTAGATGCCGATACAGCTAAAAATTATTATACATATTCAACATTGTTCGGAAAAACTAATGGTAATGTCTCATTTGCATTAGCATGGGATCCTGTTAATGGTTATGAACAAGATTATAATACATATTACATATTTGATAAGTCTTCTGTAGATACTGGTACATCTTATGTATATTCTGGTGATACAATTCAAAATGGCAGTGCTAAATTGGGTGATATGACAATTGATGCATCTGCATCAGGCGCTAAATTAGCATATAATGGTTCAAATTCATCTCAATTTAATGCTGGAACAATTTTATCAATTGCAGTTTCTGCTGGAACAACTGTTACAGTTAATTCATATCCTGGTTATCATTCATATAATGTAACAGGTAGCAGTGATACTACAGTTAAAATTGCAACTGCTGATACATCTACATATTATTTTGCGAGTGCTCAAACAGTATATATTACTTCAACAGGAACATCTTATTTAACATCTGTAGTTATTAATTCAACTAACCAAAGTAATGATGCTGAATTAGATTCAATTGCTTTATCTGAATCATCATTATCATACTACGTTGGTGATACATTAGATATTTCTAATGTAAAAGTATATAAGAATTATAGTACAGGATATAAAGTATTGTTAACATCAAGCGAATACGACGTAGTTACTTCTAATGTTGATATGAGCACTGCTGATACATACTACGTTTCTTATACATTGAAAGAAGATAATACAAAAACTGTAAATCTTTCAATTGTTGTAAAGTCTAATAATATTGAATCACTTTCAATTTCCGGACAAAAAACATCATACAATGTTAATGATTCTATTGATACTGATTTTGTTGTAATAGCCACATATTCTAATTCGACTTCTGAAGAATTAGATAGTTCTCTATATACTATTACTAATAATGCTGATATGACAACTCCAGGTTTATACACAATAACAGTTACTTTAAATAGTGATAATTCAGTATTTACAAGTTTTAATATTACAGTTTCAGCTGGAGAATATACTATAACATTTATGGATGGTGAAAATGTTGTATCTACATGTACAGGAGCAGCTGGTACAGCAATAACATATCCAACGACAACTAAAGCTGGATATCAATTTGTTAGATATTATACTGATAGTGATTTTACAAACGTATACAACGAAACTGAAATTGGCAATGAAAGTCTAGTGGTATATTTACGCTATATAGAATTAAATAAATCCGGCATCACTTATGTATCTACAGCTGATGAATTGGTTACAGCAATTAATAATCAAAGTACAATTTGGTTAACTTCTAATATTGATATGACATATTCAACTTATTTAGGAAAAAGTAATGCTTGGGCAGGTAATGTAAATGGCTATGGCTACACCATAAGTAATTGGAATCCTACATATACAAGTAATCAATCTGGATTCTTTGGTAATGCATATCAAGGAACAATCGAAGATGTAATTTTTAAAGATTGTACTGTAAGTGATGGTGGTGCTTCACTTGAATATTTAGGCCTTTTAACAGCTGGTACATATGATGATGAAATAATTAAAAATGTTAAATTGATTAATTGCTCCATGAATACTTCAAAATCAAAAACAATAGGACTTATTGGTACAGTTCCACAAGCTCATGGAAGTAATCCGTCTTTGGCTATTATTAATTTAACCATTGATAATTGTAGTGTAGCAGGAACACAATACATAGGTGGTATTTTTGGTTATGTTCAAAATTCAACAGTAGTAAGTATTATTAATTCAAGTATTGATGTAAAATGCACTACTAGTGGTGCAAAAATAATAGGAGGAATTGCAGGACAGATTCAAAATACTGCAAATATTTCAGTTAATAATTCAGAAATAACATTAACAATTACTAATGGCGATACTTATATTGGTGGTGTCGTAGGTTATGGAAAAGCTGGAACAGTTAGTGTATCTAATTCTAATATTTCTTTAAATGTATCAGCGGCATACTCAATTGGTGGAGTAATTGGTGATGTTGTTGCAGCTGATGTAATAGTTACTCTTTCAAATAATATGGTAACAGGTAGCATTACTGTGTCAAATGGATCTGCTAATTATGAAAACACATATGTTGGTCATAATGGATCATCATTTAATTATTCAACATGTAAGTATAAGAACTTTACATTAACTGGTGCGACAGCGACATTCCAAGGAACTGAAGATTCTGATTAAATATAATTAATTAAAGAATTTATTCATTCTTAATTTCTCCTGGTGTATTTAGGGTTAAATCCCTCTATACACCTTTTTCTTTTTGTAACTACATAAATTATGCTATACTATAGAAAAGAACTAAAATAAGCCAAAAAAGAAGGTATATAATATGAAATTAATCCATTTTATTCATAACAATATAGAAAGAATAGGAATATTAGATAATAATGATAATATAAAGATATTAGATGTATCTAATTTTGATGAATTAATATCTAAATATTCTTTAGATGATTTAAATAGATTAAATAATAAATCATTAGATATAATAAAAAGAAGTGATGTTAAACCACTTCCTTTTATTACTAATTCTAAATATGATATTATTTGCGCTGGAATGAATTATTATTCTCATAAAGAAGAATGCATAAATGCAGGTGTAGATAAAAAGGAACGTACTGCAAGTGTGTATTTCTCTAAGAGAGCAACCACTATTATTACATCAGGTGATATTATAGATAGACATTCTGATATTACTAATGAATGTGATTATGAAGGAGAGCTAGGAGTAATATTATATAAAGATATTTATAAATCAACAAAAGAAGAAATATATGATTCTATATTTGGTTATGTAATAATAAATGATGTTTCAGCTAGAGATTTACAAAGATTACATCAGCAATATTATTTTGCTAAATCATTAGATACTTATACAGTAATGTCAGAAGTATTAGTAACTAAGGATACTTTTAATGATTATCCTAGCTTAAATATTAAAACATATATAAATGATGAATTAAGACAAAATGATTCTACAGATAATATGATATATTCTATAGAAGATATGCTATTAGAATTATCTAGAGGTATGACACTTAAGAGTGGTACTATATTATCTACAGGTACACCTTCTGGTGTAGGTATGGGAATGAATCCTAAAGCATTTTTAAAAAAAAATGATAAAATAAGAATAGAAATAGAAAATATAGGTATATTAGAGAATATATGTAAATAATTATTATTTGGTGTATAAGAAGTATTGTTTTTTATACACCATTTTTTAAAATGATTTATCAATTCTCCAAGTATCTTATTTTCAAATATAATTAGTTTCATTAATATACCACAACATTTCTTCATGTGATTTAGATTTTCCAATAATTAGATCAAGTGTTCCCCAAGAAATTTGGCTCACAAGCTGTGAGCTAATTTCGTTTTTCCTCATTCAATTTCTTTTCTAGATATTCAGGTAATTCCTCTAATATCTTATACTTAGATATACCTAATTTCATTAATGATTTCTTAAGTGTAGTTTCAGCTACAAATTTATCTGCATCCTTACATAGAAGTAAACCTATTGTTTCATTATCACCTTCGGTTCTTTCTAATTCATCTATTGCGTTAACATAAAATATTAATTGCCCTAAATGTTCTGGTTTAAATTTACCTAGTTTTACTTCGATTACTACATATGCATGTATCTTTGTATGATACATCAATAAATCAATAAAAAACTCTTCATTAGAAGGCGTTACTAATTTATATTCTTTACCAGCAAGAGTAAAACCAGGACCTAATTCATTTAAGAATTTAATGATATTATCTATCATTTGATTTTTTAAATCTTTTTCTGTTTTAATATTTCCTTTATCTAAAAAATTAAATGTATAAGTATCTTTAAATAATTCATTAATTGAATCATCGGATTTAACTGCAGGAGTAGTATTAGGTTCTATTAAGGAACGTTCATAAGCTTTCATTTCTATTTGATTTAATACTGTAGCTCTTGACCAACCATTTTTATGAGTTTCATTAATATACCATAACATTTCTTCATGTGATTTAGATTTTTGCATAATAACTATAGCAAATGTTCCCCATGGAATTTGGCTAACAGCTTGTAAGCCAATTTCATCGTCTTTAAATTCTTTTGAAAATTGAGACATAAATTTTAAGTTTTGGTAACTATATCCTTTGCCATTTTCTTTTAAATCATTCGATAATCTTTGGATATATTTTGATCCCCAGGTTTTACGTTTATTAATAATAGTACCTATTTTATAATAGGTCATTATCATAGCACTATTAACAACAACCATAGCCTTATTACGATTTTGCCTAATAGTTTCTTTAATATTAGATAAATCTAATAAATAATCATTTTCTAAAATATCTTTCTTTTCTTCATTATTCATATTCTTTTTCCTCATTCAATTTTTTTTCTAAATATTCAGGTAATTCCTCTAGTGTCTTATATTTAGATATACCTAATTTCATTAATGATTTCTCAAGTGTGGTTTCAGCAACAAATCTATCTGCATCCTTACATAGAAGCAATCCAATTGTTGGATCGTCTCTATCTGTTTTCTCTATTTTATCAACTGTATTAACATAAAACATTAATTGTCCTAAATGTTCTGGTTTAAATTCACCTAATTTAACTTCAATTACTACATAGGCGTGTATCTTTGTATGATACATTAATAAATCAATATAGAATTCTTTATTAGTTGGGGTTACTAATTTATATTCTTTACCTACTAAAGAAAATCCTGGACCTAATTCATTTAAGAATTTAATAATATTATCAACCATTTGATCCTTTAAATCTCTTTCTGTTTTAATATTATCTTTATCTAAAAAATCAAATGTATAAGTATCTTTAAACATTTCATTAACTGAATCATCGGATTTAACTGCGGGAGTAGTACTAGGTTCTATTAATGAACGTTCATAAGCCTTCATGGCTATTTGATTTAATACTGTAGCTCTTGACCAACCATTTTTATGCGTTTCATTTATGTACCATAACATTTCTTTATGAGATTTAGCCTTCTGCATAATCTCTACAAGAGTAAACCATGGAATTTGGCGCGCAGGTTGCGCGCTAATTTCGTTAGGAGTAAATTCATTTGCAAATTTCATCATTCTTTTTAATTGAGCAATTGAATATCCTTTACCATATTCTTTTAAATCATTAGATAATCTTTCAATATATTTAGAACCCCATGTTTTTCTCTTATTGATAATAGTGCCTATTTCGTAATAAGTCATTATCATGGCACTATTAACAACAACCATAGCTTTATTACGATTTTGTCTAATAGTTTCTTTAATATTAGATAAATCTAATAAATAATCTTTTTCTAAAATACCTTTCTTTTCTTCATTATTCATATTATTTTTCCTCATTTAATTTTCTTTCTAAATATTCAGGTAAATCCTCTAATATCTTATACTTAGATATACCTAATTTCATTAATGATTTTTTAAGTGTAGTTTCTGCAACATATTTATCTGCATCCTTACATAGAAGTAAACCTATAGTTTCATTATCTCCTTCAGTTCTTTCTAAATCCTCTACTGCATTAACATAAAATATTAATTGCCCTAAATCTGACGGGCTAAATTCCCCCTATCTTTACTTCAATTACTACATAGGCGTGTATCTTCGTATGATACATTAGTAAATCAATATAGAATTCTTTATTAGTGGGGGTTACTAATTTATATTCTTTGCCAGCAAGAGTAAAACCAGGACCTAATTCATTTAAGAATTTTATAATATTATCAACCATTTGATTCTTTAAATCTTTTTCAGTTTTAATATTATCTTTATCTAAAAAATTAAATGCATAAGTATCTTTAAATAATTCATTAATTGAATCGTCGGATTTAACTGTAGGAGTAGTATTAGGTTCTATTAAGGAACGTTCATAAGCTTTCATTTCTATTTGATTTAATACTGTAGCTCTAGACCAACCATTTCTATGCGTTTCATTAATGTACCATAACATTTCTTCATGTGATTTAGATTTGCTTGTTATCTCTATTAATGTTCTCCATGGGATTTGGCCACCAAGTTGGTGGCTAATTTCACCAATTGTATATTCACAAGCTATTTGTGACATATATTTTAGGTTTTGGACAGAATAGCCTTTTCCATATTCTTTTAAATCATTGGATAATCTTTCTATATATTTAGAACCCCATGTTTTTCTCTTATTGATAATACTGCCTATTTCGTAATAAGTCATTATCATAGCACTATTAACAACGATCATAGCCTTATTACGATTTTGTCTAATAGTTTCTTTAATATTAGATAAATCTAATAAATAATCATTTTCTAAAATATCTTTCTTTTCTTCATTATTCATCTCTATTTTCCTCCAATTTTATCAAAAAATAAAAGGCTCACCGCTATTAGCGATGAGCCATAATAAACATATTAAGTTGTAATTTCAATTTAATGTAATTAATCATACTTTACAACTTCCTTTTGATGATTTTAGTATAACATAAAATAGTATTTATTACTATATAATTATTCATATCTTCACAATTAATGGGACATTATGGATTTTTTTATGCTTTAATTGAATTATTAAGCTTTTTCAAATATAATAACATTATATACATCAAGAATATAATTTATATAAATATTTGGAGGTTATAAAATGGGTAAGGTATATTTAGATTGGAAAACTGCGTATGATTTCGTTACAGACGCATTTGTAGGCTATGGTGTTCCAAGAGAAGATGCTAAAATATGTACTGACATATTATTAGAATCAGATAAAAGAGGAATTGAATCTCATGGCTGTAATAGATTTAAGCCTATCTATATTGATAGAATAGTGGATGGCATTCAAAATCCTGTTACTAATTATGAAATAATAAAGGAAACTGAAACAACTGCAGTTGTTGATGGACATGATGGTATGGGCCAGGTTATTGGCTATAAATCAATGAAATTGGCTATTGAGAAGGCTAAGAAATATGGTATGGGTATGGTAGCAGTTAGAAATTCATGCCATTATGGTATTGCAGGATATTATGCAACAATGGCAACAAAGGAGGGCTGTATTGGTATTACAGGTACTAATGCTAGACCAAGCGTTGCCCCTACATTTGGTGTAGAGGGTATGTTTGGAACAAACCCACTTACTATTGGTATTCCAACAGATGAGCCATTTGATTTTGTAATCGATTGTGCATCTAGTATCACACAAAATGGTAAGATTGAATATTACGAAAGAATTGGTGAGGATGTTCATCCAGGTACAGTTATTGGTTTAGATGGTAATCCAGTTGAAGGTGATGCAGGAGTTGCATTAAAAAAGATTAGAAGTGGTGAAGCAGCACTTACTACACTTGGTGGTATAGGTGAAGCACTAGGCGGATATAAGGGCTTTGGCTATGCCCTAGCTGTAGAGTTATTATCTGCTGCATTACAGGATGGTAATTATGGTAAGGATTTAAATGGTAAGGATAAGGATGGTAAAAAGGTACCATACCATTTAGGTCATTTCTTTATTGCAATTGATACTAATCATTTCTTAGGTGAAGAATTATGTAGAAAAAAAGCAGGAGATATTATTAGAAAGATAAGAGCTTCTAAAAAGGCTCCTGGACAAGATAGAATCTATACTGCTGGTGAAAAGGAATATTTAGTATGGCAAGATAGAAAGGATAAAGGAGTTCCTATTTCTGAGCCAGTACAGAAGGAAATGTCAGCAGTTAGAGATTCATTAAAATTAAATTATGTTTTCCCTTGGGAAAAATAATTATTATGGAGACTAACTATTAGAAGTCAAGAGTAAATTTAAAGAATTTATTAAATAAAAAAAGAGGAATTAAAGCGTAGTTCCCCTTACCCCAAAGACTTCTAATAAAAGCCTATGTATTATTTTAAAAGAT
>Ga0247610_10001305_pt1 | contig 31206 bp, 35 predicted proteins | sample 174DNAGHGhighgp2_FD_193483 | JGI IMG/M metagenome (GOLD analysis project Ga0247610, IMG submission 193483) | Sheep rumen microbial communities from Palmerston North, Manawatu-Wanganui, New Zealand - 1742 DNA GHGhigh gp2 | ecosystem: Host-associated > Mammals > Digestive system > Stomach > Rumen...
AAGCGGCTTTTCAAGAACAGTTACCTTATTTGCGAGAGGAATCATTGTGGTATCTCCGTGACCACCAATTACCCAGCAATCTTGAATGTTACGAGGAGCAATATAAGGAGTCTTCTCACGAACCTTCATAAAGATATTGTACTTGAAACGTGCAGAATCAAGAGCACCACCCATGCCAATTACTCGATTTGCATTCTCAACACCGAGATAATTGACAACCATCTGAGTCATCGTATCCATAGGATTGGAAACGACCACAAAAATTGCATCAGGAGAATACTTTGTCGCACCATCAAGAACCATAGTCATTACCTTTGAATTGACTCCGACCAACTCCTCTCGAGTCATTCCAGGCTTACGTGGAACTCCAGAAGTAATAACTATAACATCAGAATTTGCAGTCTTTGAATAATCACCAGTTGTACCTATTACGAATGTCTCAGACTCACCCATCATCAATGACTGCATGATATCCATTGCCTTACCCTCGGCAACACCCTCCTTAACATCGAGCAGAACAAGCTCCTTAACGAATCCCTCACTTGCGATCTTCATTGCTGCGGTCGCACCTACATTACCAGCTCCAATAATTGATACTTTCATATTTCTTAATTTTTATTTTTTGTTTATATATTAATACTTCTTTATATTACTTCTTAGGAACGATTTTAAATGTTCGATTACCCTGACGAATCTCAACGTTTAAAAGCTTAAACATCTCGATAGGAAATTGATAACGATAAACTACATAGTGTTTATTATGACGATACTTACCACGTTTAAAAACCTCAATGTTATATCCAAATACATATTTCTCCTCACCATGCCTAATGCCATCTACCCAAGCAGTTCCAAATCGACTTGAGCAACATAGACACATTCCTCGATAAGAAGATCTAAATCTCTCCTTGGCATCTTTTGTAGTACCATAACCAGTAAGAATAGTAGGCTTAATTCCAATAGTAAATTTCATATCTTTATTATTTATTAATATTCTTTTCTACGATCTCAATAACTCTGCGACGACCACACTCATTATTGTAATAGAAGATCTTTGCATTCTCACTAAGTAATACCACAGAACAATCAAACATATCAAGTTGTGTTTCACAGAGTTTCTCAAACTTCTTTTCTGCAGATTCAAAACTTTCATAAAGCATCAGATCATCCTTAAGATCTACAGCCATTGCATAATCTGTATTATGATCTACGAAAAAATCTCTGATTGCTACAAGATAAACTTTCATATTTGTTTGATTTTAATTTATTACAAATATAATATAGTAACAATATTATAAAATTCAAATATTATTTAAATTTTTAATGAATTTCTAAATTAATTACTTCCTCATATTCTTTCAAAAATTCTTCATAAACATATCTTTCGAATTTTGTAATATTATCATTTAATTTTGACTTAATAATTTCAATATTCTTTGTTGAATTATTTTCATTATCTCTTAAAACTAAATTCCAAATTCTATTCATTTGTTTATGAATAACATGAACAAATTTATCTCCAGTACTAAAGATATCTTCATTATCTTTATTTAATAATGAACCAATATCTTTAATTTCTTTGAGAGGATCTAGTTCAACATCTTCATCAGTTTCATTATAAATATTCTCTTCTGAATTAATATCATTTACTTCAGTTTCAATTGAATCATCAATATTATTTTCAACTTCTGAAATTTCTTCTTCATCAGTTGTTTCAATATTATATGTTTCTTTTAAATCATCAATCATCTTTTTTCGTTCAGGAGTATTTTCACCAAACTTACAAAGACACTTAAATTCATTAGGTAATTTATCTTCACCAATCAAATCAAGTATGACAGCCCAATCCATTGAAAGAAGATCATATTCAGTAAGAAGATTAATTTTAAAATTATTACGGAATTGCTTAGATTCTGTTTTTGTTGGATTACACATTGGACATCCACATGAAGAACTTCCTAAAACAGCTTTACAATGTTTATAGTCCCCATTAACTATATAATTTATATTATGAATATTACAATAAAGATTAAATTCATAATTTCCATTATTATTGTTATATGATATAATTTTAAATTTATTCTCCATAATATCTTTTATTTTTAGAAATTTCCCAATTTGGATTTTTTATACACATTGTTTTGTGACCTGCATATGATTGCGGGTTATTAAATTCCTTTCCACAATATGGGCAAATCAATTTTTTATCATATTTTAATTTATTTGGATTTAATTTACATCTACATTCATGTTGTGCTAATGCATTTTTATTTTTATATTCTTTACCACAATATTTACATATATATTTTTCATTATTTATTTTATGAGAATTAATTAAAGAAATAAGATATTCTTCTGTTTCATTATGTCTTTTTTGACAATTTGGGCAAAGAATATTTTTTGTGTCTTTTCTAAAAAATGCATCTCTTGAAATTTCAATAATATTATTACATTTTAAACATTTACATTGTATTTTAGTATCTTCTAATAAATTTATAGTTTCATTAACAATTTCTAAACGTTCTAATAATTTTGGTTTATATTGTTTAATCCAATCTATAACTTCTTTTTTCGATAATATTAATTTATTGAATTTATATTTATTTAATATATTACATCCTTTACATATTAATTGATGATTTGATAAAATCCATTCAGCACTAATAGTTTTTTCATTACCACATTTTTTACATTGAATTTTAATTTTACTTCTTAATTTACCATCCCAATCTCCAATAATATTAAATCTATTTAAAAAATCGGGATTTCTTTCTTTAATAGTTTCTATAAAATTTTCTTTTCTTTTATTTAATTCATTTTGATGTTTTATTTTTTGTGAACAATGATTAGAACATTTCCAAGTACCATATCTACCGATATTATTTATGGATTCTTCATATACTTCTCCACAATGTTTACATTTAATTAAAATAGTAGGTTGAGTTGCATGTATATATTTACCTAATATTTTAATATTATTAAATAAATTAGGAAATTTATTTTTTAATAATTTAATCCAATTATTATGAGATAAATTATCTGAACGAATTTTTCTTTTCTTTAAATTTTGTTCTCTATTAGGATTTAATTTACAAGTATTCTCATGCATTTTATATCCACCAGAATTTGTAAATTCTTTTCCACAATATTGACAAATGTATTTCATAACTATTTAATTATTTACACACATAATATAGTAAAAATTTAAATAATATTCAAAATTTATATATTTTTAATTCACCCATATCTTTCCAAATACATTCATTATATTCTATATATGGTAATAACATATTTTTACCATTATGTCTTGTAGACGATTTTATTTTCATATTATCATCAAACCACCAATCTCCATAAAATTCTTCTCCATAAGTATTTTTAATTTTTTGTTCCAAAATTTCTAATTTATTTTGATTATATTTCAAATTATAACAATATATATCATTTTCATATTGTTTAATTATTTGTTTTTGTTTATTATATTCATTTATGATTTTGTTTGCATCTTTATAAATATTATAATTTTGCTTTAAAAGTTTATATTTTGAATATATAAAATCCCAAGTATCTTTACCTGCTTTCTGAAATATAGATAATAAATAACCACCAATAAGTCCCATAATAAATATAATAGTAGTTTTCATAATTTAATTTTTTATATTTTATTGTAATATTAATATAGTATATTTTAAAATAGTGCTTTTAATTCTTAATAAAAGTCAAATATGTAAATTTATCTCTAATTACTTCATTAATTTTATTGAAGCCAATTTGTTTAATATCTTCTTTAAGTTTATCAAAATCAAATTCATCATTTGGTTCAACTATATACATAAAGCCACGTTTTGATGTAATACGATAAGCTTCTTTAATATAATCAAGATAATTTGTTCCCCACAAGCTTAAACAAAATACTGTAATATCAATTTCATTATCATTTATATATTCTGAAAGATTTGCAATATCTGCTTTAATTACATTAGGATCTTCTGAATAATGATCCACACTAATTACTTTATTTGGTGATTTAACAATTTTTGAAAGTTTTGCAAGACCACACCCTAAATCAGCAATTACATTTGTATCATTACGTTCATTCAATTCTTTTGCAATAATATCAACAGGATCTTCTAACCATTTTGATTTTGAAATTTCTCTCTGTTTATGATATTCTTTCCAATCATTAGGATTATTTGTAAACCAATCATGCATATGTTTAGATGTTGAAGTATTTGCTTTTCTATGAACATCTTTAATAATTGATTCACTATTCTTATATTCCTGTTCTGTAAAATTATAATTTACTTTAATATCATTTCTTTCAGGATGATAATCTTTAATACCTTCTTTAAGATCATCAACAATTTTTGTAATAAATTTATTCTTATTTAATTTATAAATAGAATCAAGTTTACCATCAACAACTACATCACTAAGTGTCTTTTTGTTTTTGATAATATTCCAACGACGTTCATCATAATTCCATTCTCCAGTATTTGTATTAATATATACTTGAGGATGAATAATTGTTACTTTATCAAAATTAGATCCTTGACGATTAATACGACCAATTAGCTGGTCCCATTCTGCACCAGTCCAAGGATAACTAATTACAATAATTTTGTTTGATACTTCTTGCAATCCATTTACACCTGTTGAAATAGGAGATGTTGCAAGTAATATATCTGCTTCCTTTTTAATGAATTTTTTCTTATTGTATTCTCGAGTATTATTATCTTCTTCTCCAGTATATTTTACATAAGAAATATTAAGTTCATCAAGTTTCTTAATTACCTTATTAATAATTTCTTTTTTATACTGACAATAAATAATAGTACCTGGAGTCAATTCATTAATAACTCTGTCATTTGATAATTTCTTTTCAAGCAATATTGACTCAATCTGAATAAATGTATTTGCATTAACAATATCTTCTGCTAATTCATCAGCATTAATACGAATATATTTTTCATCAACATTAATTCCATAATTAGGAATAAATCTAAAGCCAATAATTGAAAGCCACTTATTTGCTTGATAACAATTATTAATAGATGTTACTTCTCCAATTTCTGGGTGTTCTTTTGCTGTAATAAGTTCAATTAATGATTTAGCTTCCCCAATTGAATTAATAACTGGAGTTGCTGTCATTCCATATACATAAATATTAGGATTTTGTTTTTCTGATTCTAATCTAAAATATTTAAGGCATTCACGACGATTAGATTCAATTGCACCATTTGCCTTTACAAATTGAATTTCATCAATACAAATAAAATCAATTTTATTTAATGAAAGCAATTTATCAATCATTGGTTTTCCTTGATTTTTATTATTCAAAGAAAACTTATCATAATTAATAATGATATAATTGAACTTATTTCTATCATATTCAATTATATCTTTAATTGAATTATAATTTACAACATTTGTATTATTAGGATAAATTGCTTGAATTGCATCTTCCCAAGATTGTTTAACAGAATTAGGACATATAATTACTGTTACACTTGAATTTGTTTCACGAGATGCAATAAGAGCAGAATTTGTTTTTCCTGCACCTGTACCACACCAATTTGCAAAAACTCGATTTTTCTTTAACTGTACAACAGCGAGTTTTTGCATTAATGATGGCTCATATTTAAATTGATAATCTTTCATTTCTTTCTACTAAAAATTGCTTTAATATGTGTATAGTCTTTTAGTTCAATATTGAAGTCTTCCTTAATGCATTTATCAAGGAACGGAACTCTGAACCTCTTGAAGTAATCCAAATTATATCCATTAATGTTCTTAAACTTCTCAAGCAGTTCCTCTACATAGATTGGGAAGTAATTTTCATTAACTTCACGTTTCCAATTTACCTTCCAACGATACTTCAAAAGGAAGTGGATCATATTCTTATTATTAGCAATCGGACCCCAAACATCCATGAATTCAAAAAGCTGTCTAACATCACCCTGTCCTGCGACGTTGTCCGAAATTCTGCGATCTGACGGTCTATCAATATCTTTACTTGGACACATGTCTCGGATGACTATGTAATCAAATATGGGATGAAACACGTGATCCCAGAAGTCCTTAATTGATTCCTCAGTTCCATAAGAATAAACTTCATGGATTACAGAAGACAGAATAAGTACAGTCTTACTGCGATTAGAACATTCAATTTCCTCAATTACATCATCCCAGTTAGTTGTGAAAACGACATCTCCTTTAGTAGGACCATTATAATTTGTCTTCGCGAGATCAATCATTGTGTAAGAAATATCATAACCAATATACTTGTGTTTAATACCAAGACCATGAATCAATGTGTTAATCATAGATCCATCGGCACATCCAAAATCTACGAATGTATAAGTATCTTTAGGAAGTTCCTTGAGGAAGAACAACTTATCTTCCATTCCCTTTGACATTTCCTTGTTATAAGAATCAATGTTTGCAAATGTTAAACCAATCTCACACATATTATATTTATTATTTATATTAATATTAGAACTTAACTTCAGTTGCCTTGATCCTCTTGAGGAAATTCATCAGACCAATTCTGTCAGCATACCAACCACGAATTGACTTTCCACAAGACCTGTGTTCAGCAAGTTTCGGATCATCGAAAGTATAGAACTTAATAGTCTTAACAGTATTGAACTTGTACCAACGAATCAGTTTGATTGTCTGCTTCACCAGATTAACCTTGTAAACATCTGTCTTAAAGTAGAAGATTGTTCCGTTATCTCCAGTTACCACACAGACTAGTGCATTATTAGCTTTCCTTTCATTAAGAGCAACAGACTTGTCAGACAGCTTTGAGCAACGAGATTCCTCCTTAGTAACTCGGTTTGTTACCTTGTAACCAGATTCCTTGGAGATTCTTTTGGCTTCCTGAGTGAACCAATATCCGTGAGCATCGTACTGGCGGCCTGTAACTCGGCGACCGTTGCGAATAAAATGCTCAGGATGGAAAGTGTAATCTGCGATATGAATCATCTCATGCAGAAGAGTCTGAATCTTGACGTTCTCAGGAGAATCATAGTAGTTAGAAATTGCGATCTTCTCAGGAATGATTGTATCGTTCTTCCAATCAAACTTGTAATAAGCACAGCCCCAAGTTTTACTGGCACGCGAAACGACGAAATCAATATTAGGCAGCATTCCGTTCCACAGCTCCTGATTGAACTTGTTGTAATTCTTTTCGATCCAATTTCTTGTTACTAACATATTGTTTGATTTTTATTACAAATATAATATAGTAACTTATTTCAAAAATTCAAATAATATATAAATTTTATAAAGAAAAATAAAAGGGAACTTAGTGTTCCCTTTCCTGTGAAAATAATATAAATAATACAAATTATGCCAATTCAAATACTGGACGAACATTGCTCTTGAGAAGTGTTCCTTTCTTATTATATATAAATGGATCCTTTCCTTCTTGAATTTCAAATTCTTTTATTCGTACACGGATTGGGTCACCAGGCTTATAGTCCAAAAGATCCATTGCGTCAATAGGCATAAGACCAGTTATATACTTATCATTAAGCTCAACGAAAATACCAGTCTTATTAGAAGAATTAATGATACCTGTTACAGTTCCATCATATACCTCAGGTTCATACTTAACACGTTCATCAGATTCAGCCAATAAATATTTCTGATAAATTTCATGGATATTATTCATTCCATATATTTGCAATACTTTCTTACGAGAACCAACTAATGAATTCTCAATCAAGCCCGTCTTAAGATCACGGCGGAACTCAACAAATTTCTGAGGAACAATCATTACCTCTTGGCCAATCCACTTCTCAAAGTCATGCTCAATGTTCAATACAATATGAGAGCCTGGGATAAATACTGAATGTGTATAAGACTTACCAGTCAATTGACAGATATTCGTAATTTCTGTATGACAGATATATCCACCTTTCACAAGAGAATCAATTTGTACCTTAATTCCTTGCTCATATTGAATTGCCTTATTGATAATGTTTACCCATTGATTATAATAAGCATTAATTACAGACACAATATACTTATTATCTTTATGTTCACGTACCTCAAACAATAACTTATTATTATGATTCAATAAATAATTGTTGATGGCATCTGCACAGTCATTGAAATTCTCCTTTGAAATAATTTCCTCCTTAACGCCAGGAACTTCAAAAACAATGCCATTCTTTCCAAATGACTTAACTATTCCTGAATAAGTCTTACCCAACTCAATAACTTGTACAGAATTGATTGATTTATTTGCTTTAACTTCTGGAGATAACTCTAATCCATAGAACATGGAGAAAGATTTAGCAAGTGACATATTTCCATAAGCCTTCTTCATATATTTAATACGTTCAAGCTCAGTCTTAAAATAAGGAAAACTATCATCACTGTAAATATCTGCAGCAGTTAAAAGACGTTGTTTATTTGTATTATTTGCCATTAAATTTGTAATTTTGTGAGCTTTAGCAAATTTAAGCTCGGGTTAAACAATAAAAATTAATTATCTCTAAATATTAAATTTTGTTAAATTATAAAATAAATATAGTAGGTTTATTAATAAATTTTAAAACTTTTTATGTAAATGAAAAATTATCGTAAAATTTTCTTAGCTTTTCTATTTTTTCATTAATATGATTTCTTTGATGCACTAATGAATTAATATATTCAATCATTTTTAATTTAACAATATCTTCTATATCTTCTTTATTAGTTGCATAATAAACATATTCGCCGTTTGGACTTTTATGACATCCAAAATAATGTTGAATAGATAATCTTAAATCTAATTCACAATATGTATCATAAAAATTTGTTAATGATTTAAAATTAAAGTCATCAAAATAAAATACTATTGTATTTTCACGTGATGCATGTAAAGAAACATTTCTACGTTTAATTATTTTTGTTTCTATATCGCATTTATCATGTTCAAAATCTAAATGAACTTTATATATTTCATCTCCGACTTCTAAATCATAAAATGTTTTCTTTTCCATATTACATAGCCTTTACGAGGTTATCTGCTTCTACAACTTTCTTTGGATTACCTAAATTATCGACTGCCTTCTGACATGTTCCATCATCAAGCCATTCATAATCAAATAATTTATCTTTCATCTTAACTTTACCATGAATGATATTTGGAACTTCTTTGAGATCAATTTCAGTTACAATAACTTGACGACCATCTTTAGTCATTACAGGCTTTTCATCATTAAGCCATTGCTCATCAATTGGATCTCCTTTTGTTTCTAAAATTATTTTCTTTTTATATAATTCTTCTTTAACAGCTTCTTCTTTTAATATAAAATCAACGATAGATCGCATATCAGTTTGCATATATATTTAATTAATAATATTTATATTATCAATCTTCTACTTTAAAATAAACCATGTTTATAAATTATGTTTTTCTACTCTTAATGGATAAGGCGTATTAACTTTTAATAAGCTACAAATCTTTTTCGCATCATCTTCTTTAAAGAACCACATTGCATATTCTATATTTGATGTCCAACTTTTATAAGGATATGGAGAACCATCTAATACAAACTTTGTAAGGTATTTATCTTCCTTTATATCGTCATAAGATTTTGCATTTTCTTTTATTTCTAATTTAATAATTACATACTTATCCATAATTATATTCTTTTAAATATTCTTCTTCATTTTGTTGGTAATTTTTCATTGTACGGCCATTTGATTTGCAAAGAACATTACAATATTTTTTACATGTTTCTTTTTTCTCAAATGATCTATGATATTTACAATAAATTGTATCTTTATCAAAATGTATGTCCATAATTACCAACCATTTTTCTTTTTAATTAATTCCCAAACCTTATCATACTTTTCACGTTCTTTGATTTTCTTTAATGCTTCAGTAAAATCAAATTGCCAATGTTGTCCTCCTTGTCTTAGAAATTCAATCTTTTTAACTTCATTCCAAGTTTCAATATCAAAACTATTAGTTGTCATAATTAATTTAATTTAATTATATTTTTACATTCAGGACAACGAACATATGTATATTCTAATTCAGATTCATATGCATTTATTCTATCATAAGAATATTGTATATCTTCAATTGAATATACAAACTCACAATTACATTTATTGCATTTTGCATGTTTTCTTGTATTGCCTTCTTTTAAAATTGTAATCATATTAATAAGCAATTTTATTTAATAATTCTTTTATGCATAATGTATCAGGCACAACATTAAATAATACTAAAAACAAATATAGTACTGCTCCGAAAAATAAATATCCAAATATATTAAAAACATTAAAATTCTTCATAAGTATAATATTTTATTTTTATAAATGACTTCTTGTGCAAACCAATTATAGATCTTTATATATTTTTTCATCTAAATATATTAAATTTTCTTTATCTGAATGTTCTTTGAAATATTTTTTTACTTCATTAAATATGTGTCTTCTTTCATCCTTTGACCATATTTTCGTAACTCTTTCACAGGGTTTATCAATATTATATGCACAAGTAATAAATTTTAATTTTTTTTCTTTATTATTTATGCATATCCAATAATAATCATATTTGTCTTCAGATAATCCTATTACATATAATGCTTCATTATCAAAATATTCCTTCCATTGTGATTCATCTTCAAAAAAGAACTTATAGCAATCATTTACAATATGCTCAGGAACTGGAGATGACCATGTTTTAGTGTTAATCCTCTCAACTAATATCGATTTTTTATTATTTTCTTTTATCATATTTAACTTTATTTTTGACATCACTATACCACATGTAGTCTGCTTGAGATGCGCCTATAGGGTCAACAATATAATCACCTGGATAAAAATATTCATGTATTTTATTTAGTAATTCACTTTCTTCTTTTGTTAAATTTGGTGACATCCAACACCCCATATAATCATTTTTGCCATCTTTGGAATTATATTCAACAAAACCATTTTGGACTTTTTGCTGTATTGATCCCCATAATATGGCTTCTTCAACTGATAAGTTATATATTGTTGAGTTAACAGATTTATTTAACCAATTAGAAAATTTCTTATTAATATTATCCAATAAAACTATTATACTAAAAGCTATAATAAAAAAACCATGCACAACTATAGTTTCAAATTTAAATATTCCTATTAAAATACATGATAAGAAAAACCATAGGCACCAAAATGACCAAAATACTTTATCTCTATTGTTTCTTATTAGTTTCATTATTATTTAACTAAATGTTTTTGACATTTATCTCTTAAAGATTCTTTCTTTTGAATAACTTCTTAAGTCAATTCATAATTATTTTTCTAATATAAATGTCCAATCTGAACCATTTTTTGATTTAGCCATCTTCCAATCTTTAATAGTCCAACCTTCATTTATAAATTTTTCTAAAACTGGACTTTCATACCAAGCACTATCATTAAATAATTTATGTTCTTTATTAGGATCTAAATAACGTTTTTCCCACCCACAGCAGCCATCAATATCTATTACTTTAATCATAATCTAAATTCACTATCAAATATTTCCATTAATTTATTAAATTGCTCAATAGTATCAATATCGGCATATCCTATTGTTTCACAAGCATCATTATCAATATGAACTGACCATTTTGTTCCTCTATTATTCCATCCATTATCAATATCAAGTTTAATAGGATGTTCATCATCTGTCCATAGACGATACATTACATAATGATCTATTCCATAATTATCTTTTTGATATTTTGACAATAGTTCTGTTTCATTCTCCATAAATTCAAAACCATTATCAATAAGAATATCTTCAGTAATCAATAATTTGTTCATAACAATCTATCTGTTTCTGTTTCTTTTGTATAGTCTTTATAATAAACTTCGTATCGTCCAAATCCGTCTTTAATTATTGAAATAATAATTTGTGCTAAATTATATTCCTTATCTAATTCATTCAAAAACTTTAATAGTTCATCTTGTGAATTACAGTTCTTGACGGATATCATATCACTCCTTTGTCTCATTCTTTTCCTTTTCGTATTTTTCTTGAAGTTCCTTTAATCTTTTTTCGCTTTCAGCTTTCTTTCTTGCTACGTCATCTTTCCATTTCTTATCCCACTTTTCTTTCCAATCAGGACCATCTTCCTCTTCCATTATTTCTTCAAACTCATCCCCATAATAATCACGTTCCAAGAAAAGTAATGGGTTTCTTTCTTCTATTTCAATGTCTACATCATAATGATCTTTCCACCATTTCTTAACAGTTTCTGCATTACCAGTTGGTGAGCATCTCATGCATACTGTATTTCTAAATTTTTGCTCATCAACATTAAATGAATAATAATTCTTACAGTCATGAATAAGTTCCATTACTTTATCTGTAACATATTTTACAGCTAAATTACATTCAACTTCTGTATCAAATAATGGTACTAATACATTTTTAATATGTTCTTTCAATGGTGGAACTTTTTCATAAGAACGATATCCTGGGTGATGTCCATGTTCGTCTTCCCAATCTTCAATATATTTATCTTTATGACCTCCTTTGTTTAAATAGTCTTCAAGAATCTCAATATCATCTTTCCATTCTGATTGAATACGATATGCATTCATATACTTATTTAGTATATACATATATTCTTCAGAAGACAAATAATGACGATCATAAATAGGTCCATCTTTTTCTTCATCAATTTTTCCTGCTTTAACTTCTTCAATTATATTGTCAAAATCTGCAGCAGGTTGCGCTTTAGCAAACATTTCACGAATACAATCTTCGTATGCTTTACATAATACTTCGTCTCTATCTAACATATATTTATATTTTTTAATATAAAATAGAACATACTATATTAGTTTATTTTATAAAATTTGTTAAATAAAATTAATTCCATATAAAATTACTTATGATGAAATATATTAAGCCAAGTATAGCCCAGATACATAATATCTGAGCTATAGCTTTTATATGTATTTTCTGTATGCTTATCATACAAGTTTTGATTTAACACATTCTGAAACTAACTTACCATCAGCACCAATCAGAGCTTCTTTAATTTCCTTAATTACCAATCCCATTGACTTCTTTTCAATTCCATTGGGATAATATTCATTAAGATAATTATCAATATCTTCCTTAGTTGGCAATTCAGGCAATAATTTTTGTAGTACATCTGCTTGTGCCAATTCTGCATCAGCTAAATCCTTACGATTATTCTGCATATAGATATCTGCAGTATTTTTTCTATCAGAAATCATCTTATTAATAAGTTTGATCTCTTCTGAATCATTATACTCACTAGCATTCTTTGCTGTCTTAAACTCTAAAATCTTTGCTTTAAGTAGCTTATATGTTTCTGAAGCTACTTTATCATGTGCCTTCATTGCGCACATTATCAAATTATTAATATCAATCATTTTCAGTTATTTTTACATAATTAATTACAAATTGAAATATAAAATATATTAACTCAGGAATCAATAATAAACAATATTCTCTTTTGAACATAAATTGTTCTTTATATGCACAAAATAAAATAAATAAAAAACAGCACGTTAAACTTATTAAACTTCCAAGAGTTAACCAAAAATGCCAAAATTTTTCATTATTCATTTATGTATGATTTAATTAAATATTTAATCAATATGTAATATATGATTTAATATATTCTTTTGTTGAATTCATGAAATTAGATTTGTCAGAAACGCACCATTGCAAATATTTTTGATCATATTTAGCAACATATTCAATTGATACATTACGATACTTTCCAATATTAAAGCATGGTTTAATCTGACCATCAAAATCAGCATCCATAATTACATTATCTTCTCCATACATTTTCTGAGCATCATAAGCTTTATGTTTTTGCTGTGCTACAAATACAGCATATGTTGCTTTAATATCTGACATGGCATCATGAGCAGTTAAACCAGCTTCTGTCATTGTCTTTCCTTTATATCGTAAATATGTATTCTCAAGATTAATGCCATTACGAGCCTTTTCTTCTAAGAATGCATCAAAGCATTTACGATTCATAAAGTTAATATCATAACCATATTTATTCAATTCAGTCTTTAAGAAAGGAATATCAAAACCATTTCCATTATATGTAACAACATTATTGTCTCCAATGAAGTCAACAATTTCTTGTGCTACATCTTTAAGATAAGGTTTGTCTTTCAAAAATTCAGGAGTAATTCTATGTTTGGTGTATGCTCCTATTGATATTGAATAATCTCCAACTGGTTGAATATACAAATTTTTTGAATCTAAAATTGAATGATTTGATGTATCAATCTTTAATCCAGAAAATTGTATTATTTGATCTTTAATTCTATCAAGACCAGTTGTCTCTAAATCAAAAATTACTAATATCATATATTAAACATTAATCAATTTGTCAATATGATCAATACATGATTCATTTGCATTTGCACAGTTATCAAATAACTGTGAGAATCTATCTCCGCAATTAAGCATAATATTCATACAATCATTATAAAAATTAGCAGCATCTGTAAATGCATATCTTTGCGCACGTGTCAATGCGATCTTCTTACCTAAAGAAGCGTCAAATTCATCTTCAGGACAACAATCTGCAAAGCCCACAGTTTCAAATGTAATATAATATTCAAGTTTACCAGTTGAATCATTTTCATATAATGAAACATTTCCTTGTGGCAATACACTATTCTTAAATACATCAGATTCCATAAGCATATCAATATATGGGATCTTACTCATGCTGATTCCCCAAACCAAATGACAAGCGACAACCCGCTTATCTTTATTAACATTGTAATTTACATTTAAATAACGAACACCTGTCTTAAATCTACTCATATTTCAAAATTTTAAGTTAAATAAATAATTTTCATAAATAATATAGTATTATTAATTAAAGTTTTAAAAAATCAAATATTTTTATTTACTAAAATTATTTTTATATATAAACATAGATTATTATTCAATAAATTAAATGAAACGTAAGACAAATTTATTTTATACTGATGGACCTGATAGTAAGTTCATAACATTTAGTAACTATACAGAATGTTTGACAGGAAATTTCTTAAGCTTAGAAACTAGATTATTTCCTGATAAATTTTTATGCTTAAAGATAACAGGATTAAACAATAATACTAAAAAAGAATTCATTCAATATTTAGCTGCATACTATGAAAATAAGATGGCTATGCTTAGAGATAACAATATAAGAAACAGTGTTAATGTTGAATCTAACATATTGCCACTTTCATATCTTTTAGAAGCAATAGTATATGTATGCAGATATGAAAATAATGAATGGGTTTATGATCATAACAAGTTAAATAATTATAAGAATAATAATGTAATATCTGATAATCTATATTCATATTCATCAATAAGAAATCTTATAACATATGTAGGTGAAATAACTGAGCAGGATTATAATGGTACTTATACAGATACTATATGTACAATTGATTTAAACACATATAATGAAGGAGAAATTTTATTGCATCGTAATTCTTCATTTGAAAGCGAAGAAAAGATGACTGTTACAAATACAGATATTAAGTTTGAAAAATTATATGGATGGGAAAATGATAATTTATTGAATAGTGAATATAATAATGTAGAAGCTATATATGATGATAATAAGACATATGTATATAATTCAATATTATCAAGAATAAAGTTAAATAAGATATCACTTAATTCAAATGAAAATAAAATTTTAGAGTTCAATATAATTATACCTTTATTTAATTTATTGAATAAAAATATTTCTCATGAAAGCTTAAATGATTTTATTTCTGAAAATGAAATATATAAATACATTAACTTAGAATCAACAGGAACTAATTATATATATGATGTGCCATTAGGAATTTGGATAAATGCTGATGAAAATGAAGATACGTATGTGCAATTGAAGAAAGACATTACTATGAATATGTATCCTTCATGGTCATTATTGATTAGTTCACAATTTAAGCCATTTCCATATTCAAATGAATTAGTTGAAGACAATTACTCAAAGTCATCAATAATGCATGCTCATGCTACATATGCAGAGATATTGTCAAAGATGTCAAATATTATTGATATGTTCAATAATATGAATAATTCAATTTTAGAATTAAATGACAGAGTATTAAGAATTGAGAATTCAATGAAGAATATAGCAACAGATGACTCAATAGCAAATGTTAATCAAAAACTATTAGATACTGAACAGAATGTAAAAGATGACATAAATAACCTAAAACAGAATATATATGGATATATCAATAATATTACATGGGCTAATGGTCATGAATAAAATATAAATATAAGTATACGATGGAGACTTCTAATAATTCAATAAAGCAATATTATGTAAAACTAGAATCAATGATGCAAAATACTATGAGTATTTTAATTGCATTAAATAAAGCATTAACAGCAAACTCACCAGAAATTAATATTAATTTAGTAAATACTGATGAAAATGATAATGCTACTACTACATTAAGAATACCTTCATTTTTATATTTGGAAAATAAAGTTGAGCAATTGAATAATATAATAAATAATTTATTTAAGATGCCAAAAACTGGTGAAGCTTGGTTTGACAATAACTCAAATATGTTTAAGTTAGCATTAGTTAAGTCAAATGTTGCTCCATCAGTGCCTATAGTATCAAATTTAGAAAACATAGGATTCAATATAAAAGACAATAATATATTCAAAGACTTAGTTACTCCAAAGACTTATATTAGATTAAATATTGAAAATCTTACAAATAATATTAATAAAGTATTAATAAAGAAAATAGTTTTATATAATCAAAGCGATGCTGATTATGTTAAGTCATATTCTTCATATTCTGATGTAAAAAATGCATTATTCAATAAGCAGATTAATGTTGATTATGAAGAATATGACAGCGTTATTGATTTGCCAATAAAGCAAAATAAATATGATTCATCATTTAAGATTATATATAATTATAATGATGAAGATACAAGAAAAAATTTAGCAGATGATGAATATCAATTAAGATTAGACACTATTACTTATTATGATAATATTGATAAGTCAATACAATATACATTAAAGAAAGGTGATTATGTTAGCCTTAATAATGAATATTGCATTTATAAAGTAATAAGTGTCACTAATCAATATAATTCTGACAATATTGATGATAGCAATGAATATGTTGTAATCTTAAAAGAATATCTTGGTCATATCAATCTTCAGACATATGATGAGAATTCTGAAATGCAATTGCAAATGTATGACAATGACTATAATGAATATCATTATGTAGACATACCTTTGGAAGAAAATGAAAACATTGTAATATTTATTAGTACACTATATAATAATGTTAAAAGTTCTTATTCAGATGCAATACATTTGAACTTAAATAATATATATATGAAAGACAATAATGATCATTATATATTAGATGATTTTGGAAATAAGATAACATATATAGAATATTATAAGAAGTATTGTAAGAACATAGGAGATCTTATGGTAGGATTTACAAAATTATCATATCCACAAGTATCTAACTATACTAATGCTGAATTAAGAAAGATGACAGACAGTGATGAACTTAAAGAAATTGTCACTAAGTCATTATATTTCAATGATGAGTCTATATTGACTGTCTCAAGAATCAATACTCATCTTATTGATGATGATATGTCTAATAATATATTAGAACTTCATAGTCAGAAGAATGAGATTAATTCTCAGTTAAGAAATATTCAAGACAATATTGATCAAATATATACTCAATTGACTACAACTGATTTTTCACAAGAATCAAATGTATCACAAGAATCATTACGTGCAAAAATAAAAGAAAGCTATAATAATAGAACATTATTAGAACAACAGTTCCTTAATGTTGTTGACAATATTAATCAGATAAAAGGAAATGTAGTTGGATTGGATTCTTCAAAATATAGAGTAAGAGGAGTAACAGACGCAAATGACAAATATGATTCATCTATAGAGTCAAACTTAGTCACATATTTGCATTCTACATTTGGATATGACTGTGATGTTATAGCTTTAGAAGTTGAATATAAATATAAGTCAGCAGTAAAAGATTCTACAGCTGTCGCAAATAATGTAAGTAATGTCATATTTACTGATTGGAATAGATCTACAAATATTGAAAGAGAAAGATTCTTAAAATTTGATCCTCAGACAAATAAGTATACAATAGAATACTCAAACTATAATGCTACATCTAATGTAGTAAAATGGAATCAGATAGACATTCCTATTAATCAAGGTGAAGACGTTGTGATAAGAATAAGATATAAATATAATGTTGGTCAGCCATTCATTAATTTATATACGCCATGGTCTGATGAGATAACAGTTCCTTTCCCTGTTGAATATACGGAGACAAATGACATATCATCAATATTAGATACAAATGACAATGATGTAGTGAATGCTAAATTTATGAAGACATTAATAAATGATGGATATGAAGAGCATATTGTCAATAAGATAATTGATAATTCACAGATATTCTATCATATGCCTGAAAACATATATTCAGGATTCAATACACCAGAAAATAATCTTATATCACTTAAAGACAAACTTATATCAATGAATAATGATATAACATCATATAAGAGTGCTATTGATAATGAATTAAGCTCAAACTATGAGATATATTTGGAATGGGATAATAATTCAATAAAGCTTTCAAATCTTACAACAAATAATATAGTAATAAATGAATTGGTGAATGGCACAACTGATACATTCATTAAGAAAAATATGAATTTGATTATTAAGAATACTGGATCATCGCCAATTAAACTTTATAGTATATTCCCAGGAAATATAGATATACCATTGATTGAATCTAATAATTCATATTTTAACACATATTCTGTAAACTATGAACGTGTGCCAATGCTATTGCAAGGCTCAAGCATACCATCAGAAAGCATAATACCACAATATATGGGACAATGGATATACTTTAGACAGAATAATCCATTTACAAATAAGTCTTTATATTATGATGACATAATTCAACGTCAGAATGACTATGCAAGTGTAATACAAGGAAGAAAGCCAATATTTAATGGTCTTTTAGAAAAATATCTTGGCGTTAATAATTTACAAGCATTATTGCCATATCGTAATAGAACAAGTGATAATAACATTACAAACTATTGGGGATATTTAAATATAACTGGCACATCTTCTTCTTATGCTGTTGGCACTAATGATTCAATAGAATATTCATATGAAGATGTTGATAAGTTCTATTTATATGAAAATTCTGATAATTCTGATAATTCATATATATTGAAATACGAGCATTTTATAAACACATTTATGCTTTATGAAGATAAGTCAAAAATGTATCTTTCAAATAATATATCAATAAGTGAATTCATTAGGCAATTCTCAAAATCAAATCTTAATTATTATAAGGGAGCATTCTTAATACCTGAATTGGTTGCTTTAAATCAAATACTATGTGATACTAAAGAGACAAATCAATATAAGTTATTAGATGTTGGAAATTCATTATCAATTCCTATATTATTTGAATATTTCTTAATTCCTGATGACAATTCTACAAATGTATCGTTATCAAAAACAATTGCATTTGATATTAAGCCATCATTAATGAAAGATGTAGATCATTATGTATTGACAGTTACTGCAAAATATGATTATAGTCAGACTCTTGCATCAATGCAGTCATACTCAACTTTAGTTGATGGACTTAAGTCAATTTAAATTTTATATAAATATTAAATCATGAATAATATATCAAAATTCAATGGACAGTATTTAAAATGTATAGTATCAAATTATACGTCATCAAAAAACTATCTTGGCAATAGCGGATCACTTATTGTGATACAGCCAAAGTCAGGAAGACTTAATGATATTGAATGGGAGACAAAGCATAAGAACGGCGACATATCTAGAAATTATGTATACCTTGGAAATGAATTCTTGGCATCAGGTTTTGGTTTTGGATCTCAATATATATTAGAAAAAGCTGAAGCTATTATCAATTCATATGATGACGATATAACTACATTAGGAAGAAAAGACAAAGAATTAGATGAAAAGATAGATAGAGAAATTGATGAATTAAAAGAAGAATTCAATAAATATGTGAAGACACATGGCGGGCATATTGAAGATACAGTTGTCAATATAAATGGAAGTAACATATTGACAAAAGATATTATATTGCATGGTGAAGAAGCTCAATATAAAAACTTAGAAGTAAAAGAAATTAAGATATCAATAAATGGAAATATTTGTAAAGATTCATTTGCATATGTTCCTATAGGATCATATATTAAGACAATTGAAATGGAAGTTGAAATATTCAAGAATGATTCTGGTGGAATTGACTCATTACAAGTACTTCATAGCTTCAATAATGATGAATATGAGTATGAAGGCGTTAAAGTAAATTATAATTTAGATACTGACATATGCATTGACAGTGATTATGACATATATAGATTGCATTATTATAATATGTTAGATGAAGAAGTAATTGTTGACTCGCCAATGAAAAACGTAATAAAGACAGTCTATGTAAATGTTAAAGCAACACCACCTGCGCAATATAAATATTATCCAGGCATATATCGTAAATATAATATAAAGATTACATCAGCAGGAAATAGCATAGTTGAAAATACAATTGATGTAAAAGCTAATGTTAATATAAGACCACAATATTATGCAAAATATTCAGATACTGGAATATTGAATAAAGAATCATTTAATTCATATAAAGCATTAAATAGCTTTGAAGACTATGATACAACTATCGTAAAGTTTGATATAAATAGAAATATGAATTCAAATAAGCATATATATTTAGCAGTGCCATCTAATTTTACAGTCAATAAGATTTATATTATCAAAAACAATAATGAACGTTTTAATTGGACTGGTGCTGTGAACATAATGAAAAATAGAAACATGACTTGTGTAGGAACGGATGAAAATAATCCTTATTATATAAGTTATGATATTTATGAATTATATGCGTCAAAGGGATTCTTTGAAAACAATACAATATCATTATATCAGGTAGAATTCAATATTTCATATAATTATATAAAAGACAATACAGGATTTTATGACAGAGACTATAATAATATTCCAACAAGAAATGTAACATACGAGTCAACTGAATTAAGGTCATCAGAAGTATTTACAATAAATGATGAAGAATTTAATGATATATATTGGATCAATTATACCAATGGCATAAATTCTGATGTAGATCTATTAAGACAAAAATTGGTTGAAGTTTCAAGTAATGGAGCTATAAAGTAAAAAAACATATTATTATTAAATATATAAATAAAATAGTAAGTTATTAAATAATGGGCAACTTAATAAATATGTCAGATTGCGAGAAGATAATATTTGTAAATGGTATTGATGAAAGTAAAAATAATGTCAATATTTCTGAATTGTCTTCAGAATATCCATTTGTGGTTTTTTTCACAAATAATACATCTGATTCTGAAAAATATGGATACCCAATTAATAATATTTGGAAAGGCTTTAATGTAGATGGAAGAATTCAAGGCGTAAGATTAACAAGATTTGTAGGCATTGATGAAAAGAATAATTCATTAGACATTGGTGGTCATACAGTTAAGCTTACGTTTAATTATGAGACTGGATTAATAGGATTATATGACGCAAATAAACTTAAAGGAATCACATTTGTATCAGTTTCTTATAAAGGATTTCCTGGAGACTCATCTAATCCAATTACGACATTACCAGTTATCATTAATTCTATTGATAATAAATTTAAGTTAATATTTAAGTTTACTGCCAATTCAGGTGAAAACGCAACAAACATAACATCTTCATTAAATACTACTGATAAGAATAGTGGCATATTTGCATTATTATCATCTAATAAGACAGATCAAATAATAATGAATTCTGATGGCACCACATCAACTAATAATGAATACGAATATGAAATTCTTAAAGATACAGCAAGCTTAGCACTAAGTGACAATAGCTATGATTTTTATTCAATATATTCTCCTGACATACATGTACAGCCATTAGTTGATCTTATTTTTATGCTTAATCCAACATCTTGTAAATTGATGTATGGAAATGAAATTGTTAATCAATTAATTAAATTTAAGCAAGGTGAAACTTATGGGTTGCATATTGATTTTACCCCGTCAAAAGTCAATTCATATGAAAATTCATCATATAAGCATAGACTATATGTTGAGTTAGAATTAACAAATGAGTATGCGACTTTTGAAGATGGCACACATGCAAATCAAATTGAGATAATAAACGGATATGCAGGATTCTCAATTAGAATAACAGATAATATATTAAATTCACAGGCATCATATGTTCCATTAAGTATTCGTACTAAAGTAGTGACAAATGATGGCACAAAATATTTTACAAGTGAAAACTTATCTAAGAATGTAAACATATATATTGAATCCAGTGATCATGGCACATTATGGTATGCAGGATATGAAAATCCAATTAGTAATACGTTCAATATAAATAATTTCATGGAAATTACTGTACAGAATATTGGTACTGATTTATTATATGATTGGAAGGATCCAAATAAGTCACTTAATCTTAGTGATAATGCATATGAATATTTCTATATTGCGTTGCCTTCTGAATATTATGGAATAATAAAGCCAAGATGGGATGCATATTTAGGAAATGAATATTTAGATTATACACATGCATTTACGATAACTAAAAATGTTAGAATTAATGGTGCGTATTACGATATATATAAATCATTATTCAAAGGAAAACTTTATGGGAAAATACAATAATTAATAATTATTATGACAATATATTTAGAATCAAAACACACTAAGCAACAAGAAAATTATGTTCATGTTGATTTGCCAATTCAGCCTAATACAGCAAGAACTGGATTAGATATTATATCATGGGCTGATTTGATAGACTATGGAACTATCTATGATTTTGGAGTTGTTGAAGAAAAGAAGACAATTCAGAATAAATATGAACTTCTTATTGATGCTATTGATGCTAATTTCAAATATCTTTATGAGCAAATAGAAGATATAAGAAATAATCAACAAGTTCAACCAGTTCAGCAGGACACAACCATAAGAATAGAAGCAAATGGTAATAATAGTTATACAGCTTATGCGACCAATCAGCAAGGATCTATTGAATGGGTTTTAGAAACTACTGGAACAGATACTCAGAAGCCATATTATCTAAATACATCATCAGGAGCAAATGTACAATTATTAGAATCAAACATTATCAATTCTGATACTGGAAATCCTAAGACATCTGTAATATCTAATCCAGAATCAAATAGTGGCAATTTTGATATATCATTGATTCCAAATTTAGGAAATGCATTGGTATATAATTTTAAATTAACAGCTATAAATAATGGCGTTCAAGCAGTATATTGGCCACCACAGAAAACTATTGCAGCACCAACTATAACTTCATATAGATGGTCATGCGATAATTCTATTATAACTTTTGCAAATCCTACTGCAAGCAATACAAGAGTATCATATTATAATTCTTCTGAAAGTAATGTGCAAATACAAATTAATTGTATAGTTACATATTCAAATGGCACTTCACGAACTATAAGTGCTCCATTATTCTATGTTCCTGGCGTAAGAACTACATCTGTTGGAATTACACAAAATGGAAATACATATACAGCAAATGTTACAAATGGATCTGGATCAACAACATGGGAATTACGTAGAATTTCAGGATATGATTCTCAACAGCCATGGGTATTAAGTTCAAGTACTGGCTCACAAATAACAGTAAATGAACAGCCAATAACAATCTCAAACACAAACTATGGAACTTATAATATTAGCAATATAGGAGATAAGACAAATAATAGTGGTACATTCCAAGCTACATGTACGGGCACACCAGGATCTGGAATTTCTTATAACTATATATATAATTTAATTGCTAAGAATAATAATGTTAGTTCATCACCAATGCAATTAACAAAATCTGGTACAACAAATGCTCCATCAATTACATCATATTTATGGAGTGTTAATTCAGCTGGCTCAAATGTAATTACTATTAATCAACCAACTGTAGCTAGTCCAATGATAACATATTCAAATAATACATCATCACAAGTATCTGGAATAATATTATCTTGTAAGATTACTTATTCAGATGGATATTCTACTACATTAGCATCTTCATCATTTAGTATTGCTGGTCAAAGTACTCTAGAATCATTAACAATTAGAAGAGACGCATCAGATACTAATTTATATTATGCAGATACTACTGTATTAAATAACGCAAGTACTTCATGGTCTATAATTGATAAGTCTCCATCTAATTTAGGTATTTCATTAAGTAATTCAGTTGGCAATTCAACTTATGTAAATGGAATTGATAGTGTTTCAAATACAAACTATGGAAATCCATATATTAATGATATTAATGTAAATTCATATAATCAAACAATTACTGCATCATTAGGCGGAACAACTGGTTCTTCCATGACAATTCAATATACAATACATGCAGTAAATGGAACTAAAGCTGCTGATTATCCTGAAATTAGAACAATTGGAGCTCCTACTATTACTGGATATAATTGGACAATTGTTGATAATTCTGGTGTTAGTGGTGGTATAATAGCATTTACTGGAGCTGGACAAAATAAAGTTGCAAGTCCAACATTAGAAATAAATAATACAACTACAAATACTATAAATGTAACACTTAAATGCCGTATAACGTATGGTGATAATCATTATATTAATGTTAGTAAATCTATATCTGTACCTGGACAAACACCAGCTCCATCATCTATTAATTATTTATATATGGGCACAACAAAGCCAACTTCATTATCTGAAGCAAGAGTTGTAGATTATTATGCAAGCGAATATACTTATACAAATGAATCAGGAGCAAAATCTCATATATTTGTATTAACAAATAGTGATAAGAATGTAACATTTATTAATATTGCTTCAAGTATGCCAGTTTCACAAACTGCAGTAGATACAACAACTATTTCTGGATATAAGATATTTGAAACTGCTGTTGGAACAGCAAATACAGGTTCAATTATAATTAGAATTTCATAAATATAATAATAGATTTAAATAATATGGAAAAAACTATTGATGGAATAAAATTTAATTCAATAAAAACTGATGGTGTTAATTATGACCAATGGCCATTAATATTAACTGGTCGACAAGGTCCAGATGAAGATGGTGGTATAGTTAATGCAGTTGATATTGATTGGAATGGAGCAGTTTTACCTAATTCAAATACAACATTTGGAACAAGTATTACAATCAATACAACTGGTGAACTTCTTAATTTGATTGATTCAATGCAGAAGGAAATATATACATTATCAGCAGCTGTAATTGCTTTGGCTCAGACAATTAATAGTCAAATGAGTTAATAAAACTTATTAATTAAAATTAAATATAAACGTATATAAGTAATTATATACGTTTTATTTTTGACTTTAATTTAATGATATCAAATAAATAACAATAATTAAATTATTTTTAATTATATATAAATTAAAACATAAATAATGTTAGATTATAAACTTATCAATTATAAGCCAACTATAACGAAAGACAATGAAACATATATAGATTTATTATCAAAGACATATGATGAAGGAATGGTAGGATCATTTAGTCCAATTGTAGTAAATAAATATTATGTTGCACGTCCTGATTTGATATCTTTAGCAGTTTATGGAGATGATAAATATGGTGATATAATTTGTAAAGTAAATGGAATATCAAATCCATTTGAACTTAATGAAGACATGCTATTATTATTGCCAAATGTTGAGTTTCTTAGTAGTTGTGTATTAAAGAATCAGAAGAAATCAGATTTAATTGAAGATCCCAAAACAGATCGTATATATAAAAATAATGAGACTAATTTGCAAAAGAAAAAAAATGAGTTACGTTCACCAAATCAACAAGTAATAGGTGACTCAAATTATATAATTGATAAATCATTAGGAATTGTATTTTATTAAAAAATGACAGATATTTCATCAATAATTAATCAAACTGAATTAAGTGATAGTATTTCAAAAGAGAAAAATCCTGTTCAAAGCGCAGAACAAGCGCAATCTACAAAGGATGAAAACAAGCCAACGAAAGAAATAAATTATACAGATCCAAAAGTCTGTCATGATCCTTCATTGGCTATTGAAGGAATTGCCAAACTTTATACATCACAAAATAAATTTCTAATGGAAAACGGTGAAAGTTCTGCTGTTAATGAAAATGATTCATTAAAGACAAATGGAATATTATATCCATTAGTTGTTATCAATGATAGAGATATATCTAATATTGATATATTGAATATGGTTATAAAATATGATGATTTTTTGCCAACTATAAGAATAACTATTCATGATATACATGAATTTGAGCAAAAAATTAATTCATCACAAATGAGTGGATTAATAAGAGTTTGCATGATATCACCAGTTGATAAAGTATATAAGAAAATATTATTGAATTTTAGAATAACAGATTCAAGAGTTGATCCTAATAAGACAGAAATAGTGACATATTTTGGCGAATATAATGTTCCTGGGTTTAAGCCAATTAATACTAAGCATATATGGATGGAGAATGTATGTCCTAAACAGATAACATGCCAACAAGGTGGACATATAAATGCAAACACTTGGGAAATGCTACATCAGATAGCTGAAGAATCAGGCTTAGGATTTGCTGCGACAAAACAATGTAAAGAGATAAATGATAGAAGCATAAGAAATATTTATTCACAAAGATATGATCAATATATTAAACAACAATTATTGCATTCGGGTTGTGATGAGCAAAATATTTTTGATGCATGGGTTGATTTATATGGATATATTGTTATGGTTAATGTTCCTTGGGTATTAAATCAAGAAATTTCTGCCCGTGAATTGTCTATAGTTGCAAATACTGGCATACATGGCACAACAAATGATTTGCCAGAGCAAAAACCAGATACAGTTGATAGAACATTGACAAATTGGAACTTAATGGTTGCGATAACAAATTTGGAAATAGAATCATATAATATTAGAATAGATAATAATGTAGTTAATTTTGGAACTCTTGAACATATTTATATGAATAAGTTCAGAAAAAATAAAACAGAATTATGTGAATTAGATATACAGATTAAACAAAATTCAGTAGACGGTGAATATTTAGAAGACTATAATACTGGCAAAAATAGGCCAATGCCAAAATTTGATTTTAATGATGATGCTTATACAGGATTATCTGGTGGATATGATCTTCATAATCAGAAAATAATAAGAAACGCATTCTTTAGAAAGCATAGACAATCAATATTGGAAGTAGTATTAAAAAATGTTAATTTTGGATTGCAACGTGGCACATTAGTAAATATAGCAATTTTTGATAATGACCCATTTAATAAATCAATAACATTTAAAAGCACATCTAATCTTGGTGGAAATAAAGAAATAGATGCAGATAAAATTGGATTGCCTAAAGAAATAAATGAAGAAGACATAATTTTAGATGAAGGCGCATATATGCCTAATTTGAAATTAACAGGATTATATTATATAGATGGAATGAAATTTGAATATAGTATTGAAGCAGGCCAAATTATTCAAACATTATTTTTATTTAAGAAAGGACCTACTTCTGGATATGAAAACAAGCATACTCCACCAAGATTGCCACTTGAAGAATATACGCCTAAGCCTACATTACCTGCTGATGAGCCATTCTTAGAAGAATATTAAAAAATAATATTAAAATAAATATGATATCAAATGTCATAAAAACATATGATGATATGCTATATGATTCACGACCAGTTTCATTTAGTGAATTCATTAGCAATAAATATAATAATGTTCATAATGAATTATACAATGATGCATTAGAAAAATTTTATTTAGATATTGTGAATAATACGATATCTATTAAATTTATTTATGAATTTTATTCGTTGATGACAAATAATTCTGAATCTTTTAATGATTTCTATAATGCATTTAAAAATTTAAATGATAAGTCTGAATTAAAAAAATCATTACAATTATTAGGAATTAATAGTAAAGAATTCTTATCATCTATATTTGAGTTAACTAATTCGACATTAGATAAAGTTAAGTCTTATATTCACAAATGTGACATAATAAAAGGAGTGACTAATATTTCAAATATAGGAGACTTTAGAGTTGTATATACAGATACTTTTTATGTAAATACTGTAACATTTTTAGAAGCAGAAGAAAATAATGATTCATTTGAGCAATATGGACAAGAATTCATATCATATGTAATAAGAAATAATACAGCAATTGAAGAAAAAATATTTAGTAATGAATTATTTGATTATGTATTTATTTTAGAAGAAGAACATGGAACTAAAATAGGATATAATAAAGATGGAGAATGGATATTAATTATAGGAGAAAACTATAAATTCAAAACAGTAAATGATATATGCTTAGAACGTAATATATCAGTAACTCCAGAAATATATAATGATATTGAATATAAATTATATTCTATAAAAAATGATATATTAGAGCATCTTAAAGATTCGTCAATTAATTTAATAAGTAAATATAAAGATATTGCATTAAAGCAATATAAAAAGCATCATAAAATAATTGAAATTAAAAATTCAGAATATTGGCAGCCATCATCAATAGTAATAATTTCAAATGTACGTCCATATAGGAAAACAACTGTTGATTTAAGTAAATATTGGAATATGATTCAAAGTAATAATGATATATCTGTATATGACATAAAGAATACAAATGAAAATATGCAAGATTCTGAATTATATGAGATAAATTATATAACAGGAACTGCAAAAATATATTCAAGATCTAATGACTTAAAATTTGAAGTGCCATTCAAATATTTAGATGGTGATATTAATGTAAATGATAATATAACAATTAATAATACATTTAAGTCAAAATATAATGAATTATATTTATAAATAAAAAAAGTTGAATAATGGGATTATTATCAAAATTAGGAGGAGTTGTTAAAGAAGGAGTTAGAAACGGCGCAATAAATGCATTATTAAAAGCAACTGGAAATGAAAGTATGCTTAAGAATTCTGGATATCCAGAATTTGAATATGATGCAAATGGAAAAATAAAAGGAATTAACTCAAAATATACTGCAGATATTCATAATAGGTATTTTGGATATGTTGGACACGGAAACGCAACAGAACATATATATACTGGAAAACTTGGTGGATTGACGTCAACTCAACCAAGAGGAAGAGAAGCTGTTAATTATATAGAGCAATATCCAATAAAATATAAGACGCAACGTGATAAACTAGCTTCAACTATTGGAGATGATAAATTAAAGAAAGACGAAAAATCTACAAAACAATCTGCATACGGACTTTTGCTTAATGACAAAGGATCAAATACAATAGATGAATATTCGGGTTCATACAGTTCAGGTGTTAATATTTCAGATAATAAACTTATTGAATCAGATCCTTTGTCTGATATAATATCTCTTAAGCTTCCAGACTGGAGTTATGCTGATTTTATAAATGAAAGAGCTATATGGCAAAAAGGATTATCATCTATATTTGATGAGCCAGCGTGGTTTTATTTTAAGATATTTTTTGACTTTAAGACAAATCATGGCTTATTTGGAGGATTATTGAATTCTAATTATTTATATAGCGCAACAAACAGTGCTGCAAAATATTTATATACAATTCGTAAATATCATAAGCAAGAAAAACCAAAAGATCGTATAAATGCATTATATAAGTTTGCATCTATATTGTCATATATTTCTTCTAATGCGCCATGGTATTTTAAATCAGTAAAAAATTTAAATAATGCATCAATCCCATTTATAAATGATTATTCACGTGAACGATTTATTGAAATAGACACAATGCCAGATGCAATTGATATGCGTCTTAGCACATTGATGGCATTATATAATTATGCTTGTTATGATTCTATTTTAGGAAAAGAAATAATACCAGCAAACTTAAGAAAATTTAATATGACAATTGTATTGTTTCAATCACCATTAAGATACTTGCATACTTCATATATAACAGATGAACAATCTAATTTTCTTGGCATTAACTTAAATGGATTAGGCGCGTTATCTAATTTATTTAGTAAGAAGGTGCCTTCATATTCAAAAATGCATTATAAATCAATGGATCCATCTTGTGGAATTTCAAATTTAATGTCTATGCATGCATATACATTTTATGGGTGTGAATTTTCAAAAGAAACAATTGGTAGTATGATACCTTCACAAGCAACTAATGAAAAGCCATTTCAGCTTGGGAATAACTCAATAAAGATTACATATACTACATGCATACATCATGAAATGAATGAATTCTTTGAAATGATGTTTGGCGGAGATGGGTTTTATTTTAATCAATATAGTAATTTCCAAGTACAAGATAACGGTGAAACTAATTGGAATGGATATGTTCATCAAATTAGTAAAGAATATAATGAACAATTAAAACGTTATAATGATTTATCTAAAATGTTTTCAAATGTTCAATCAAATGGAACTATATTAGGAATTATAGATAAACCTCAAACTTATAATAGATTAATTGACGCAACTGAAGCATTAATGAATGGTTTATATGAAAATAATAACCTATTAAAAGAATTAGGCACAACATTTGCATTAGGATTATTAGGATCATCAAGAACAACAGATGCTTCACTTGGAAATATATATGGAGACTATGGAGTCAATTCAGCATATTATAAAGATAAATTAGAAATGCTAAAGAATGGTGTTCATGATAGAACTCAAGCCCCTTATTATTATGATCCTGATACTGGCGTAAAAAGAGAATTCCATGTTGATAGACTTTATTCTGCATATAATACTAAAGATGCATATGATACAGTTACTAACTTTAATGTATATAATTGGTTAGACACAAATACTCAAAAGGCTGCATCATGGATTAATAATCAATTACGAACTGTTGAAGGAAACATAACGGATCATTTTACAGGAGGTCATCTTTATACTGAACAGCCATATAAATCAAATCCATATACATTGAAAAAGAATGGTCCTAATGATGAATTATCACCAGCTGAATTATATGATCAACAG
>Ga0247610_10001306_pt1 | contig 31204 bp, 23 predicted proteins | sample 174DNAGHGhighgp2_FD_193483 | JGI IMG/M metagenome (GOLD analysis project Ga0247610, IMG submission 193483) | Sheep rumen microbial communities from Palmerston North, Manawatu-Wanganui, New Zealand - 1742 DNA GHGhigh gp2 | ecosystem: Host-associated > Mammals > Digestive system > Stomach > Rumen...
TCGGCGCCACCCTGTTTAAAGACAGTCATCCCGCTGTATACTGGAGAAGCATATACAGGGACTTTGACACATATAACATTTGAGCGGTTTCTCTTGTTACAGAGACCTTTCTCATAGCCTACTCAACCACTTTAATCACTTCGCATGGCTTTTATCCCATGCTCGGCGATTCAATCACCGAGTAGTTGACTATGTCTGTCCATGTTGTAACATATTGAATCCATCCAGAGAAGATTGATGTATTGCATTGCAATGTCCCCGGATATCTCATGCAAAGCATCAAAACAGTCTTTGTAGTCCTCATTGTCTCCCACGATGGATTTCATCGGTTCGAATGTGACACTTCCGGAATCCGTAAAATCCTTTGTTCTGATGTACTTTCCGTCCAGCTCATAATGGGCCATATCAAGTCCCAGCTTCTCTCCCAGACGACAGATGAACAGTTCGGAAAAAATCTCGTTTTCATTCCCGCTTTTGTACATCCACCATCCGCCATCAACAAGCTTCCAGCACTTTTCAAAGCTACCTGTGTTTGTTAGTTCAGGTGTTCTTGAAGGCCTGTGTGAAAAAGCATCCGGATCTTCGAACAAGGCCAGATTATCAAAATTGTTTTCTGTGAAACGGATGTCTTTATATGTAAAATCAGATCCGTCCGGCTTGAACCAATACCTGTCGGTAATTGTTGCTGCATTGACAGCCAATGCTGTAGATAGATCATCAGTATGACGGATTCTGAGAGCCTTTTTCAAGAGCCTTGCGTTTGTTCTCTGTGCGTCTATTGCTCTCGATGCAATCCAGCCTTCAATATATACTTTGTCCTTTAGATAAAGTGGGACAAGATTGTCTTTCCTGCTTGTTATAACCCCATTTTTGACTGTTGCAACCACACGATTTTCAAGCATCAGTTTTCCGCTCAGATTCTTCGTGTTCCGTTCTGCTGTCCTTTTATTATTGCGATACTTCTTTCCTTCCGGAGTAGATTTCAATTCTTTGAGTCTTTTCTGGATCTGCTTTCTCTTTTCTACAAGCACACAGAATTTGTCTTTTTCTTCTTCCTTGAGAAATCTGCTCCGTATCTTACCTTTATCTCTCCACTGCAGGTACAGCCTTTCGCGTCCATATATTTTCTTTGTTGAAATATATCCAATCGGGCAAGACGACAACTCTTTTTCGAGCCTGACCATTTCTTGTTTTACATCAGTCATATCTCTCCCCTTAATAAATTCTTTTGCAGCAATTATAACTTACATTTTTACAAAAATAAATAGGTTATATGAGTTTTTGCATCAAAAAACCATCCCAATCCAGGATGGCTTGTCTTTGTTATTATGTCAATCTTTTTGTGGCTCATAATCACTTGAGTATAAAAGAATCTCCTCATTTGCAATGCTTTTCAAAAAGTCCTCAGATAGGCTTGCAGTTGTCAACAAATCTATTTTCTTTTCCAAATGGTCTTCCAAATCGGCGTACAAAGCTCCCAGTTCCAATAATCCTTTTAATTGACCCTTTTCTAATCTCAAATCTATATCACTATTTGAATTCGCATTCCCTTTTGCGTAAGATCCAAAAAGAAAGATCTTTCCAACTTTGTGCTGCTTTGCAATTGGTGCAACTATATCGCGTATCTCGTCAACCGAATATACTATATTTTTCATAAACTGCCTCTCTGCGAAGGAAAACAAGCGTTTTCCATAACAAATGCGATTCAACTTTTTGGGGATTTGTTTGCCAAGGACAATGTCAAATTATTTCAACAATTTCAGAGCACAACTTGACAAGATCATAGCGTACACCTTCACGACTACGCCATTTTCTTCCGTCCCACTCTTCACCCGACAGATCATCTCCGCTGTATATAAGTGCTCCGTATGCAAATTTGCGAAATTGAGACACCGCAATACATCCGGACTGCTCCATCTCGACAATTTTGGCGCCCTCTTTTTTCCGAAGTTCGATTCGGTCTTCCGTTTCGCGGAAAATGGCATCTGTCGTCCATGTGAGACCGCGAATATATGGCACTCCGCATTTACCGAGGTACTGTATAATTTTTTCTGTCACTGAAGTATCCGTGTATATTATTCTGGAAGCCGGTATATACTGGTATGAGAAACCTTCGTCCCTTATAGCTCCGTCTACGACAAGTATTTGACCTACGTCCATGTCCTTGTTCAGAACACCTCCGCCGCCACAGAACATAAATTTGGTTATCCCCATAGCATTGTAAAGATCGAGATTGCCTCCGCAAGCGGGGCATCCGACTTGTCCGAGCGACAGCAATACATCGTGCTTTTCTGTAAATCTGTATATAGTCAAAGCATTTTCACCGGGAATGACAGTGCATTTCTGCAACTGTCCCGAAGAAAGGAACTTTTCAATCACTTCTGGGAAGAATGTTATGACCATTTTATCCGTGTCAAATCCGTCACCTGCAAAGTTGGTCGGATTGAGTTTGGCCAAGGGATTGTCATCGAATTCCAAAACCGGCCATTTATCTCTATGTATCATTTTGCTTCACCATTAAGTCCTTTATAACTTCACCGGCGGCTATCAGCCCGACAACCGAAGGAACAAATGCTATCGATCCGGGAACACTTCTCTTTCCAGGACCCGGCATTTCTGTCTGTTCGGATGCAATGGGTTCCTCTTTTGAATAGACAACTTTCAGACTGTCCACCCCTCTTTTTTTGAGTTCTCTTCTCATCACTTTGGCAAGCGGGCATACACTGGTTTTGTATATATCATCAACTTCAAATTTGGTGGGATCGAGTTTATTCCCCGCTCCCATGCTGCTTATAATCGGAACATTGTGTTCTTTACAGGTTACTATGAGATCAAGCTTGGACGAAACGGAATCTATTGCGTCAATTACGTAGTCATATGAGTCGAAATCAAAAAGACTCCTGGTTTCACTGTTATAAAATACGTCAAAAGCGTTGACTCTGCATTCCGGATTTATATCCAGTATTCTCTCTTTTGCAACTTCAACTTTCTTTCTGCCGACTGTTTTTGTCGTGGCGATTATCTGCCTGTTTATGTTTGATTCCGCTACAGTGTCGCTGTCTATTATGTCAATCATCCCGACTCCGGTCCTGGCAAGGGCTTCGACGGCGTATCCGCCGACTCCTCCTACCCCGAATACTGCAACTCGGCATTTTTTGAGTTTTTCAACTGCTTCTTTTCCTATGAGCATTTCTGTCCTGGAAAAAACGTTTGTTTGTTTATTGTTTGTTTCCATAGTAATCATCCAAAAAGGAGTGATCGGCCCCTTCTGTTTTGTATCCCGGCATTGTATCAAGACAAACAGCGTGAATGCTGTTGAATATACTTTTGTCTATGTCAGGATCTTTCTTTTTAAGCTCTTTTATAAGCTGTTTTACTTCAGTTCTTTTGGAGACGCCTTTGCCGTTGTTGCTCAGTGTTCCGTTTTCCGTGTATCTGCATGCGCACTGCAGAAACTCCAGTCCATTGTACTTTGACCATGAGATAATATCCTCTTCATGAATGCAGTATAACGGACGTATGAGTTCCATGCCTTCAAAGTTCGTGCTGTGGAGTTTTGGTAGCATTCCCTGAATCTGGGATCCGTAAAACATGCCTATGAGAGTCGTTTCTATCACATCGTCAAAATGGTGTCCGAGTGCAATCTTGTTGCAGCCCATTTCTTTTGCTTTGCTGTACAGGTGTCCTCGCCTCATTCTCGCACACAAATAACACGGACTTTTGTCTGTAGCATATGTGACATCGAAAATATTTGAGTCAAATACTGTTATGGGCAATCCCAGAATATCTGCATTGCTTTTTATCTTGTCTATATTCTGCTGACTGTATCCGGGATTCATTACCAGAAAAACCAAATCGAAAGGCACTTCAGTATGTCTCTGCAGAAGCTGCATGAGTTTTGCCATGAGCATGGAATCCTTTCCACCGGAAATACAAACCGCTATTTTGTCATTCGGCAGTATCAGCTCATATCTCTTAATGGCAAGTGTAAAAGGATTCCATATTGAGTTTCTGTACTTTGTATAAAGGCTTCTCTCAATCAGCTGCAGCCTGCTCAATTCTCTGCCCACTCTTTTGTCCTCGCTTATTGTTTCTTCTTTTTAACAGCCCTGAGTATTACTATTGCAATTGCACAAACTATGACAACTGCTCCGACAACAAGCAGGATAATTGCTGCAGGATTTGTTTTTTGTTCCTGCTGGTTCTTTTCGGTAACCGCTTCTGTTGTTGTCTGCTCTTCTGTAACTGCCATAGTGGTTGTTTCAGTTGTTGTTTCAGATGTCGTTGTTTCTTCTTCTCCCTCTTTAGCCCACTTTGCATAGAGAGTTATTTCTCCGGCCTTATCAACTGCAGAATCGAAATCAAATTCGTTCTGGTAATCAGAGTCTGTATACCAGCCCTTGAAAACATATCCGGCTTTTTCATTTGGAACTACTGAAGGGAAAAAGTCACCCACGGAGATTCCGAACAGCAAATACTTGGAGTCTGCTCCGACAAGTTTCAGTGTTGCTGCATCAGATTCTTTCACCCATTTTGCGTAGAGCACAAAATCTTCACACTCCTGCTGAGTAAATGACATGTCATATCTTTCAGTGAAATCTGCATCTTTATACCAGCCTGCAAATACATATCCCTTTTTGTTCATCGGGAATTTGTAGGAAAGAAGCTCACCCGGTTTAACTTTTACTTCGTAGGATCTTTCCGTTTCCGTCATGTTCTTGTAGAGATAAACCACATAGTATCCTGTTCTTACAATCTTGGGAGTCTTAGTGTAATAGTTATATATTTTGTATGAAGAACCCTTGCTTCCCTCTGCAAACACTTTATAGAAATATTTAGTGTTTGAGTCCAGTCCCTCGAATGTTGCAGAAAACGTACCGTCCTCATTGAGTTCGCACTCTATGAATGTACCATTCTCTTTTGTAGGATCTGCATATTTTGAAACGATGAAACCGCAAGACGTGCAGTCTCCGCCGTTAAGGGAGATGATTCTTCCCTTCAGGACTGCGCTCGATTCGGTTATTTCTCCCGACTCGGCGACCACTGTCGGACCGACGTTTGCACATCCCTCGACTTTTATTCTCATCTCTGAGCCAAGTTCAGACTCAACCTTGATAATAATCTGGAAAGCTGCCGCATCATCGCCTTTGAGACGAGTATAACTGGTTCCGCTTATCGGGAAGACGTATGAACTGTTGCCTGAGTTGAAGGTATAGCTCAACCCGTTTGGGGAGTTAGGTACAAACTTGAATCCGCTCGCTTTTGCAGAGAGTCCAGATGAACCCATTACGGCAACTCCCGGATCATGATTGCGTCCTGAACTGTTTATTCCATTTCCGTAAGATCTGTATATTCCCTCGTCTATATGCCAGATTACTATACCCATATTGGACTCGCCTATGTTGTCAAACTGGGTGTTTTCGGAACTTGAATACCTGTTTTCAATAAGGTAATACTCATTCGGATCCGGAGTGAGAATCTTGTATATGTTGTAAGGCTGTTCAGCCTGTCTGTTGTACAAAGTGTAATACCCGTCCTCTGTGATTGTCTCATAATCATAGAGACCGAGTTCAATCATATTCCACGGATCAATATATGCAGCACCGTTTCCCCTGACTTTTTCAAATGAGTTCCATGAACCGCTGGACATCAGACTCATCGAGCCCGCGTATTCCCATTTGCCTCCGTCGGTTGTGTCATATAAGTCCGGAGCACCTATGAAATGTCCGAGTTCATGGGCCATGCATCCAATTGCAAGAATGATGCCTTCTTCATCTTCGCTCAAAGCCTGGTATTCTCCGACTCTTACAAATCCTCCGCTTCCTACTTTGACTCCATCTGTTGAGACTCCGCCGAATGAAGTGTAGTGCGCATGAACGGAGAAATAGCTTCTGTTGTTTATTCCGTCAGCTTTGGCGGCAGAATACTCTCCTCCTGCACAGACAAATGCCAGTGCAAGCTCGTTGTATGTCAGCACACCATTGCCGTCTTTGTCAAATTTTGAAAAATCCACGTATTTGGATGCCTCATTCAGTGCAGCTGCTCTTGAAGCTGAATCTTCAGAACCCTGGTTTCCGGTCTTTGCAAACGGGTGCTTATGCGGAACAACAACCTGAACTATACCGTCATTTTCTGTACCGCCTTTGGTTTCGTCGACATATGTCTCCTCTGCAGGGTAGAACCAAAAATGATCCTCAGTAGCTTCTTTGTAAAAAGCCTTCATCGAAGATGTCTCTGCAAACAGCCTGTTGTACCATTCACTGTCGAGAGAATAGCTCCACTGCTCACCGTAAAGAGGGCTTGTTTTATCATTGTGAAGCTTTGTCGGATTTGACGGATCATAGTCATTCACGCCATTGCCGTTGGCATCGAAAGAAATGATGATAACGAGCAGCGGTATGGGATCCAGGTATTTGTAATCGCTTGACGCCTGATACACGGTTCCGTCATGATTGTCAAAAGCCATAACCGTACTCTTTTCATGGTCGACTGCGGCAACCGGAACAATGACTGCAGCCATCATCAATGCTGCAATCAGAAAAGATAAAAACTTTTTTCTCATAAAATATTTGCTCCAATCAATAATTGTTAAGTCTGTTTCTGAAAATTCTTGCCACCGGGTTTTTAAGGTGATTGTCCAGATCAACCTGGTTTATAACAATATTTCCTTTTCCGTATTTTTTGACCGCACACGCATAAACCTGATGAACAGGATTCTGCCATGCGCTTCCCTTGTCACAGTTGCCCGAAAGAAGAACCGGGACAAAGCCATCACACACAAATGTTGAATATATCAATGGCGTTATCATGTCCTTTTTTTCGTCATACCAGAATCTGAAGTCGTTCTTTTCAAAACCTTCAACCAGTCCGTGTCCGGTTTTAATTGAAACGAAATTCAATGGTCTCATTCCGCACGATTTGACTTTTACAAGGCTTCCTGCAATAACATATTCACCTGGTTCAAGACCTGTTATTACCACTGTCTTTCCCTCTTTTGCCTCTTTTTCATACTCTTCTTTATTGTTCAGATATTCTTTTCCTGATGCAAACAGGGCTTTTAACGGCCGTTCCGGTTCTGACGGAAACATTTCGAACTGTTCATCCGCATAATGAATTACATCACCATGAGAATCGGTCAGAATACATCTGCAGTTGAGTTTTTTTCTTTCATTTGCAACTATGGAAGGCACTGACAGTTTTCCCTGCAGAAATGCGGAATTCTCGCCATAATCAGCATCCTCCCTGGAACAATACATAAGTTTTCCTGATTCGTCAGTAACCTCAAAAACGAGTTTGCTTTCCGGATAAACTGTATGTGTATCGTTGCAGACCCATACTTCAAACTCCGGATGCTCACCAGAAAAATATGTTTTCCTGTCGCTTCTCAAAGAAACCATCAGAGGAGTACATGCGTCCCTGTACGCAAAGAATGCAGGTTTTGGATTTCTTTCGCAGTCAACAATTGTCTTCATCCAGCCGGCCGGCCAGGCATCTATGAAAAGATGGATGGCATATGACACCATAAGAGGATTCCTTCTGAATGATTCTGTCTGCAGTTTTGTTGCTTCTCTCTGGTATTCGCGGCTCGCTTCGACCCAGTCCTTGAGATTGTCCTGTCTGTCGTAAAAGAACGAATACATGTTTCCGCTCTGGGCTCCAAGTATATCCGAAGGAGTCCACTCTTTTTCATTGCCTGCCTTGGGAAGCCAGGAGACAGGATACCTTCTTATCATGAGTTCTTCAGGGTCCAGTCCTTCTGCCCCGAATTCTCCGCAACCGCAATAGCTGTTCTCAGGCAAATCGAGCCAGTATCCTCTGTACATCTTTCCGAATTCAATTCCGTGCCCGTTGTACCACATTGTATATGTATGGTAGTCTGGAAGATCCGTTGACGGCGGATCGTAGTCGCCGTCTATATGCTTTATAACCCTGTCAGGATTGAGCAGTCTTACGGCTTTGTCGCACGCAATAAACAAATCTTCAAGTTCTTCACGGATAAAGTGTCTGTGCGGTTTTCCGCTGGCATTCGGGAAAGGCTCGTTAAGATAAGTCACCTGTATAACACTCGGATGACTTCTCACGAGTTTTTCCATATCTTCGGCCTGTCTGACAACCTCTGCAAATTTTGTTCTTCTCACATTTGTGAAAAGCGGCAGATCGGTCTGTACAAGCAGTCCAATCCTGTCACACATCTCATATATTTCTTTCTGTACCGGCCTCTGCGTCAGTCTCAGGAAATTCATGTTTGCAGCTTTTGCCATGAGCAGATCGCTCAGCAATCTGTCAAAATCTCCGTTCATCACATCCTGCTGTTCAAATCCCATGGTGTTGGCACCACGGAGCCTCAGGCTGCGACCATTCAGGAAATACATTCCTTTTTTTCCGTTTTCTTCCTTTTGCTCAAAGGTTCTCATGCCGAATGTGACACTTCGTTTGTCCCATTCCTGCTCTTCAAAAAACAGTTTTACAGTTGCTCTGTACAGATAAGGTGTATCCAAATCCCAATGTTTTGCTTTCTTTATATGCATTCTGAAGCGCACAAGGTTTTCGCCCTTAAAAAACGACAGTTTCTGTGCCATCTTCATCTTTTCTTCATCGTTCAGCAAGTCTTCTGAAAGCGTTCGTCCGTCCGCACATTCCCTGAATGTGACAGGTTTAAATCTGACCTTCTGACTAACGGAATCGAAGTTGTCTCCGCGTACGGATATCTCAAGTTCTACATCTTCTTTTGGCCTGTAACTACAGTTGTACAGTTCGCACCACACTTCGCAGTCATCATTTTCCAGTGGTCTGACATACAAATCGGATATATAGAATTGTGACCTTCGTTCAAGATATACGCCCTGGAAAATGCCCATGCCCGGAGGACAGTGATGCCATCCGAGTTCGGGATCATCACTTCCGGGGCCCGTTGCCGCATACATTTTGTCGCCTTCATAAGTAACTCCTTCAAGAGGAGCACTGTGGCCGTTGTACGGATAGTCGTTCTCAACGACAACCAGAAGCGTGTTCTTTTTGTTTCTGACATATTCAGAAATATCAAACTCAAAATGTGAGAAAAAACCTTCATGAGCTCCGACAAAGTTGCCATTTACATATACCTGTGCCTTGTAGTCAACTCCGTCAAAACAAAGCCAAAGAGTTTCGCCTCCCCAGGGCTTATAAGCTGTGAAATCTGTCCTGTAATACTCGGTAACATTGCCTATTCTGGAAGAATAGTGCGGAATTGTCACCTTTTCCCATTCTCCGTCGCCAGACAAAACCTTCTGAAGGCTGCTTTCGTCATCATTCGTCTTAATTCTGTAATCAAATGAAGAAATAAATCTTTTCCTTTTGACATTATCTTCGTGATAGATATTCTTCAAAAAAGGCGAATACTGTTTTTTCAGTCTTTCTATTTCCGATTCCAGCTCAGATTTTAAATCCATTTTTTTTGGAACCGGATATGGCTTTTTACCTGCAGATTCCTTCATAACAAATCTCTTGCCGTTGTCTTCAGCAGGCAAAACGGCCCTCAGTGGAATCCTGCTCTTAATTTCATTTGAAGCAATAGCGCCAAAACGATCAAACATCATGCACCTCAAAAAACGCAATTGTTTATAATTAATTATATTTTACCCAGCACAAAAATACAAGGACTCATACTTGACAACTGACACCAAAAAGTTCTTGACAACAACAACCGGAAGTTGTATCATTGTACTAGTTAACTAATACACTATAACGGAGGTTACAGTATGGCATGGTCATTTTCAGGTGATAAACCGATTTTCATGCAGCTGGTGGACAGAATAAATCTGGACATTATTTCAGGGAAATATTCCCCGGGTGATCGCCTTCCGACCGTAAGGGACTTCTCCATTGAAGCGGGCGTCAATCCGAACACTGTCCAGCGCGCACTGTCAGAAGTGGAAAACACAGGTCTGATTGTGACAAAAAGAGGCGATGGCCGCTATGTCACAACAGAACAGGACATCATCCGAAAAATACGCATCAAAACGGTCGAGGAACTGACGAGCAGATTTGTTTATTCTCTACGCTCCTATGGACTGGATGACTGCGAAATTGAAACTTTGGTTAAGAAATCTATTAACAGTGAAAGGAAGGAATCAAACAATGGATGAAATACTGGTTTGCAGCAATCTTGTTAAAAGTTACCACGGCACACCTGCCCTCAATTCAATAAATCTCAGTATTCCAAAAGGCAGGGTTGTCGGACTTCTCGGTCCGAACGGAAGCGGAAAAACCACACTGATCAAGCTCGTAATGGGAATGCTCACACCCGACTCTGGCGAAATACAGGTTGACGGAGTCAATGTTGGAGCAGAAACAAAAGGTTTTATCGCTTATCTCCCTGACAAGAACTTTCTTCCTCAGGGCAAAAAAATAACAGAGGTTCTGGATTTCTATTGCGATTTCTTTGCGGATTTCCGCAGGGACAAGGCAGAACAGATGCTTTCAAATCTCGGAATACAGCCAAATCAGGTGATAAAAACCCTTTCAAAGGGGAACCAGGAAAAGGTTGGCCTGATCCTCACAATGAGCCGCGAAGCCAGGTTGTATCTGCTGGATGAACCCATAGCAGGAGTTGATCCCGCAACTCGCGACTACATACTGAATACAATTATCACAAACTACAGCGAAAATGCAACAGTACTGATATCGACTCATCTGATTTCTGACGTTGAACCTGTACTAAGCGATGTCATATTCATCAACAAAGGAGACATAATCCTCTTCGAAGGGGCAGATGAACTCCGCGAACAAAAAGGTATGAGCATAGATATGCTTTTCAGGGAGATGTTCAAATGCTGAAGAAATTATTTAAACACGAATTCAATGATTTTACTAAAATAATACGCTTTGCATGGTTTGCACTGCTGGGCGTATCTGTCATAACATCAATCAGTTTTTTGGCTTATCAGAGTCTTGGTAATCAATCGGATTATTACAATCCCACTTTGGCAACAAGTTTGTCCAGAATTTTCTTTGGCTCCACAATCACGTTATTCGGACTTGCCATAGTTACAGTCTTTATCTTGACAGAAGTAATGTTCGTTGTTCGCTTTTACAGATCAATGCTGTCTTCTGAAGGCTACCTGACTCACTCTCTTCCTTTCAGAGCTGATCAGATGATGAACATTAAACTTATTACAGGAGTTTTAGTCTTTCTGATTAACATTCTCATAACCGGAGCCGCATTATGTATTGTCTTTCTTCCGAGTATGATTGCCAACTCTTCTATTGTAACTGTTTGGAACGGTTTTTGGGCATCGATCGAAGCAATATTCAACGGACTTGGCGTGGGATACACAATTATCCTGATAGTCGAAGGAATAATCATTCTTTTGGTGTCTCTGCTCGGAACAATTCTTTACCCCGTCATGTGCATGAGCATTGGACAGCGTTTTAAAAACAGGATTATTATGAGCGTCGTGTTTTATATCGGAATCAACTGGGCTTTGGAGTTCATAGGAATGATTGCCGCAATTTCATTTTCCATAGCATTTGTATATACAGATACTCTCCCTTTCATAAATGACAATGTGGGACTTACACTGACTGTCTGGGGAGCTGTTGCATTGCTGGTCTTCTGTGGAATGAGTGCAGCATACTACTTCATTTCGAAGCACATGCTTACAAAGAAACTGAATCTATTGTAATATCCCGGATAATCGACATCCCCGTGCCTTTCCGCACGGGGATGATATTTTCACTCAATTATTATTTCCCGGACGTCTCCGTTGAATGTTCCTCCGGTGACATACTGCATCTTTTTGCCGAAAATCATCCCCTCATAATTCTCATGAAGGTGTCCGGCAAACACCGCCTTTATTCCATCACAGTTCAGTATGAAATCAAGCATTCTGTTTGTTTCTTCCGCAGCCCTCTGATACTCTGCCCTCTCAGGGGGATATCTTTCCAGAAGATCTTCAGGAGGACACACAAGGTAAGCGCAATTGTCCTTTGACATTTTATCATCGGCAATCTGCTCATTGTAGAAAGGATTGTGAACAAACAAAATAACCGGATATCCTTTTGAGGTTTCGGCTTTCAGCATATCCAGCTGCCCGGATGTGAACTGGTAATATGAGTTGTCCATCGTAATCAGGTTTATTCCGTTTATGATCCTTGAATCAAACAACAGGTTACTCTTGACATGCGGAGCTACGATTCTTATTTGTTTAATCTTGAAATCGTAATCTTCTTTGTCAGCTCCCGGAGCAGTGCAGAAATCGTGATTGCCGGCTGCATAAACATAATCCATCTGAGACAATGCCATGTCCATATAATCAAAATTTGACTGCGACAGGAAATCATATATGTCGCCTGTATAAACAATCAGATCGTCGTTTTTCTTTGCATATTCCAGAGCTTCTTCGAAGTACTTTTCTATTTTTTCTTCGTCACCGAATGCTCTTTCGTTTCTTCTCTTCCCTAAATTGACAAGTTTTTCTCCTTCACTCTCATACACTCTGCATAAGTGTGTATCAGTTATGTGGAGAAACTTTGTTGTTTTGTTTGCCCCAATATGAAGCGTAGTTTTTGCGATACGGATATCCACGATTCCTCCTGTAACTGTGAAAAGACATTTTTACTTGTACTGCTTTCCGCTCTTTATTATGTTCTCTATCTCAAGTTTTTCATTTATTACCAACATGTCGGCAATTAAACCATTTTCAATTCTCCCGCGGTCTTTTAGTCCCAGCATTTCGCATGGAATGGTGCTTGCGCTGGCAATTGCTTCTCCAAGGGGAACATCACAATACTTCACGACATTTCTGACGGCCTGAATGAGAGACAAGGTGCTTCCCACAAGGGTTCCGTTGTCTTCTTTGGCGCCTGTTTCGTCAAGTCTGAACGGTATTCCGTTCATGGAATACCTTCCATATGGCAAACCTGCCTGCGGAATGGAATCCGTAATGAGGACAAATCTGTTTTTATTTTTCGTCTTGGCCTTGAATGCCAGTCTGATCACTTCATAATCCACATGAATTCCGTCGCATATGAACTCAGCATATGCTTCACTTGAAAGTGCAGCTGCTGCCACCCCGGGATTTCTGTGAGTCAGAGGTGACATTGCATTAAATGTATGGGTAAACGAATCCGCACCTTCTTTCAGAGCTTTGACAGCCTGCTCTGCGCTTGCATTTGAATGTCCTATTGAGACATGGGCAAATGCTGACAGCTTTGCAATTGTACCTTCATCCGCTTCTTCAGGAGCCACAGTAAACTTTGCCTTTAACGGAGATATTCTCCTGGCCACATCAATCATTTCGTCAGCCAGCGGCTTCCTGATAAGACTCACATCGTGGCATCCCGGCTTTTTCGGACTTATATAAGGACCTTCAACATGTATTCCAGCAAAATCCGCGCCTTTTATTTCTGCGTTCTTGATGTTGTCTATAGATTCCAGTATATCTTCCATCGGTGCAGTCATTACTGTCGGGAAAACCGTCGTAACACCTGATTCAAGATATCTCAAAGACAATTCTTCGAGCTGTTTTTTGTCAGCTTTCAGAATGTCTATTCCCATTCTGCCGTGAGTGTGTCCGTCAACAAGCCCCGGAATAAGATACTTTCCATCTGCATCTATCAATAGTGTGTCATCTGAACTTGAAGATATTAATCCTTTTGATGTATATACATCTCTTTTTACAAAACCGTGTGTTGAAGAGTCAAACACTTTTGCATTTTTTATTACCATATTTTACTCCTAATTTGCCAATTCATCGTTTACCTTGTTCCTGAGGTTAAGATAGTAATCATCATCCATTGGAAATTCATTGAATGTGATTTTATATGACAATCCCTGTTCAACAAGTTCCATCACATGCTCATAAGATGTCTTTTCAGCGAGTGCCTGAAGTGCCCTCAGATCTGTCTGGGCCTCGTAGATGGCCATGAGTCTCATGCTCTCTTCCGGCTCAAAATCTTTTCCGGGATATACAACAAAAGGATCTCCTGCAGGATAACAGGGTGCATTTTCACCACCGTCGCCTCCGTCTGTGTGCTTATACGGATCTATGTGGGTGTGAGATCTGAGAGAATTGTAGTAGTTATATCCCCAGTGCAAAAAACCTTTAATGTTGTATTTGAACCACTGAACACCGATTGCCCTTGTTCTGGCGAGGGACATTCCGATAAACAGATTAGACTGATGAACCTGTCCGCAGCAGTAATATGTCCAGAGATCCGGGACATTGTGGTCTATGAAAATCTGAATCTTGTCTGTTCCGGGTATAGGCATTTTCGCGACTTTCTTCTTGTAGAATTCATAATCCGAAAGTGCATCCATCACCTTGAGTTTGCCAAGGTACTTCCAAACGGATTTCTTCGCTCTTTTGTAGTTTTTGATATTCTTTGTATTCGGTTCGTCCGAAATGTGGAAATAGCATTTATCCAGTATTCCCAGTTTTTTCAGTTCTTTGATAAAGTCAGGCAGGAACTTGCGCAGAAACTTCGGGTATTTTCCCTCTTTAACCGGTGTATCCCATCCAAACACCCTCTTGTACTCACCATCAACTGTTGCCATAACCTTTGGAGCAGCTACTGAACCCCATTGTGTAAAAAGATGGGATATCTCATAATACTCAAATCCGCATTTGTCAGCCAGACTGATCCATCTCTCGAATCTGTCATATCCGAATGACCATTTCTTATTGCTGAACCTGACGTCAACAAGCTGAACAGTTGTTCTCTCTCCACCCACTTCGGTGTCGAGCGGAGGCGTGAAAATGGGCGTCAGGATCATATTCTGACCCCTCTTGACGGCAGTGAGCATGAATTTCTCAACTGCAGTCCAGTAATCTTCGGAAAACACTTCCAGTCCGTAATAGTCAGCTATACAGTCGGAATGGAACCATCTTGTGTGGATGAGTTTTCCTTTCGGAAGATTTATGTCAAAAACAGTAATTGTCTGCTCTGATTCACTTAATACATCTCCATTTTCATCTGAAAGGCATATTCTTATTGTTGTTTTCCCGGGCCTGACTTCTTCACGCGTCTCAAAATCCACCCAAATTGTTCTGTACTCACCTGACTTGAGTTGCATTTTTCCATCCTGAATATCTCTCAATATATCCGGATAGAGTCCGGGAGTTGTCTTCAGATATTTTCCGTCGCTTTCATAGTCCTGCTGCCTTGCAACGTAATCAACCGGGACCATCTCGACAGTTCTTGTTCTCACACAATCGGGATATTCTGTTTCAACTGACAAGATGCATGTTGCATCTTTATCTGAAAAATATGCAATCTGGAATGAGACTGTTTCATTCTTTAATGCAGTCATCTCATTGGTTTTCGGGATTATTCCCGTGATTTCATTAGTAAAAACTTTCGAAAGCGAAGACAGCAAATATGTTTTGACAGCCATGACAACCTCCTGTTTTTTTCTTGGTTTTCCATAGAAATTTTAACACATATTCATGCAAAATGGAAACAAAAAATGCCCGAAAAATGAAATCTCATTTTCGAGCACTTTTTTAAATCCAATCATTCTGCAATGAGCCTATTCCTCAATTGAAAATAAATATTCCGTTCTTTCCAGATCTCCATCCGTACAATGTATCACAAATTGATAGATTTCTTTGTCTTCCATTTTTGACACATTAATGTCTTTCCACTGCTCCTTGTTTACATTGATGTAAATGTCTTTCAGAGCGGTGCAATCACGAAACATATACATATCCAAATTGATGATGCTGGAAGGTAATTCAATTGTCTCCAACGATTCGCAACCATCTAGGAACGAATGAATAAAAGCCTTAACACCTTCGTTAATAATCAGTGTCTTTAAACCTGATTTCCCGAAAAGTTCAACATCCATTTCTTCAATTGTTCCGGGAATTGTTAGAGTCTCTAAACTCTTACAACCAAAAAAGACACCTGATCTAATTGCTTTAACGCCATCCGGAATTACAATGCTTTCCAAACTCTCGCATTCCCAAAAGGCACCATATCTTATTTCTTTAATGTTTTCTGATAAAACAACCTCTTTTAGTTGTTTGCAACAACGGAAAGTGTACCCATCAAGTACAGAAAAACCACCCTGGTCAACAAATCTAACCAATCCCGATTCTGCAAATGCAAACATTCCTATACTTTCAACACCACTGGGAATTGTTATTTCGGTCAAGTTTTTGCATTCACTGAATGCATAATCCCCTATACTGGTAACGCTATCAGGAATCATTATTTCACTTAACCCGGATCCCGTGAAGGCATTCTCTTCAATTGTGGTAAGAGAGTTCGGAAGATTGATTTTTCTCAAATTTGGCAATCCTTTGAAAGCATTTTTGCCTATTGTTGTTATACCTTCTGCAATATTAATCACTTCAATGAAGTCACGATCACCAAAATCCATTACGACTCGAACTGGTTTTCCGTCATGTTCACCAGGAATATTTATGACCTTTTCCTGGCAACTGACACAATAAACTTCATAATATTCATCATTAATCAAAACAAAATGCAAATTCTCAGTAGCTGGCATATACCCGCATTTTGTGCAAATGCCATCTACGATATCATGACCGGTGGAAGGAACAACTTCAGTTTCTTTTTCTCCGCATATACATGCTCTCTCTTTTGTTCCTGTTTCGACACATGTTGGTTCTTTTGTCATTGCCCATTCTCCAAAAGAATGGATATGCTCACTGGTTGTTTCAGTGGTTTTCGAGTTTTCAGTTGTTTGTTGCTGCTTTCCATTGCTACATGAAACCAATAAGACAACCAGAATGCACATGAGTGCCAAAATTAAAAATCTTTTCATTTCTTTACCTCCTGTATCATTTAAGAAAAACGTTTATAATTATCCATTATACTGCGAAAAAAAATAGGTGACCAGTTCAAATAGTGCACGTGAAACAATTTTTCACTGCATATATTGTACTACATGAACTCAAAAAAAACGACATTTTGGGATAAACGTGCCGTTTTTTGGGATAAACGTTAAATTTTTTCTTATTTTTGAGTTGAAATGGGTCATCGGAATGCGGAACAAAAAAATGTGCATTTGGGAATCCCTCAGAGTTATTATGGAGGTTTTGCAACAACGCATTTGTTGCAAGCCGAAAGGCAATTATTCTTGGACAAAAAAGCTTTTGCAAAAACTATTATCATAGGTGAATCTCTAGAAAATAATCATCCCCGTACTTTGATTCAAACCGAAGCACGGGGAGTTTATTTCTATTTTGTTCTATTATCAACAATTTCCGATATAAATATCACCACAGAACAGTCTGAACGTGACACTTCTGTTCTTTTTGCTTCTTCAATCGAATCCGCAAAAATGATTACCAAAGGGATATTTTTCTTGACCAAACCATATCTTAATTCCAGTTCCCAATTATAAACAGAACCAACATAATAATAATAATGATAATCAATTGGTTGAAGTTCTTCTTTGTTTAACTGTGTTTTGTAAATTCGAGACAAATAATTGTAACTTATACCATCATAAAAAAGGCGAAGGCCAATATCAAAAGGATTATTCAAATCAATGTCACTATCTAATGTGACGGATCGAACGAATGAATCGGGTCCAGTTGTCTTTTCCTGCACTACAATTTTAAAATCTTCATATTTAATACCTGACATGCCAAAAAGATTCTTTTCTTTTTGTAAATCATCGTTTGAAATTCCCAACACATCTTTGTATGATGCATCAGCAAAATCCAAATTAACTAAACATTTACCTTTTTTAATTTCATCATCATTAATAATCAAACTAGCTTTGAGATAAACAACTGAATTTGTATTTTTCTCATTGTCCAAGTTATCAATTGTTTCAGCAACAGTCTCCGAAACGGCAGTAGCGGTTGTCGAATCAACACCATTTTTTACCGAACACGATATCAAAATTAAGGAAAACGCCACCGCCAGAATAATCACTAAACTCTTTTTCATTTAAGCCTCCGTTTTCTGGTAAACCACACTGTCAATGATGATTGGCGAATATGGTCCTCCATAATAGAATGACTTGGAAACACTTGTTCCATCTTCGTAGTTGAATGTTATCATATCGTTATCAATTACATATGTGACATGTTGGGTATTAGTTAAGTTATCACCTATGTAATTGCAAATGGTTGCTTTTGTCCTAGAAAAACTATATGAAACATACGATCCAACAGCATCTGTTGGTTTATAATCTCCGTACAAAACCTGTTTGCCAACCCTTTCTCTATGATCGATTATTTCGGTTATGTAAATTATCACAGAACAATCAGAACTTGATGTTTCAATTGTTTTTGCATCATCAACTGAATTGGCAAAAATGAAACATGGTGTTATTATTTGTCTGCACATTCCGTAATCAAAGTAATATGACCATTGAACTCCATAATCTTTCTGAAGAAATTCGGTAAAATACAAGTTGACATCATATTCGGTTTTGTTCATCTGAGCTCTGAACATGTAGTACAAACCATAACAGTTGCAATCATCAAACAATTTTATCTTTGAATCAAATGTACTAGTCATGTCAAGATTGTAGTCATCAATAACCATTTGTTCAGGAACATCCCCGATTGTTTGTGGCTGATGTATTGATGGATCAACAATGGGGCTTGCACGTACGTAAATCGGGGCTTGATAGTCGACTTCAGCAAGTTTTAAGGCTAACAATTCCTTTTTCATTTCTTCGTTTGAGACGCCAAAAACACTTTCGTATGTTTCATCCACAAATGACAAGTAAACAAAATAATTGTCATTAAAAAACTCATCACAATGATTTTCATCATCAAAAATTTCTAGTTTTCCTTGTAAGTACTTTGGTGATGATTTGCAGTACTCACTATCAGAGTTTGATATAGATTCTGTGCACGTTTCCGTTTCAACATTGAATGATTCTGTCATCATTATTGGTGGCGAGGAACAAGAAACGACCGTTAATAATATAACAAGCACCATCAAAATAGATATAAACTTCTTCATATAAACTCCTTTCAGATGTATTACTGAACCAATTTGATTTTAATCTTTCACTATTGCAAAAAGAAGTAGTTTTCCCAATCATATGCATATTGTGTTTGATAGAATACACATGCATCCCAGACTGCATAATAGTTACCATATTGGTTTGCCGAAAAAACAATTGAGTCATACTCCATCACAATGGTTTCTTTGAAATTTACATTATTAATATCCTCCCCAGGATCTCTGATGAGAAAATAATAAGTGCCCTCCATTATAAAATATCCATATACCACCATTGCATGGTCCCATCGTTTTGATTGAGAATTAGAAATATCTAAGTAATAACCTATGCTTATAATGACAGGATGTCCGTCATCAATAAATTGCGAAAGAATCTCTTGACTATATATGTGTTGTGAAAAAGTATCTAATGGCAGCAGGTTATTATTCATTGAAGTATAATAGTGTACTAATGTTAATATGTTCACCATACTTCCTTTCTGGTATGGATTGGTGGGAAAAAGATAGGTAGCTCCGTCCAATTGAGAAGCTTGAACACAGGATGAATAATTCCGTGAAAACATCCTTGCGCTTGCAACCCAGCACCAATTTGAGTGTTCCTGACTCTCAAATGGAGTATTTGTCATAACAATTTTTATCAATGACCATTCATCAATGAAATTTGCATTATTGGAATAAGTGCTTTGGATAACAGATTTCCCGTCAGCAGGTTGGCCAAATGTTGTAGTCATTGCCAAATCATTATTGGGATAGGAATTTGATGATTTGGGTCTTATGACAACATGATTGCTCGATGAATTATCAAATGACCATTGTTGTCTGTCATTGGCACTGTATGTTTCTTGAACAATAGATGTCCCATTATTGCCAACCCCACCAGATGCAACGGACAAAGACATATTACTTGCTTTGGAAATGATTCTATAATACCCATTGTGCAAGTACTTAAGTTCCCATTTTTGACGATCATTATAATTCAAAAAAGATCGCAATTCCATAGTTGCTTGATTCAAATTTGTAGGAGAATTAGCATCTATTTGCAAGCATCTTTCATCTTGGATGTTATATATGTAATATACTCCATTTTCAGCCACGAGACCACCTATTGTATAGGTTACAGAATACACTGGCCAATAATGGCTATTTGAGCAGAAATATATTTGTGAAATGCTTCCAGTCATTCGCTTAAATCCAATTCCATTGTTTTGCTTTCCAGCATACCAATCTTTTGTTAATTCTGTGATGTCAAATGAACACTGTCCAGGAGAATTGGATGTTATGCTACTTGATGCTATCATGTATTGAAGATCTGTTGGTGTTGTTGCCAATCCGTTATTGGTTCCTGAATTATTATAGGTTATGTCAAATGGATCCCACGCGGCAACTGCCTCATACACTTCTATAAATATTATACCTGATGTTATTCCCGATTGAAACCAGTAATTATAAGAAACTGATGAAGACACTACAGTTGCATTGTCCGGAATGTCAGGATTTGCACAGTAGTAATATGTTATTTCATTCGTTCCTACTATATTTTCTGATAATCCGAAAAAATTAGTTGAAGGATAACTTTGTGAAATGTATGTATCATAATTCTCATATCCATTGACACTATAATTGTTTCCATCCCTTAAAGACTCAAATCTCTCCGCTGTTAATGGGACAGACCTATCGTAATCATACAAATCTTCCCATTTATCGTCTTCACTTAAAAAGTGAACCGGAAACGGATAAACAATTGCTTTTATTGTTCCATCTTTTTGAGCAAAATGCTTGACACATTCTTCCCTCAGTGAGACAACCTCAAATTCGTCTGATGATTTCTTTTTTTCAGCAATTTCCAGTTCGTAATCTTTCTTTTCGATAGTTTTATAATCATTATAACCATTAGACGCATCATTGTTGTTGTCTGTAGCCAGTATGTTTATTGTTGCTGTAGCCAGCAAGCACAAAACAATTATCACAGATAATACCCTTTTCATATAACCACCTTTCATTACTCAGCCTATAGTACTCGACCGATAAATATTATTTTTTGTGTGCGTGAAACAATTTTTCACGCATATATAGTACTGCATGAACTCAAAAAAAACTACATTTTGGGACAAACGTGCGTTTTTTTGGGATAAACGTTAAATTTTTTCGTATTTTTGAGTTGACAATCTCGTAATCATATGACCGAAATGTATTTCAATGCCTATTTTGTTTTTTCGCTTTTTTGACCTGTTGTTGTATAATGTGAGCAAAAAACTGTATAATATATGTGTTTGATAGTTACATCCGTAAAACTCACAACCAATCTTTTCGAGGTTCATCATGATAACAATTGCCATTTGTGACGACAACGCTGAGTTTTCAACTATGTTGTCTGAAAAAATAAATAGTCTTATCAGCTCCAGTTTAAACAAAACGTGCATGTATAATGTATTGAGTCCGTTCAATGGTGGACGAATGTATCTTGAAGCAACAAAAGATTATGTTATCGATGCCTTGTTTCTAGATATAGATATGCCAGAAATTGGAGGCTTTGAACTTGCAGAAAGATTAAAAGATTTAAAACATATTCCTTTAATAATCTTTGTTTCGAGCTTTGACAACATGGTTTATGGTTCATTCAATTATTCTCCGTTTGGATTTGTCAGAAAATCCAATCTAGATTATGATCTAAAACAAACCATGGAAAGAGTTATTTCTCACTTTAACCAGGATGAAAAAACAATTACTCTGCATACAAAAGACGGTATACATAATATCAAGATTTCAAAAATATTGTATGTGGAATGCAAAAATAATTATTACACAGTTAAGGAAACATCGAATGCAGTTTATACCTGTCGAGGCTCAATCACTTCAATTGATAAAGAACTTGTATATTCGTATTTCTTTAAAGTACACGCAGCATTTATTGTTAACATTAAGCATATTCGTTCTTTTTATGCTAAAGATGGTTGCGTAGAAATGTCTGACGGAGTAAAGATTTATATTGGCAAACGCAGGATAGCAGCCTTCAAGAGAGCATATCTTGATTATTTGAGAAAGGGGATATGAAATGATTTTTTTCGAATTTGCAATGTCTCTTTTTGATTGTATTCTCGGTGCATGCTCTATATCGATTTTTAATAGAAAAAGCATTAATCCAAAGAAAAACAAATTTCTGATTCCTGCAATTGTTATTATTTTCGGTTTTTCAATTCTGAACTACTATCTTTTGCCGAATCATACTGTTATTTCACCATTAATATTTATGATACTTAGCTCAGTATACGGAGCAATAATCGCAGATAATAATCATTTTCGCGGTGCTGTATCAGGTGCTGTTTTCACAACACATTTAGTTTTGTTAAGTGCGTTCATACATTCTATATTTCTCGTTTTTATCGATAACAGAAGTTTAATTGAACAGGGATCCTTTTCATTTGAGAGAATAATGTTTCTGTTAATTACCAAAATTGTGCTAATTGCCTCATTTTTATTAGCTAAGCGCTTTATTGAAAAAACTACCACCCTTGATTTGAAGAGCTATATACTGATATTTGTTATTTCCATATTATCAACATTGAGTCTTTATTCATTAATAAGTAATCTTTCTTCAGACTTCAATCCTAGTGTTAAAGCTCAAACATTGACATTATCATTCTCAATATTTGTAATAAACACTCTTATTAAATTGCTGATCTATTATATCAATCGCCTTAACAAAGAAAAATACGATTCAATGGTTTTGATAAAAAAGATGAATGCTGATGTGACAAAAAACGCAGAGATAAGTAGGATATATAAGGAAATATCTCTTATTCGTCATGACACCGGTCAGCATCTTACAATAATCAATGAATACCTTAACCGAGGAGACATTGAAGGTTGCAAGGGATACATATCTAAATTATGGCCAGCACTTAATAGAATTCCCTCTTTTCTAAAAACCGGAAACGAAACACTTGACACCATCATCAATTCAAAAATCGCTTTGCTCAATGACACACAAATTGTTGCAACCGGAAATGTTGACTTTTTAAAGGATATGAAAGAAGTAGACATTGTCAGCTTGTTTGGAAACATTCTTGACAACGCAATTGAAGCGACAAGAGAATCACATAAAAAACTTATTGAGCTGCGATTTACCAGTCACAATCAGAGCAATATCATAATCTGTAAAAACACAACTGCACATCCTGTGCTACGAAACAATAAAGATTTATCTTCAACAAAGCCCAATCCTGAATTCCACGGATATGGAACAATGATAATCAAAAAGATAGTTGCTGAATATAACGGAATTCTGGATTTTTTTGAGGAAGATGATATGTTTGGAATAGAAATGGTTTTCCCTAGAATTAATTGATTGTTCTTTTGGGGGTGAGATTAATAATCCATGTTGTATCTTTTGGGCTATGGCCGAGTGTGCTGCTATAGCCATATGCGTCTCAAAACATACTTGCACAAAAAACAGCGCTTTTAGTTGTACACATTCACCTTACAAGTTACACAAAATACATATAAGGTCATTTTGGTTTCTGTTATATAGTTATATAATGTTCCCGTGAACCGCCCATGACTGAAGTCACAGATTTTCTCAACAATCATAAACAATTTGGGTTCATATTACAATAAGCAAAAAAGAGTGGACACAACCATACTTTTGTGATAAAGTTATCCCAGAGGTGATTGGTTTGGTTCAGGTTATAATTTTTGTTATTCTGATTGCATCTGTTGTTGTTTCAATTTTTATTTCCAGAGAAAAAAGTGTTTTTTCCAGGGTGCTGATGCTTTGTTTTGTCCCTGTCTCTTACGCATTATCTGTTCTTCTTGCGAGAATAGGAACATGGAATTTCATCTCTGATGCGATAGCATCGCTGATTATCAGAAAAGCTAATATTACCGACCTGACTGAGGCTTCCAGTTCTCTGGACACAGGCATTCTCGAAGTCATTTCGTTTGTATTCGTGCACATTTTCATAGTAGTTGTCTTCGTTGCACTTCTTTTCGGATTCCGTATTCTTGTAAAATACCTTGATTCGAAAAAAGAAAGAAACAAAAACAGAATAGCTGTGGCGGTATTGTCCGGTGTCTTTTCGTTCTTTGTATGCCTGCTTTCAATTCTGCCACTTTCACTGACAGCAAATATATCTGAAGAAACAGTAAACAGCAGATATTCTGAGCAGTACAGATCTTCAAGCGTATCGGGAACATATTCGGTCCTGAGTGAAATATATAGCGCACTTGAACCAGATTCCCCGCTCGGATTTGTTTGTACCTATACCGGAATCAGGCCCATTCATGATGTTACAACATCTGTATTGTCAGGAAGAACAGTAACCACAAACGAGGGTGAAAAGAAGGATGTGGACTGCACATTATTCGGGAACCTCATTCTCAGAGACACTTTCGATGTGCTGGTAATTACAGATAAGTTCGACAAACACGAAGTGCTGAATATGACTAATGTTGTTCAGGCATACAATGTCCTGGACAGCATTAAAAAGAATTCTACTCTTCACGACGTCGCAGATGAACTCTCAAAGCACTACTTTGTTGATGTTTTGACCGAAAAAGACAAATATAAAATCGTAATATACCTGATTATTCAACTCTACCTGAAAGGATGATTTTTTTATGAAACTATCTGTCTGTTCCGGAGGATACACAAGATTCTTCATTCACGACTCGAGCGAGGCCCTCAGATACTATGCAAGTCTGGGCTATCAGGCAATTGACCTGTCTATAGACAATGCATATGAAGGACTTCTGGATGACCCTGACGGTTCGAATGCAAAAACAATCAAGAAAGTTGCAAAGGAGTGCAATCTTCTGCTCTACCAGGCACATGCCCCCGGAGCAAATGAACCAACAAACCCGAAACTGGCAAAAGACATTGCAAAAGCTATCGAAGTGTGCGGATATCTTGACATCGAGAATCTTGTCATCCACCCATTTATGGCCGACGATGTTTCTCAGGCAATTCCTCTGAATGTCGAATATTTCTCGCAGTTCATTCCTCTTCTGGATAAAACGGGCGTCAAGCTCTGTGCCGAGAACCTTGGCAATTTCAATGATGTCCGCCACTATTTCAAAACCGCAGAAATGCTGAATGCACTAGTGGAAAAATTCGGCAAGAAATATATGAAGGTATGCTGGGATACCGGTCATGGAAACCTGACAAATCAGGATCAGTACGAAAATGTAACGAAAATCGGGGATAACCTAGGCTGCGTTCATGTTCATGACAATTACTACCCAATATTTGTTCCGGGCGAACAATACGCTTTCGACGCTCACAACTTCCCTCTGTTCGGAAACATAAACTTTGACGCCTTCATTCAGGCATTGATAGACATAGGTTACAAAGGCACATTCAATCTTGAGACGGATACTCCGAACAGACGTGGACACAGGGACTTTGTCTACAATGGCGAAGTGACTCTCAAACTCAAGCCAATCCCATTTGAAATAAGAAGAAAATCCGATGAGATGCTCTTCTACATAGGAAAGTACATGCTCGAGACTTACGGTCTCTGGGAAGATTAATCACAAATACAGCAAAAAAGCGCCGATTTCAGCACAGACCGATTTCGGCGTTTTTTTGCAATGTGTTTTTCTATGTTATTTTTGTTTTTTCTTTTTTATTACTATTATTACCACTACAACAGCCGCTGCGACAACTACAACTGACACGATTATTATAATTATCGGAACAATGCTGTTTCCGGTTTTTTTGAGTGCCTCTTCAGCTGCAGCAAGTTTTTCAAGCACTTCTTTCGGAACAAGTTTTTTCTGTTCTTCTGTCAGTTCCTCGTATGCTTTTCTTACCGCCTCAATGGCATCTTTGTCATTTGGTGTAATTTTGTTTGCGTCCGGAAGAGAAAGGATACCTGTTATCACATCTGCCGCTTTGAGTTTGTCGACGATTTCCTGCGGAACGAGCAATTTTTGCGCATCTGTCAGTTTGTCAAAAGCATCCATTGCGGCTTTGACAGCATCTTTATCTGCAGAAGTGAGTTTGTCGCAATCAGGCAAAGTTACAACAGCTAGTGTAACTTCAGAAGCCATTAGTTTGTCGACTATCTCAGGCGGAACCAGTTTCTTCTGTTCGTCTGTAAGTGCCTCATACGCCTTTTTGGCTGCTTCTATTGCTTCCTTGTCGTCAGGTGTAATCTTATCGATCATCGGCAGCGAGTCTATATCAACTGCAACATCGTATGCGAGCAGTTTGTCGGCGATTGCAGGAAGAACAAGTTTTTTCTGTTCATCTGTGAGTTCGTCATATGCTTTTTGGGCTGCTTTTATGGCATCTGCATCATCAAGTGAAAAATCTTCATCTCCTATTACTTTGACAATTTCTTCTATTTTTTCATCGACATTCTCATCACCCGATGACACCAGACTCAAAAATACAAATTCGGGCCTGTAAGTCCACTCTCTATAAATAGGTGTACCATCCTGACTCTTAATACAATTATCGTAATGCCATTCAACAAGCGCGTAATCAGTATCCAATGATAACATTTTAAAAGGATTGTGCATGGAAACCCTGGGTATTGGGAATTCGTATCTGTCAAAGTTGAAGATGTAACCGAAATCCGCTTCCAACGCAAAATAGCCAAGCACAAGATTCCCACCAAGATGACCTTCAACCTGATATTGCGGATCAACCCCTTCTACCGGATAATCATGAGACCAGAATGAATTCGTTATTGTGTAGTGAGCATCGGAAGGCAGCGTTATTTCAGGCTTCGATGTATCAACTGATCCGATTGTAGGCAGCTTTATATCAGGATACACAAAATTAATTTCTTTTAGCCAGATTGCATATACTGTTATGTCTCTTGTCACCGGTGTTTCAAATAAACCTCTGTCAACAAAACTGACAGACTGGTATTCGCTTGCGGACTTCATTTCAGAAAGTGGCTTTGTGTGATAACATGCGATTATGTGTCCGTCTTTTGTCCATGTATACGTGCTGAACGGCTGCAGGGTATCATACAGACTTGCACCATCTTCAACTTCAACTACGATGTCATCAATAAATCCACCCATGTCAATGGTAACGTTGTGTCCGCCCTTTTGGGTATTTACATAGAGTACAACTGCCGTTTCGCCCTCACCTACTATTGAAAAATTAAAAGTAGCTATTTCTTCTCCTTTTTTCACTTTCACCGGTGAGTCAGGACAATCCAGAACATATTCAAAACAGTTATCTGACCACCCTATCATTTTTCCTAACTCACTATGTGTTGTGTTAGCACCTTTAAACTGCACCTTGCTGCTGTCAAATATCGCCTTCAGTGACAGATATGTGAGTTCGAGATCATCAGGAGCGACAAACTGCAGGATTACGTAATCTTCGCCAACTTTATATTCCTGGGCGGGAATATCCGGACAAAAATCCGAAGTTCCGGAAAGTTTAAGGGTCTTTTCCTGAGGTTCTGTCAAATCCTCTCCGGAAGGAGCTATTGTTGTAGAAACAGAATATTCATCTTTGTGTTCTTTGTTTACAATGCCGTCTTTAACAACGAAAATCACGTTATCAGTCGGTGCGTTTTCGGCATAATCACTTCCCTGTGTATCGCCTTCGGAAACCAGTGTGAGCGTTATTACCTGGAGATCGATGTTAGCCATTCCGAAATCGTTTGAATAAACCTGGAAAGGAATTCTCACAAGGACAATATCTCCGTTCTGTGCATTGAATGCATTGGCGTTGCCCATATAGTGGAGCGTCATTCTTCCGCGACCTTCCGTTTCGGATTCGGCCCATGGTTCGAAGTAATACTCACCGTATTCGGATATGTCAGGTATTACATTAATCTGCTCACCTGCTGTTCCGGGTGTTTCATCGGGAAATGAATCAACAAACTCGAGAGATTCTTCATCGTATGTGAGTTCGAAATCAAATTCTGAAATCTTGTATCCGGGAGCACAGATTCTGTATTCCACAATAATAATGTGCTCTTCCTCATCCCCGAAATAGCGTGCTATTGCGTCATATCCTGTCAATGCTGCCGGGAAGAAATTTGAAGTCTCTTCGATCACCAGCTCGTATCCTTCGTATATCGAAGCAGCATTTACAGTTGTCAAAAGAAAAGCGACGAGAAGTGCATAGATAAAGATATGTGTCAATGTGTTAACCGGTTTTCTCATTGTTTTTTTCCTTTGCGTGCTTTTTTTGAATTCTGATAGCGTTATGGCAGAAAATGCCACTACGTTTCAAGACAGAATTATTGTAACATACATGTCTGAAAAAAACAAATACATGAGCAAGTCAAATGAAACCCCTTCTTTTTTCAAAATCAACATTATTTCTCAGAAGTCCAAACTATTGACATTTGCATTATTTTTTACTAAAATATACCAAACAAAAATATTTTAAAAGGCAGATGACAATGAGTTCTGACAGCGACGGTAGTTACCGAAGTAACAATTTAATAGATCAGTAATACTCTCCAAACCTGGATTAATATACAGGCTTGGATTTTTTTGCCTAAATTTAGGAGGATTGTTTTTTATTATGGACGTGCCTTTATGGTTGCAGGTTATATTACAGCTCCTGCTCCAATTTATTCTCATCTTTTTGAATGCGGTGTTCGCATGTGCCGAAATCGCCGTCATTGAAATCAAAGGTACAAAGTTAGACAAACTAGCTGAAGACGGAAACAAGAAAGCCAGATCACTCAAAAAACTGGTGGACAGACCGGAAAAATTCCTGTCCACAATTCAGGTTGCAATTACTCTCTCAGGATTTCTTGCCAGTGCATTTGCTGCCGAAAACTTCAGTGTTTATATAGTTAATGCTCTCAGTGGAAAAATCGGGATGTCGGACGGACTCATCAATACTATTTCCGTCATTCTCATCACACTTATTCTCTCCTATATAACCCTTATATTCGGAGAACTCGTTCCCAAAAGACTTGCAATAAAGAATCCTGTTCGGGCTTCCCTGGCACTTACAGGCATTGTCAGATTCGCTTCAATCATTTTTGCGCCTCTGGTCAAACTTCTTTCGCTCTCCACAAATGGTGTTCTGAGACTCATGAAAATTGATCCGAACGCGGACGACTCGGACGTTTCTGAAGAAGACATACGCATGATGGCGGATGCAGGTTCAGAGAGTGGATCAATTGACGAAGAAGCGAATGAGATGATTCAGAACGTTTTCGAATTTGATGACATCACAGTCGGAGAAATATCCACTCACAGAACAGAAATAATCGCACTGTTCCAGGAAGATTCCGATGAGGACTGGGCAAAGACCATTGATGAGGAAATACATACATTCTACCCTGTGGTCGATGAGGATCTAGATCATATAACAGGACTTCTTGTCGCTGAAAAGTATTTCAGACTGAAGGACAAATCCAGGGCAAATGTTCTCGCAAATGCTGTTGAAAAGCCAAAATACGTCGCTCAGGTAATGAAAGCCGACATGCTTTTCAAAGAGATGAAAAAGGAACAGAAAACAATTGCCATTGTCGTAGATGAATATGGCGGAACTTACGGAATAATAACGCTTAACGACCTGATTGAAGAAATAGTCGGAGATTTCAACGAGAGTGAAGATGATGCGGAAATCTATGTGAAAGAATCAGGCAACGGCTACCTTGTTTCAGGTTTGTCGGAAAAAGAGACTTTCGAAGAACTGTTTGACATTGATCTTGAATCCGATGCTGCAACAGTGGGAGGATGGGTAACTGAAAAACTCGAGCAGATACCCGATGTCAAAGACGAATTCATTTATGACCACATAAAGGTTGTCGTGACGAAGGTCAGCAATACAAGGGTTCTTGAAATATATGCTGAAAAACTTCCTGAAGAATCAGAAGAATCCGATGAGAGTCAGGAAAATACCGAGAACCACAATTAACAATTAAGATCAGCCAGACTTTTTTGGCTGATTTTTGTTGCAAACAACAGTTCATGATAGTAAAATAGATTCGTTATTTTTTTGAGAAAGGCAGATAGTATGACCGGACAGAACAAAGTCGGAAACAAGCTCGCGGATACACCAATCCCGAAACTGATTGTCACTCTCTCCGTACCCAGCGTTATATCCATGCTCATAACAAACATTTACAACCTTGTAGATACTGCGTTTGTGGGCAAACTGGGAACAAGTGCGAGCGGAGCAGTGGGAATTGTTTTCGGTTTCATGGCAATAATCCAGGCATTCGGATTCATGTTCGGGCAGGGCGCAGGAAGCATTATTTCCAGATCACTGGGAAGAAATGATCGTGAAAATGCAGATGTCAATGCGACAGCAGGATTTGTTGGATCATTTGTTTTCGGATTGCTTATAACACTGTTCGGATTCATTTTTCTCGACGATATAGTAATGCTCCTCGGGAGCACTGAAACCATCTTCCCTTATGCCAAAACTTACATTTCATATATTCTTGTTGCCTCACCCTTCATGAGCAGCAGTCTGACAATGAACAACATTCTCAGATATGAAGGTAAAGCAAATCTCGGAATGATAGGCCTTATGACGGGTGCAATCCTGAACATGATCGGTGACCCGATTTTCATGTTCGTAATGGACATGGGCATATCCGGCGCAGGGCTTTCAACAGCTCTCAGTCAGCTCCTCAGCTGGGTTATTCTTCTGATGATGTTCATTTTGAAAAAGTCTTCTTCAAGAATTACTTTCAGAAACGTCAGCAAGTCAAATGGAATGGTGTATGCAAATATCATGACAACAGGCTTTCCGAGTCTGTTGAGACAGGCACTGAACAGCCTGACGACTGTAATGCTCAATTCACAATGTGCTGTCTACGGAGATGCGGCTGTTGCAGGCATGAGCATTGTTTCAAGAATTATATTCTTTGCCTTCTCGGTTGCGCTTGGAGTCGGACAGGGGTTCCAGCCCGTATCTGCGTACAACTACGGCGCAGGAAAATATGACAGGGTGAGAAAAGGATTCAGATTTACATGCGTCGCTTCAGAAGGAATTATAATCGTAGGCTGTGTTATTCTGTTCATTTTCGCAAAACAGCTCGTAGGGCTTTTCAGGGATGATGCCGAAGTTATAGAGGTCGGAGCAAGAGCGCTTAGGCTTCAGTCAATAGCATACCTGGCGCTCCCTCCGTGCATGACTACAGAAATGCTCTATCAAAGCACAGGAAGAAGGATAGGTGCTGCCGTGCTGACAGCGCTCCGCAGCGGATTGCTGTTCATTCCCGCCCTTTATATCCTGTCAAACTTAAGGGGCCTTGCAGGAATACAGGAAGCCCTTCCTGTCTCTCTTGTTCTCTCAGCTCCCCTGACGATT
>Ga0247610_10001308_pt1 | contig 31167 bp, 29 predicted proteins | sample 174DNAGHGhighgp2_FD_193483 | JGI IMG/M metagenome (GOLD analysis project Ga0247610, IMG submission 193483) | Sheep rumen microbial communities from Palmerston North, Manawatu-Wanganui, New Zealand - 1742 DNA GHGhigh gp2 | ecosystem: Host-associated > Mammals > Digestive system > Stomach > Rumen...
CTGAAGAGCTATAAGTTGATCTTTTAGGGAACTTGTCAACTATTCGAAGATTTTAAGGTGTCTTTTTGCGTTCGACTTGTTGGGAACTAGTTCGGCAAGTTGGGGACTATGCCCGTATTTCGTCTTCGTAATGTTGAACCAGTTCATTATTGACGGCATCCGTAATGATGCGACGTCGTTCTTTGGCTTCTCCCGATTTTTCTCTAGCGTATGCTGCCATTCTTTTTAGAAGCATGCACCTACTCGTGACTTTAAAGGCATTCGGAAAGCTTACGAAGGAGTTTAAGATTGCGCAAGTTGCTTCAAGATTGAAGATTTCCAGAGGACGCCTCACCAAACGCGATCCTTCTTTGTTTAGAATTCTTATCCTATCGTAGGATTCTGCGGGTAATTCGCACCAGGGGTTTGTATAGAGGTAGTTAATGTGATATTGGAGGGAATTTCGCGATAGCTGAGTGAGGCACTGGATTGCTCTGCGCGAAAACCATAATTCATTATTGATAAAATCATAATTTTTCATAATGTGATATTATCTTTCAGCACAAAAATAAGGGAAGCATGAGCATGATTTTTTCTCTTGAACTAGTTTCGTACATGTTCAACATGTTCGGAACATGTTGGGCGCAAAAAAGATGGGAAAAATCTTCGAATAGTTGACAAGTTCGTGACAAGTTTGTGACAAGTTGCGGCGTCTAAGGGGGCGGGGCTATTTCTTAGCCTTCTTTTTTGCGGCAGGCTTTGCGGAGGTTTTGGCTGATTCGGCGGGGTTAGCGACGAAGCCTGGGAAGCGGACGTGGAGCTGGGAAAGGAGTTTGTGGCGGGCGTGTTTGCTGCCAACCTTATCTAGCCAGCCCGGGTTTGGCTGAGCCTTCTTGGTGGTGATAATCTCAACGACGTCGCCACTTTGGAGCTTAGTATTGAGGCTGACCATCTTGCCATTTATCTTAGCACCGGTACAGGTGGCACCAATTTCGCTATGGAGACGATAGGCGAAATCTAGGGGCATGGAGCCGCGAGGCAAATCGATGATATCGCCCTTTGGTGTGTAGACGAAAATCTTGTCCGCAAAGAGGTTGAGGCGGAGTTTCTTGGTATCAACCTTCTCGCCGGAAGCAAGCTTAGTAGCGGTCTCCTGAAGTTCCTTAATCCAGAGAAGATGGCTCGGCAAACGGCTGACGCGACCCTCGGCGTAGGCGGAGGTAAGTTTTTGCTCGTTGTAATAGAAGGTAGCGGCAAGACCGCGTTCAGCGTAATCGTGCATCTCGCTGGTGCGGATCTGGAACTCGACAATCTGGCCGTCAGGCGTAATAACGGTGGTATGGATAGATTGGTAACCGTTTTGCTTTGGCATCGCGATGTAGTCTTTGATGCGACCGTCCATTGGCGTAAAGAGGGAATGAATAAGGCCGAGCACGAGATAACAGGTCGTCACATCGTCAACGATGAAGCGGAGCGCGATAAGGTCATAGACGCGACCGATGTTCTGGTCGTATTTCGCGAGCTTTTTGTGAAGCGAATAGATAGACTTAACGCGGCCGTCGCACTTGTATTTGATATTTTCCTTCTTGAGGAGATCTTCGACGGCGTGCTGAGCGTTCTTGAGCTTTTTATCGGCAAGTTTGAGCTGATTTTTGGTGAGGTTTTTGAGCTCTTCGTAGCGCTTTGGGTCAAGATAGCGGAAGCTGGTTTCCTCAATTTCAACACGGACGCGGCCCATCTGGAGACGATCGGCGAGTGGCGCAAAGACCTCAAGTGATTCGCGGGCAATCTTCTGCTGTTTATCTGGCGGCAGAGCACTGAGCGTGCGGAGATTATGGAGACGATCGGCGAGTTTAATGATAAGAACGCGGATATCCTGACCGGTGGCGATGAGAAGTTTCAAGAGGTTATCTGAGGTCTCTGGCAGATACTCATCAAGGTTATCCATGCCACTGCGGGCTTTGCCGAGCTTCGTGACGCCATTTACGAGGAAGGCAACATCCTTACCGAACTGTTCCTCAACTTGCTCAATCGTAACGTCGGTATCTTCTACGACGTCATGAAGGATTCCGGCAACGATAGAGTCCTCATCCATATTCCACTCTTGGAGAATCTTCTGAACGGCGAGTGGATGAATGATGTAAGGCTCCCCAGTTTTGCGCAGCTGGCCCTCATGCGCCTTGGTGGCGAGTTTGACGGCTTGCTGGATTTTTGGGGAATTGCTCATAGTGAAATTTCAATTTTACGTTTCGATGGTTTGTATTGTTCGCATTTGACGCCGCAGCGGCGGAGCATCATTTTTGCAGCGATGGTGTTTTCGGCGTCGGCGTATTTGTCGTCGGCGTAAACTACGCGCTTGATGCCGGATTGAATGACGGCTTTGGCGCATTCATTACAAGGGAAGAGAGTGACATAGAGTGTGCAGCCCTCGATCTTTGCGACGCTGTTCAGAATCGCATTGAGCTCGGCGTGGCAGACGTAGGCATACTTGGTATCGAGGAAGCTACCTTCGCGCTCCCAAGGCATTTCTTCATCTTTAACGCCGCTAGGCATGCCGTTATAACCAGTGGCGACAATCTTGTTTTCGTCGTTTACGATGCAGGCGCCGACCTGAGTATTAGGGTCTTTGCTGCGCTGGGCAGATAGTTGGGCCACACCCATGAAGTATTCGTCCCACTTGATATAATCTTTCCGCATAATTCACTCCCTTTATTACTTTTAGTATAGCATAAAAATACCGCCCCTCTGTTACGTGAGGGGCGGACTCTTCAGATAGGAGGAAGAAGAGTAAATATGGCTAATGTCAGAACTTTGCGAAAAGCCTGCCATCGGCTACCCAAACGGTGGCTGGACCATATGGCTCTTCTCGGTCGACGTCGTCGTTAACGGCGGCATAAATGTCGAGTATCTCATCATAGGTTCCCAGCCTGTCATCTATGACATCTTTGATGTCGCTACAGGCTCGCTCTTGATCATCTTTGTCCTTTGGGAAAAGGACAGGTAAATCTTTGAGCAACCAAGAGAACGCTCCTGCTTCTTCATCATAGGTGTCATTGCTTGCATTATTATGAATGAACTCTTCGGTTTGTACTACGAGATCATCATAATCTTCTTCTTCATAGTGTAATAATGGTTTTTGCACCATAACTATCACCTTCTTCCTTGTAAGATTCTATGCATCTAGGCATCGTGGTTATCTATTATGCCACAACTGGTAAAAATAGTCAATATGATAGAATAATGGTATGAAGATTGTCTCTTGGAATGTGAATGGACTAAGGGCGGTGCTAAGCAAGGGTGCTTTGCAGGCTTTTATAGAGAAAGAACAGCCGGATATCTTGTGCCTACAAGAGACGAAGGCAAAACAGGGGCAGGCTGAGGTAGATTTTGCTGAGTATGAGGAAATCTGGAACTCGGCAGAGCGCGCGGGCTACTCTGGTACGGCGATTTTTACGAAGACGAAGCCGCTCTCGGTGCGCTACGGTTTTAATCCGGCACAAGAGGCGATGCCGGGCTGGGAAGATGCCTTTGGCGATGCGCGAACGGAGGGCCGCGTTTTGACGGCGGAATATGAGGATTTCTATCTGATAAACGTCTATGTGCCGAATGAAAAACATACCCTAGAGCGCATGGGGTACCGTGAGCGGGTCTGGGATAAGGCATTGCTTGCCTATATGAAAGAGTTAGACGCGGTGAAACCGGTGATTGTTTGCGGCGATTTCAACGTGGCGCACGAGGAAATTGACTTGGCGCGTCCAAAAGAGAATGAAGGCAACGCTGGATTCACGAAATCCGGTCGCCAGGGCATGACAAACTTTTTGAATAATGGCTTTGTAGATTCTTGGCGCGCGCTTCATCCGGATGAACAAAAGTTTAGCTGGTGGTCCTATCGTGGGGGCGCGAGAATGCGCAATATTGGCTGGCGCATTGATTACTTTTTGGTTAGCGAAAAGCTGCGCGAACAGATAAAAAGCGCGGAAATTTACGATGATGTGAAGGGCTCGGATCACTGCCCAATTATGTTGGAGCTTTCATGAGTGAAAACCTAGATTACTGGCACAGACAGAGTACAAAAAAATTGTTCAATGATGTCGATATGATGGCGCCAGAGCAGCGTCGCTTTGCGGGCAAGCTGCTTATTATTGGTGGCAATAAAGGTATGTTTTTTGCGGTTGCGAGCGCCCTGGAAGCGGCAAAACGCTTCGGTGCTGGCGAGGTCCGCGCGCTGATGCCAGATGCGCTGAAAAATCAGGTGCCAAGCACGCCGGAACTCTATTTTGCAGAGGCGGAGGCCTCGGGGGCGTTCGGCAGATTAGCGCTTCAAGAGATGCTGCGCCAGGCGGAATGGGCTGATGCGGTGCTTCTGATTGGGGACAGTGGCAAAAATGCCGAAACTTCGCTGGTTTTCGCGGAGTTTATGGACAAGTGTCAAAAACCGGTGTTTGTGACGCGTGACGCGGTAGAAACAGTGACGCCGTCAGCGGCAGACTGGGCGATGCGCGAGTACGAAACAGGGGTATTTTTGACGATGCCGCAGCTGCAAAAGCTGCTACGCACGATGTATTATCCAAAGGTAGTTACTCTGTCGCAGCCGACAAATCAGCTGGTTGAGATTCTTCATAAGTTCACTTTGAGCTACCCCGTGTCTGTTGCGACTTTCCATAACGGGCTGATAATCGTGGCGGAACAGGGGGAAGTGGTGACGCAGGCGATTGAGGAGACGAAGTGGACGCCGATTTCTCTCTGGAGTGGGGCGCTTTTGACGCAGGCGGTGGTGGCGCGCCTCTGGAACCCGGAAAAGCCGTTCTATAAGGTGTTTTCTAGTACGCTTTAGCCATTAAAAAAGAGGGTCGTTAGTACGGCCCTCTAATCTGATAGTCGCGCAATTGTCCACGTTTCATATCCTCTATATCAGAGAGGATGCAACAAACGGTAACACATGCGATTATCATCAAACCAAAGACGGAGATACGAACGCTGAGATCGTCCGGCTCTGCCATCACGATAAGGCTGGCGATTAGCCATGCGTACAAAAGTACTCTACGGCCAACGCTCAGCGCATTGGTTGCGAGAGAGATGTAGTACGGATGCCATTCGCCTTTGAAATGCTTTACTGCTAGCCAGATATCTCTAGAGCAAACTACTGCGCCAAATGCGACGGCAAGGAATACTGCGCTACGACCATTGATAGTCAAGCCAGTATGCTTTACGAGAACAATCACCGATATTGTGCTGACAACGAAGAATAATCGTTGCATGATGCACTCTAGCCAACAGAAGTAGCGCGTGGCTGCTTCTCCGGTAACTCGCCAGAGTATTTCGCTGACCAGTTCGGAGATTGCTGCATAGATAGCAACTAAAGCTACTGCGATAGCTGTGCTGGCGCTGCCGAAGCTTCGTGTTACGATTAAGTGTCCCAGTATAGCTGTGATAGCTATAGAGAGAAAAACGCCGTAACAGAGAAAGCCAACTTTGCCTCGCTTGTCTTGCAGCCAGGTCTCGTCGTACTTGTCTAAAACAAGTGCGGTTGTGCGAAGTGCCTCGAAGACGTTGACGCCAAGGACAACGTAGAGTAGAAAAGCGCCGAGTGGGTGCAGAACCGCGCCATTGTCAGTGATAGCTATAAAGATCCCTGAAACTATCATGGCTGCCATGCAAAACAGTTTCGCAAGTGCTCCCATATGGTAAATATCGTCTCCTTGTGGGTTGCCTTGATGCGAGCCAGGTCTCTTTTTTGCCCAATACCAAGCACCGCAGAGGATAAACCTCGCAGCGCCGGTGATGCCGATAATACCTAGAATCCACCAGGCGCCAGGGAAATGGTTAGCAGAACAGACGATCACGACCCCTATATAGAGGACGAGACTAAAAAGTTCTGCCGCTCCCGAGCGCTTGGCGATGCTAGCCAAGTACCTCAAAATCATATAATTCACCTCTCTCTGTAAAAATACTAAGGCGCTTTTGTAAGCGCCAATCACTATTATTGTATCATAAAACGGTCATATAGTCAAGAAAAATACAGGGGTGAGAAAAGGCAGCTCAATTGAGCTGCCTTGCCTTTCTAAGTCTGCCTCCTTCCTGCGCTTTCGCTTTTACACGTTCGTAGTCAACATAAATGCTGACTATTGAAAGTAGTGCAACCGCAACAATCATCCAAATGCTTGTCTTGACCATAGACACGCGAGTTTGGCTGATTGGTATCGACAGTGAAATTGCTGTCGATAAGAACCAGGCGCATATTGCGCCTTGGCGGAGCTTATCGGTAAAGCTCGCGCCAATACCTTCACGGATCTTGCGTCCTCTAGCGACATACCAGACGATAAACATCAGGTCGCGGAGAAGAGCAATGCCGGCGAAGGCTAGCGTTATAATCAGCATTCGGTCGTTTCCGGTAGCCAGGAAATCCTGGTGGCGGATTTGAATGAATGCTGCTACGTTTGCAAAGAAAAACACCTTGTCCGCTAGGGGATCGAGATATTTTCCGAGCTTTGTGACGAGCCCGGTTCTCCTTGCTATTGCGCCATCAAGAGCATCAGATGCAACGGTGAAAAGCAACAGTATGGTCGCTATCATGTTACTCTGTCGCTCAAAGCTCTGCGTAAGCCATATATGAGGCAGTACGAGAGAGATGGCGATTCTCCAAATTGAAATCCAATTTGGAATTCCGATATGACCTTTCGTGCTATAAAGCATGAACCAGTCATATTTGTGGACTGTGTGCCCAAGGCGTCTAATCGTATCCATGACGGATGCGACGGTGATGCCATACCAGATTAAACATCTGGCCCACTCCAGCTTGAAGGCTAAGTGGGGAACAAACAGCTCTGGCAGCCTCAGTATGAATAATATCACTGGGGAACATACCGTGATTATCGATAGCGCAAAGGCTGCCGAGTCATCGCACGGGTTGACCGGGTGCGATGTTTGGTGTTTTGCGGTGTAATACCAGGCTCCTCGCATGAAGAAGCGCAAGACATTACACGCTGCAATGATGCCTATTAAGTACCATGAGCCGTCGATCCCAACAATAGGAAGGAAGACGATGACGGCTAACAGGACAAAGAACTCAGTGAGTTCAAGACTGTTCGGGCGCTTCGCAGCGCTCGCAAAGCATTGCAATAAAAACATAGTTCTTCACCTCTCTCGTTATGTAAATGTACAATATATCTTATTATTTTAGCATAAAAAGTATAAAAAGTCAAGATGTGATAGAATAAGAGAAAAGCTTTGGAGGATTTTTTATGTGCGGAATCGCAGGATGTTTCGCCTTTGATAACACGAAAGAAATATTAGCAAAAATGAGCGATGCAATGGTGCATCGTGGCCCTGATGGCGCTGGTGAGACCAGCTTTACTGACAAGGGTGTGAAAATTGGCTTGGCGCATCGTCGCTTGGCGATTATTGACCGCAAGGCTGGCAAGCAGCCGATGAAGTCGGTTAATAATCCGGATTATGAAATCGTTTACAACGGTGAGGTTTACAACTATCGCGAACTTCGCGAGGAGCTTTTGGCGGCTAATCCAAAGCTTAAATTCCGCACAAACTCCGATACAGAGGTTGTTCTTGAGGCCTTCATTCAGTGGGGCGACAAAGCTTTTGATAAGTTCAATGGCATGTTTGGCTTGGCGATCCTGAACCGCGCCAAGGGGCAGGTAACGCTCGCGCGTGACCACTTCGGCATTAAGCCGGTTTACTACTACGAGAAGGATAAGAAGGTCATCTTCGCATCTGAGATTAAGACGATGCTCGCTTCTGGCGTGGTAGAGACGGAGCCAAATGATAAAATTATTTATCGTTATCTTAAATTCCGTGTTCAGGATGATACGAACGAGACTTTCTTTACGAATATTTATCGCTTGATGCCTGGCGAGATGATGACGATTAGCAAGACCGGCACTAAGCGCAAGATGTATACGAAGTTGCGTGAGGAATTGATTGAGCTCGCGAAGCACCCGAAGAAATACACCGAGGAAGAGGTAAAAGAGTATGGTGAGCGCCTAGATAAGGCTGTCCGCATGCGCTTGGTCGGCGAAGTGCCGGTTGGTACCTCGCTCTCTGGTGGTTTGGATTCGTCCTCTGTGGCGGCTTTGATTGCAAAGAACCTCGAAGAGGACGCAAAGGATAAGGATCTCGCGACGGTTGGTACGCGCCAGAATACTTTCTCGGCAGTGTTCCCAAATCTCAGTAACGACGAAGAGGTCTATGTTGACGCGTTAATTAACAAGTATCCAAACAAGATTAAGGCGCACAAGATTAAGCCAACGCCAAAGACTTTCCTTGAGGACTTGCGGGACTTCGTCCGCACGCAGGAAGAGCCGATTATTAGCACTGGCCCATACGCTCAGTATGCGGTGATGCGCGAGGCGTCAAAGCACGTGACGGTTTTGCTTGACGGCCAGGGCGCTGATGAGATGATGGCGGGTTATAACCCTTATTACTATGTCTATTTGAACCAGCTTAAAACGCGCAAACAGTACGCGCAGCTCGCAGCCGAGACGGCGAAATCTGGCGATATTGTGAAGAAGATTTTGCGTAGCAAACGCAGCAAGATGAAACCGGTTACTAATCTGTTGCAACCGGAATTTGCCGACAAGTATACCGGCGAAAAGATGGTCGTTATTAACGACAATCTTAAGATGCGTTTGCTTGATGATATCTTTAAAAACAGTTTGCCATCTTTACTGCGCTATGAAGACCGCAATACGATGCGCTTTAGCCTTGAAGGTCGCGTGCCGTTTATTGATAAAGAGTTGCTCAAATATCTCTTTAGCCTAGATGATGATGCAATTATTCACGGTGGCTGGAACAAGAATATTTTGCGCGATTCCATGAAGGGGATTTTGCCGGAGAAGATTCGTACACGCCGTAACAAGATTGGCTTTACTACCCCTGAGGGCGAGTGGTTCAAAGAGATTCATAAGGATCTTGAAAAGATTTTGGCGTCAGATGAGTTTGCACACCGCAAGTACTTCAATCAGTTGGAGGTTTTGCGCGAGTTTAAGCTTGATGAAAAGGGCAAGACCAACTATGGTTCGATGGCCTTCTGGCGCATTATTAACGTTGAGCTTTGGCTCCGTGAATTCTTCGATAAAAAACCAGATCCAAATGCGCCAAAACCAGAGGAACTCGGCTATGGTCCAAACGACAAGAAAAAAGCCGACATTAAGTCTGATGTAAACAACAAGGTATATACGCGCTACATGCTTCGCACGGAGCTAGTGACGCCTCAGACGAACCTCGATGAGTATATTAATCGCTACGTTGGTGCTTTTGCAAAGACGATGAGCAAAGAGGTCGGCAAGCGCAAATGGCAGCTCTATATCAGCGAGAAGATTATTGCGACGATGCAGGGCCGTTCATACTTTCTATGGGATGTTGATGCACGCTGGAGTGCTCGCGTTTTGAGCCGCTTTGTCCACCGTACGCCAGCTGGTATCGGTCTCGGTAACCCAGCTACGATGGAGCTCGCTTTGCGCGAGGCTGGTACGCCTAGGATTTTGCTCGCAACGGTAGCAAGTGCGGCTGGTAAGGCAGTTGGCAAGCGTGGCGTCTTCTATAATGTCGCTGGCGCAAACGTGCGCGCCATTGATGGCCCTACCTCTTATTCGGCATACCCAGCTAACGTTTCGGCAAAGTTGCCGCCAAAAGATCCAGATGATGTTGCAGAGCATATCTCTGTTTTGATTCGTGAGAATAGCAAGATTAGCAAGACGCTTCGCGATAACTTTGAGGGCGTCGTCGTGATCGACTCTAATGATATTGGTCGCAACGTCCTCGGTAAGGCTTGTACGGATGAAGATGCGCTTCTCGCGTCGAAGTTTGCTGACAACCCATTCGGTCAGGCACGCCAGCTCACGCCGATGGCGATTGTCGCAGAAAACGACTAATTATTTCTTCGGTGGGAACCACTCAATAGCGGAGCGGCAGGATTTACAGGTGCCGACGGTACCGATAATCTGATTAGCTTTGCCGCAGTTAGGGCATTTAGCGACGTGAGGGGTAGATTGGTCAGAAGGGGCGGCCTTGGTGCTGTCCTTTTGCATGATTGGCTTTTTGGCGGTGCTGTTCGCGTCAGAATTGGCCATTCTAGCCATTCTAAGGGCCTGTGAGGCCATGTTGGCTACTTTTCCTAGTATTTGACTAACCACAAGCATAATGATGCCGAAAATGGCTGTCCAGCGCCCAAAATCGGTTAGTTTGGTGAATAGTGGGTGAGCGCGGAAGTCAATCAGAGGTTGAACGATAGGGACCTGACCGCCGAAATTCTGCTGGAGCAACTCATAGCCGCGTGGAACTAAACAGAGGAGAGCGACCACGAGAATAGCGGTCGGCACGCGGTAATAGCGGTAGCTACCATAGATAAAGAGGCGAGCAATCGTCAAAACGACCCCGAGTGGCGGCACAAAATAAAGGGTTACGAGCAAAACTGGGAGACTACAAATTAGGCGCGGAGCCGAAGGTAGCCGAAAAGAGAAATTTTGAATATTCATAAGGTTATTTTAGCCTATTCTTGGCCGGTGAGCCACTTCCAGAACTGAACGAACGGAGAATCGTCGTTCTTTGGCATGGTCTGTTCTTCGGTATTGTCGTCGCCGATTGGCTCGTCGGCGCTTGGCACATTGTCGTAGCTAGGGTGAATCTGCTCGCCATAGACGAGGAGGCGATATTTAGAGGTGCCGAGTGGCGTACAGGTGATAAGGGTAATCATTGGTTTGCCAGAGTTATTGTTGGCAATTTCGCGCAAAGAGGCGGAGTTCGATGGATCAACCGTGCGCGTGCCGGTGACGCGATAGGTGTAGCGCTGACCTTCGTAATCCATATAAATGAGGTCGCCGGTGCCCATGCGAGTGAGGCCGGAGAAAATAAACTTATAATCGGATTGCTGATAGATGTTGCCGGCGGAGTGGCCAGAGACGGCGAAGTTGCCGGCTTCGCCTGGCTTTGCGGAAGCGCCAGGGATAGAGAAGTGAGCAACGCCGTTATTCATCGCGTTTGCCATAGAGTCAACGTCGTTCTTGGAGCCAAAGACCACTGGGACCTCGACGTTTAACTTCGGGATCATCAGGGTTGGATTTTCGTGAATGCTGGCCGAAACGGTCGGATCAATGGCGGTAATATCGTTGACCTCGCTGCCGCCAGGTGACATATAGGCGACGACGTTAGCGACAATGACCTGGTTGTATTCAAAAAGTAAGCCGAGTACTAAAATTACGAGTCCAATTACGATAGGGATAAAGTGGCGGGATTTGCGCATTTTCTTGGCGCGGTGCGCAACCTTTTTCTGAATCTTGCTCTTGAACTCTTTCTGGGTTTCCTTTGCGGATTCCTGCGTAGTTGCATTAGAGGTGAGAGTTTTGCGTTCGTCAGCGGCTTTAGCCTCTTTGGCGGCGGTTTCGCGCTCGATCTTTAGGCGCTCGCGGGCGACGTATTCTTTAGCGGCGCGACCGTAGTATTCGCCGTAGTATTTCTGATAGTAATCTTGCCAAGCAGAGTGATATTTACGCCAGTCCTCAGATTTAACCTGCGGAGAAGGGGATTGCTTGGTCGGTTCGCGGTAATTCTGCGGTTGGTGCTTGTAGGCTTCCAGAAGTTTCTGGCGGGCGATAGCAGCAGTGGTTTGCTGCTGTTTTTGGGCAGCAGAAAGTTCAGCCTTTTTCTCTGGTTGAGAGGCTTCTGAACTGGCGGCTTTCTTCGCCGCAGCTTGGCCCCAAGTATTCCAACTAGGAACCGCGTTAGATTGCCCACCTTTCTGATTGTCCATTAATACATATTCTAGCATAACGAGTGCTTTTATGCTAAACTAATATTGTTCAATCACGGGCGAGTGGTGGAACTGGTAGACACGCTAGACTCAAAATCTTGTGACAGCAATGTCGTGAGGGTTCAAGTCCCTCCTCGCCCACCAAGCTTCATGCTAGAATCCGCCATCTTGGCGGCTTTTTATTTTTCGCTCGTCCATAAGACGCGCTCAAATAAAGAATCCACCAACCTGGCGGATTCTATCTATGAAGCTAGCGATTTATTTAGAGCGAGAGGCGCTTGAGAGTGTATTTGCTCTCGGTTGGCTGATCGTCTTTTTTGGTGATTTTGGTGAAGTCAATGTAATAGAGCCAGCGGTTGTTTTCGCTGATAGCAACAGGGAAGGCAGTGTTGATGTCGGAGACGACGACGCGGCGGTTGCTGCCGTCGAAGTCGCGAACAGCAATAGTATTGTCGACCTTTTGCCAGAGGAGATAATTATCAATCCAGGTGATATTGGAAATCTCGGAGGCGAGTTCGGAGTCAAAGTAATCGTCGGTTTCAAGATCGAAACTGGTCAAATATTTGTCGCCAGAGAAGACAGCGATGCGCTGACTAGCGTTGGTGGAGATGAGCTTTGGCGTGTAGTCTAGCTTGCGCTCAAGTTTGGTCTTTAGTTTACTAAGCTCGTTCTTATCATAGGATGGATATTTGCCGCTGAGGACGAAGATCTGCTCATTGACGCTATAGGCGAGCCAGTCCTCGTTCCAGTAGGAACCAGCCGTAAGTTTGATAGTAGCTTCGTCATCAACATCTTCAAGCTTCTTGATAATGGTGCTGCCTTTTTCGTTGTTTTTATAGATACCAATCTGACGGACGCCGTTCTCTTTGTTGACGAAAAAAGCGGTGTCGCGATTGGCGGTAATTAGCTGAACATCAGAGGCAAAAGAGCCAGAAATGGTGAGTTTGTCTGTATCGATGAGACGGAGGTTGCCAGCTTCCAGCGCCCAGAGTTTATCAGCAGAATCGTTAGCAATAATAATGTCACTGAAGTTAAGGTTGAGGCGCTTGGTAAGGTCGATGCTTGCATCGCTGTGTTCAAGATCAATCAGATGCCAGCTGGTTTCGTCGCCGTTGACCCACTTTGCGATAAGGCGGGTATTATCATTATTCCAGGCAATGATAGATATTTCGCCTTCGACGGCTTTTGCAGCGGTAGTACTGAGGCAATCGTTTAGATTAAGTTCGTCGGTTTTAATATTTTCGCTCTGAATATCGATAACGAGAAGTTTGTTGCTGTTTTTCTCGGTAGCGATGAGCTTCTTGCGGTTAGCAGAGAAGGCGGCAAGGCGGAGATTATTGAAATCATAGACATTATCGGTATGTTTTTCCTCTGGGAAGAGGCGGACCCAGTCGATGCGGGTTAGAAGACCGGCGTCAATTTTAACGTCCTTAGTCCAGGTATCATAACCTGGCTTCGTAATCTTAATCTGATGCGTGCCAGAGCTGAGCATCTTGCTGAAGTCGGTATGGTTAAACTGAGCTTCGCCATCAATAGTGACGCTGGCGTCGGATGGGCGGGAACTGATCTGGGCGAGACCAGCCTGCTCTAGTTTGCCGGATTCGCTGAAGGTGAAGCCCATAGCGATCATCATAAGAACAAAAACAATTACAAAAACAGACAAACACATGAAGATATTTGTCGCGATAATACGGATATTGCGAATCTTCTTTGATTTTGCACGGTCCATAAACTAGACCCATTATAACATACATAGTGCTTATGCTTTGAAAATGATTTAAAAAAGTTGAACAAATTTTTTAAAATGCTATTGATTTGCGGGCGCTTATGTTTTAAACTAGCAATAGCAGTATTAAGTGAGGTAGTAATGGACGAAATTAAGGTCAGAGTTGGTAATGCTTCTAGTGCTAAAAGCGCTAGTGCTGTTAATAAGCGCCGACTTCAGAGTTCCGCTACTCTTAATAGAAGATTCGTAAAGAAGCCTACTCCCGCCCCTAGAATTAAGGCTTCCGCAGGTGCTGCTTCGCGTACGCTCAAGGCTCAGACCAGCAAGCGTGTTTTGATTTCTAAAGGTAAGGCTGTAAAACTTCAGCCTACCCAGGCAAATGTTATTCAGCAGCAGCAACAGCAGGCTGCAGTTGCTCAGGCGCCCGCAAAAGTTGTTCAACATCCAGCAAAGCAATTGTCCGAGCAGGAAAAGATGCAGAAGAAGATTGCGTCCCGCACTGCTTCTAGCGCATTTTCGTCCAGGCAGTTGGCTCGCGTAAAGGCAGTAGATGATGAACCGATTGCGCCAGCAAAAGACGCGAAATTGGCGAAGATTGCAAAGGCTCGTATGGCCGCTAGGAAAGCACCGGCGCCACAGCCACTTTCCGCACAGGAGCTCAAAGAGCGTGCTATTCAGCAGGCTCTTCGCAAGGTCTCTACGATGGAATCTGAGCAGATTGATGATGTTCGTGGTACTGGCGTAAAGCAGCATTTCTGGCAGAAAAAGCATTTCGCAATTGGCGCAGCTGTCGCTGTCGTATTCTTGGTTGTCGCTGGCTATCTTGTTAGCGTAAACCTTCCAGATATCTCTGTTCGCGTTGCCGCGATGCATACCGGCATCGACAAGGCTTATCCTAGCTACGTGCCATCTTCTTATCGTTTGGATGGTCTCGTAAAAGAAGAGAATGGCCGCATCACGATGGCATTCAAGAATGACCGCGATCAGAAGTTCACCTTGATGGAAGAGAAGTCTTCCTGGGATTCTTCCGCAGTTTTGACAAATTATGTCGCCAAGAACTGGGGCGCTAGCTACTCCATTGCTAAGGGGCAGGGCTTAACAATCTACGTATCCGGTTCTAATGCAGCTTGGGTGAACGGCGGTGTATTTTACGTGATTAATGATGAAACTGGCACGCTCAGTTCCAATGATTTACACGATATTGCAGTGAGTTTGTAATTCTTACGAAACAGGGGTAGGGGACCCGGTTTTTTGTTGCTTATGCTTGACTTTTTTGACGATTTGTGCTATAATGATAATTGTTAACAAATGTTAATGCACCTTTAAAGAGTCTAGAGGCTCTCGGACGGTGCAATTTTTATTTCCAAAGGGGGAAGAAAAAAATGAAAAAGATCAGAAATGAAAACGGACTGTTCGGCAAGAAGACGATGGTTATGAGATGGGTTTTTACCCTTATCGTAGCTGCATTAGCAATAACTATTTTCTGGATGATCGAGCCTGGAATTTTCATTAATTACCAGACGAATTTCATCAATAGTCTTGGAGAAATAACTAGGACGGAAACCGTATATAGAATCCCAGCGTTTATCGCTTTTACAGTTTGGGCCTATATCATAGTTTTCGGAGGCCAGGTTATAATCCTAGATCGCAAGAATGAGTTATAATCTAATCTTCTAGACTAAATTAGCCCTCGGGTTATTAATCCTGGGGGCTTTTCTTGTGGTAAAATAAATATAAGTATTGTGGAGGTTTTATGATTGATTTTAGATATAGCCATCAGGGCTTCGTGTCTAGAGAAGAGCTAGATGAGCGCATTGCGGTGGCGCGTCAGTATGTTGCGCGTGCGCAGCAGGATGGTCTAGGTGGTTGGGTTGATTTGCCAATTAATTATGACAAGACCGAATTCGCGCGTATTAAGGTTGCGGCAGAAAATATCAACACGAACTCCGATTATCTTGTTTGTATCGGCATTGGTGGTAGTTATCTTGGCCATCGCGCTGTGATTGAGGCGCTTGGCGGTGAACGCGGCCGCACTAAGGTGTTATTTGCTGGTAATTCGATGAGCGCACGTGAGTTGAAGAAGATTGTTGCTCAAGTAAAAGATAGTGATTTTTCGGTAAATATCATATCGAAATCCGGCACTACAACGGAGTCGGCGATCGCTTTTCGCGTCTTCAGAGAGATGCTTGAGGCGAAATATGGTGCTGAAGGTGCGGCGAAGCGTATTTATGCCACAACTGACGCAAATAAGGGTGCGCTCCATAACGAGGTGGCTGCGAAGGGCTATACTTCCTTTGTTGTACCAGATAATATTGGCGGGCGTTACTCGGTTTTGACGGCGGTGGGTTTACTTCCGATTGCGGCAGCTGGCTATGATATTGACCGCTTGATGGATGGCGCGGAAGAAGAGCGCGCGGCTTTGATCTCTGATGGTGGTAAAGCAGCAGAATATGCGGCGATGCGCTATGTATTGCTAAACAGAGGTTATACGGTAGAAGTTTTAGCAAATTTCGAGCCAAGCTTCAGATACTTTAACGAGTGGTGGAAGCAGCTCTTTGGCGAGAGTGAGGGTAAGGATAATAAGGGTCTTTTCCCGGCCAGCGCGATTTATTCTACTGATCTCCACTCGATGGGTCAGTTTGTCCAGGAAGGCAGCAAGACTTTGTTTGAGACCTTCGTTGAGGCAGCTAGCGCCTATAACGGCGTGAAAGTGCCGGCTTCTGAGGATGATTTGGATGAGCTAGGTTATCTTGAGGGTCGCGAATTGGATGATATCAATAAGGTCGCAGCGCAGGCTACGCGCGAGGCGCATGCGATGGGCGGCGTGCCGGTTCTACAGATTGTGATGCCAGATATCGACGAGCGCTCAATTGGTGCTTTGATTTACTTTTTCGAGATGGCCTGTGCGCTCAGCGCATTCACGCTAGACGTAAACCCATTTGACCAGCATGGCGTGGAAGCATACAAGACGCGCATGTTTGAGCTACTAGGTAAACCTGGATATAATAAGTAGATGTTCTGGAATTTTGTAAAAATCTTTCTGATTTCGATGGTGCCGCTGATTGAGCTTCGCGGCGCGATTCCGATTTCGCAGGTTTGGGGTATGCCGATGATTCCGTCGTATATCGCTTGTATCATCGGGAACATGTTGCCGGTGCCGTTTATTTACCTCTTTGCGGCGAAGTTTTTGGAGTGGGGTAAAGATAAGAAAGCGATTGGTAAGTTCTGCTCATGGTGTCTAAAGAAAGGGCATCGCGCGGGTAAGAAATTGGAAGAGAAGGCGGGTAAGAAAGGCGCTTTCGTGGCGTTGCTACTATTCGTTGGCATTCCTCTACCGGGCACGGGTGCTTGGACAGGAACGCTTGCGGCGAGCTTCTTGGGCTTTGGTTTAAAGAAATCGGCGGTAGCAGTGATGTGCGGCGTGCTTTTGGCTGGTGTTATTATGATGGCCGCTAGCGCATTAGGAGTTGCATTACTATGAAAAATAAGGTGAAGGGTAAGAAAACGTCAGAGAAACCGAAGGCGTTTTTTATGTTCGCAATCATTACGATGATTGCCGAGGCGCTGATTATTGTCGTGTTGGCGATGGCTTTGGTTGCCGCTTATAGTGGTCCAAAATATACGACCGATAGCAACGGAAATGTCGTGAAGGTCCGCGAAGACAGGCCAGTGAAATACGGCAAGGTTGAGGCAAGCGATTACGTTGAGGGCAAGACTGATTCGCAGGCGGTGTTTATTTGGTATGTTGATATGCAGTGCCCAGCTTGTGCGCAGATGGCGCCGATCGTACAGTCGCTATACGAGAAATATGGCGATAGGGTTGCTTTCGTTACGCGTAACTTGCTGATTCCTGGCCATACTTACGCTGAGCCGGCGGCGAAGGCGGTTGAGGCGGCTGCACGTCAGGATTACCAGTGGGATATGACGATGGAGCTGTTCTATGAACGGGCGAACTGGGCTTACGTGAACAGCGAGGATATGCTGAAGGATCGCTTCGTAGAAATCTTCAAAACGGCAACTAGTGGGAACGGTAACGTCGATAAGTTCTTGGCGGATTATGCCGACAGCTCTACCTCCAATAAGATTAAAACGGATGAAAAGATGGTTAAGGCGGATGGTCTAAACGCAACGCCAACAATTGTGATTGGCGGAAATTACATTGACTTTACGCAGAGTGGGACTAGTGTGGTCGAGATGTTTGAAACGGAAATCAAAAAAGCTCTAGGTGAGTAGGAGGAATATGGAAAAGAAAAAATCCAACGCAGGAATCGTGATCGCGATTATTATTGCGAGTGTAATTATTGCTGGTGGGGCAGTGGCTGCGGCGCTGATTATTCATTTTGCTCAGCAACCTAACGGCGGCGACGAGCCGGATGAGCCAGTGGTTGTAGAACAGCCAAGGCAGGAGAATGATAATCCTAACATCTTATCTAGCGACCATGTGCGCGGAAAGCGCGATTCGAAGGTTTTGGTGCTAGAATATGCTGATCCACAGTGTCCCGGTTGTGCTTCGATGATGCCAAAGATGGAAAAGATTTACGAGAAGTATAAAGACAAGGTCGCTTTTGTTTATAGACATTATCCGATTACTGGGCATCAGAATGCGCAGTCGGCAGCAATCGCAATTGAGGCGGCTGGCAAGCAGGGCTATTTCTGGGAGATGCTAACTGCGATGTTCGATCGACGTGCTGATTGGATTCCTTTTAGTGGCAGTAAATTAACTAATGCGTATACTGAGATTTTCAACGACGTGACGAAGAAAAAAGGTGACACGAATCAGTTTGAGAAGGATTTGAGCGATAAGGAATTGTCGAATAAAGTTTCGAACGATAAAAAGCATGGCTCGAAAGATGGCGTGACCTATACGCCTTCGTTCTATATTAACGGCAAGCTAGTTGAGATTGATAGGGTTAACGATATTCAAAAAGAGATTGAAGACAAAATCGAAGAAGCGCTAAACGAATAAAAAAACTGCCCTAACGAAAAGGGCAGTTTTTTGGTGCTTAACGTTTGAATGGGTTATCGAACGGAAGGGTAGAATTTGCTTCCGCGATACGAATGAGCTCGTTATACTTTGCGATGCGCTCGGAGCGGCTAAGGGAGCCGGTCTTAATCTGACCAGTGCCGAGACCGACAGCGAGGTGCGCGATCGTAACGTCTTCGGTTTCGCCAGAACGGTGCGACATGACACAATTGTAACCATTCTTTTTGGCAAGGAGAACTGCCTTGATAGTCTCAGTCAGGGAACCAATCTGGTTCGGCTTGATGAGAATGGCATTTCCGGCGCCCATCTCGATGCCTTTTTTGAGTAACTTGCTGTTAGTGACGAAGAGGTCATCGCCAACAAGCTGAATTTTCTTGCCGAAGCGGTCGGTAAGCATCTTCCAGCCGTCCCAATCGTCTTCGCCGAGGCCATCCTCGATGGAAACAACTGGGTAATTATCAATAATCCACTGGTACCAGTTTGCGAGATCGTCACTAGTTTTCCAGTCGCCGTTGGTTTTTAGCTCATAGTGACCGTCGTTTGCGAATTCGGAGCTTGCGACGTCCATGGCGATGCAGATATCTTCGCCTGGGCGGTAGCCAGCAGCTTCGATTGCGAGTTTGATAAGTTCTAGCGGTTCGTTATTACCGTCGTGGACGCGTGGGGCATAGCCACCCTCATCGCCAACAGTCGTAACATAGTTGCGATCTTTTAGAATCTTGGCGAGCGCATGGAATACCTCGGCGCCCATACGGACGGCCTCGGCAATGCTTGGAGCGCTGACTGGAACAATCATATATTCCTGAAAATCAGTAGACCAACCAGCGTGTGCGCCACCATTCATGACGTTCATCATCGGCATCGGGAGACGCATTTGGTCGGTAGTGCCGGCAAGTTCGGCGACGTATTCATAGAAGCGCATACCTTTGGCATGAGCGACGGCTTTTGCAGCTGCAAGGGAAACAGCGAGAATAGCATTGGCGCCAAGTTTGGACTTATTCTCAGTGCCATCAAGGTCTAGCATCAACTGGTCAATTGCGTGCTGATTGGCGGCATCATTGCCAATGAGTACATCTGCAATTTTATTGTTCACATTCCAGACGGCTTTCAAGACGCCTTTGCCGTTGTAGTGCTCCTTGTCGCCATCGCGAAGCTCTAGTGCTTCGCCAGCGCCAGTAGAAGCGCCAGATGGAACGGCAGCGCGACCGGCGTGACCGCTTTCCAAAATGACATCTGCTTCGACGGTTGGATTTCCGCGCGAATCAAGAATTTGGCGCGCATGAATGTATTTAATATTTGTATTTTTGCCTTGCATAAATTCGATGCCTTTCTCCCTTAAATTCACAAAAACGTATTAAAAATATTGTAGCACAAGCAAATCGTTTATGTTAATATTAAGCTAAAGCATATTAAAGGAGAGGGCAGTTATTTTATGAGTGATGATAAATATCACGATGGTTTTGAAGGTGCCGACGCGCCAGAAGAAACCAAAGAAAATCCAACCGCTCCGGTTGAGTCAAGCGAGGACGATGCCGAAGCAGAAAATCGTTTAGAAGGTGCAATTGGCACCGGCGATTTGGCAGAAGAATATCCAGAAGAAGAGCCTGCTAACGAAGAAGCAGCTCCAGTCGAGGAAGCACCAGCTGTTGAAGAACCGGTCGCTGAAGAGGCGCCAGCTGAGACTCCAGCTGAGGAACCAGCCGAAGAACCAGCAGCTTCAGTCGATGAGACTCCTGTAACTGCAGCACCAGAACCGACAGTTGCTGAGGTTGCAGCTCAGAACGCAGAAACCGGTAAGAAGAAAAAGTCCAAGAAGGGCTTGGTCATTACGCTAATTATCATCGCATTGCTTTTGATTGGCGGCGGTGTTGGCGCATTTATCTGGATCATGATTCATGAATCGCCAGAGACTTCGCTAAAAGATGCGATGAATAAGTTCTGGGCAGCTGACCATATTCAGACCTCAGCTGCAGTAGACGTTAAGTCTAACGGCGTTGACGGCACGGTTACTTTTGATGGCGTAGCTGCAGGCTCCAATATCGGTGGCAGCGGCAAAATCAAGACCAACTTCCAGGGTCAGGATATTGAGATTGCTTTCAGCGCAGCTTACACTGACAGCGATTCTGTTTACTTAAAGATTGAAGGCTTGAAGGATACGCTAAAGACACTTAATCTTGAGTCGATCTTGCAGCTATTCTCGGGCGACGCAAGCAGCGCAGCTCTCCTTTCGGAGATTGTTGACGCAGTCGTAGAAGAGGTTGAGGGCGATTGGTATAAGATGCCACTTTCTGCAGCTGGCACCGTTGGCAATCAGAGCCTTTCCTGCTTGAGCGAAGCTCTTAGCGCCAGCAAGAAGAGTGAAACGAAGAACATCATCTCCGATGAGTATGCGAAGAATCCATTCTTTAATATCAAGAAAGACGCAAAGGTTACTGAGAAAGACGGCGTAAAGTATTACGAAATCGAGTATGATGACGCAAAGTCCAAAGCCTTTGCTGAAGGTCTTAAGAATAACGATTCTCTAAAGAGCCTCGCTACTTGTTTTGCAACGAGCGAAACGAAAGTGGAAACTTCCGGCGTGATCTATGACGCTGAAGACGATGAAGATTTGGTCGCTCCAACCACCGGTGAAGAGCAGATTGAAGTTGCAAAGAAGGCCAAGGTTAAATTCGGCATCAAGCCATGGACTCACGAGCTAGTTGCTATCGAGCTCAGCGCTGATGACGAAGCTAACAGCGGTAACGCAAAGATTAAGCTTTCTTATGACAAGAAAGAAGTTACTGTTCCTAGCGACGCAAAAGACTTCGATTCACTTAAAAGTTCCATCGAAAAAGCAGTCAAGAATGCTTTGACTAGCTTCGTAGATAAGCAGTGCCAGACTTACTATGGCGCTTACGGCGACGCAATGGTTTCCGCTTGCAAAACTGCTATGATGAAGCAGCTTGAAGAGAAATTCTCCAGCGGAATTAATCTAAACTAATAGACAATCAGACCGCCCGAGTAAAATCGGGCGGTTTTTGTTGTAAAATGTTAGTATGACGCCTAAGCTTAAAGAAAAGCTGAAAGAACTACCGCGCGAGCCGGGTGTATATTTTCATAAGAATCGCGACGGTGAAGTGATTTATGTTGGTAAGGCGGCGATTCTTCGCAATCGCGTGCGCCAATATTTTCAATCGCCGGAACGTAAGGATGCGAAAACGCGAGCCTTGGTTGCGGAAATTGACGATACGGATTGGATTGTAGTTGATACGGAAATGGACGCGCTATTCCTTGAAAGCGAGATGATAAAGCGTTACATGCCGAAGTGGAATATCTTATTGCGTGACGACAAGTCTGTAAGCTATGTGCGTATTGATATGAAGTCTGAGGTGCCGTATGTTACGATGACGCGTAATCCGGAAGACGATGGCGCAGAGTATTTTGGTCCGTATTATGGCAAGACGGCGATTACGCGTGCGCTTCGCATTTTGCGCAAAATCTTTCCATTTTATGATCGCCCATACACTGGTCGCAAGACCTTGAATACAGATTTGGGTTTGACGCCTGGCATTGAGGTCGGACGAACGACGGCGCGCGAATACAAGCATAATTTGCGCCGTTTGATTAGCTATCTAAAAGGGAATCGTAAGCGTTTGGTGCGCGACATTGAGAAGCTGATGTATGAAGCGGCGGCGAAGGGCGAATACGAGAAGGCGGCGGAATATCGCAATCAGTTCTTTGGGCTAAAGGGCTTGGGGACGAAGATTGTTTTCTCGGATAAGGAATTCCTGGATATTTCTAGCGACCAGGCGCTGACTGATTTGCAGAATATTCTGAAGACTAAGGATCCGCTAGTTCGGATTGAGGGCTATGACATTAGCCATCAGTCTGGCAAGAACGTGGTCGGTTCGATGGTTTGTTTTATTAATGGCGTGGCGGATCGCACGAAATATCGCCGTTTTAAGCTACGCAAACAGCAGAATAACGACCCGGAGAGTATGAATGAGGTCCTTACGCGACGTTTGCGCCATTTGGATGATTGGGGGCGACCGGATTTGATTATCCTAGATGGCTCAGTTGGTCAGCTGTCGGCTGTGCGCGCTATATGCGAGGAGGCGGGCGTACCAGTGATTGGGCGCGATAAGAGCGGTGATCACAGCCGTAATGCGCGCGTGCGAATTGTTTTGCCGGAGGGGAAAGAAGATTATCGCATGGTGGAGCTGGCGTCGGATAGCCATATCGCGAAATTGATTGCTCGAATCGATGACGAGAGCCACCGCTTTGCGATTCAGTATCACACTTTATTAAAGCGCAAGGATGCGCTAAAATAAGCTTATGGTAAAGAGGCAAATTCTAAGTTTTCTTTTTCGCTGGCTCGTGTCGAGCGTGGCGATGTATATCTGTATAAATTTTTTTGCCACCTTTGCCGAAGGCTATGAGGGGATGCGCACGAACTTTTGGCTTTATCTTACCGCGGGTCTAATTTTCTCGCTCGTAAACACGATTGTTAAACCGATTCTTCTGATTTTTTCCTTGCCATTTATCTATGTCACGATGGGGCTTGCAACGATTCTCGTGAACGTTGCGATGGTTGGTTTGACGATCTGGATTATGCCGGAAGTGAAGATGACTTTCCTCGGCGCAGTAGAGAGCTGTTTGCTGATTTCTCTGATAAATTATCTTGTCAACTTAGCGATGTCTGATGTAAAATAGACCTATGGAAATAGGTGCTATTTGTAATATTATTACTGCAGTTTCGGCTGTTTTGTTAATTCTTTTAATTTTGCTACAACAGCGCGGCGCAAGCCTTGGCGCTGGTTTCGGCGCTAGTGGGGAGCTCTATACGGAGCGTCGCGGTCTAGAGAAATCTATGTTCAATACGACCGTCGTTATTGCATTTGTATTTGGGCTTTCGATTCTAGTAACATTAATCACGGCTTAGATGAGTAAACTCAAGAAAAAGAGTGGGCGCAACCGGTTTAGCCGTAAGAAAATTGCGGAATTTTATCATGAGTCGACCGATAAGGTAGGCAAGCATTTTTCTGATAATTTTATTTCGCGCATTCAGAACGCGCATGAGGTTCGTCTCTGGATTATTGAGTGGGTACTATTGGTTTTGGCGGTATTTCTTTTCACGATCGTTCAGATGATGTGGTATGGTGATTCTTACCGCAAAGAAGCTTTCGTTGAGGGCGGCGATTATTCCGAGGCAGTTCTTGGTGAGATAAACACGATGAACCCGCTTTATGCTGATACGAACGCCGAGAAGGTGCTTGGTAAGCTTTTGTTCGCGAACTTAGTTTCTCCAGATAGCTCTGGACATAGCAAGGGTGAGCTCGCGAAGTCGGTAAAGATGGATGATTCTGGTCGTGTTTGGACGGTGACGCTTCGCGATAACATCTACTGGTCCGACGGTGAGCCAATTGTGGCAGATGACATTATTTTTACAACCGATTTGATCCGCGATACTACCGCTAAAACTACTGTGGCGGCAGATTTTACGCGCGTGAAGACAAACAAAAAAGATGACAAGACCGTAGAATTTACTTTGCCATCTACTTATACGGACTTTACGGACACCTTGGAGTTTCCATTGTTGCCAAGCCATATTCTTGGTGATATCAGCCATGCGCTCGTGTTCGAAAGCGATTTCTCAATGCATCCGGTTGGCTCTGGTCCATTCGTTTTGAACGCCCTTCAGACTGCAAATGTGACGAGCCTAAACGATCAGACGATTTATCTCACTCGTAATACGAAATACTTTATGGCTGACACGAAGCTAGATACTTTTACTCTTAAAACTTACAAGAATCAGGAAGATATCATTCAGGCGCTTAACGCTTCTGAAGTTACGGCTACGGCTGAGCTCGGTGCGGATTCGGCGGAGCGTTTGCGTGATGGCGTCTCCTTGCGTGAGAGCTTGTTGAACGGTGGTGCGTTCGCATTCTTTAATACGAAGAGTGATGTTTTGTCTAACAAGTCTGTGCGTCAGGCAATTAGCCAAGGCGTCGATATGGGCAAGGTGCGCGAGGGAATTGATGAGTATCAGTATTTGAATTACCCGATTTTGGAGCGCCAGATGGAACTCAGTTATCCGGATCTTCCGAAGTATGATCTCGAGGCTGCGAAGGAGGCCATTAAGAAAGCTGGCTTTGGCCGCAACTCGCAAGACAAGATTATAAACAAAGATGGCTCGGCGATTACGCTAAACGTTGCCGTTCAGAAGCGCGATACGATTACGCGCGTCGCGGAGCGTTTCGTCGAGGAGCTCAAGGCGATTGGCTTTGAGGTTACTTTGAATATTTATGATGAGACGCAGGCCGGCGCAGATTTCTTCACGACAGTGGTTCGCCCACGTGATTACGACATCTTGATTTATGAGGTAAACTTAGGTGTTAATGCTGATCCATTTATTTACTATAGCTCCACGCAGGCAACGACTGGTGGCTGGAATTTTAGTAACTATTCAAACGGCTTAGTCGACGATGCACTTTTGTCTGCTCGTACTACTACGAACAACAATACGCGCAAGGCGAAGTATGAATATTTCTTGAAGACTTGGGTAAATGATGCGCCGGCAATTGGTCTTTATCAGTCGGGCTTAAGGTATTACTTTGATTCAAAGGTTAAGATTTTCTCTGAGAATCTTCAGATGACCGACGTGCTTGATCGCTTCAATGATGTTCGCTATTGGGCATCAAATAAACGCTCAGTGAACGTGACGCCATAACGGCCTCAACGAGGGGACACATTCCCCTCGTTGGAATATTTTTTTCTTGTGCTTGCGGGACGGGGAAATAATTGGTATAATACAGGTATTGTGCGCCCGTGGTGGAATTGGTAGACACGCTAGCTTGAGGTGCTAGTGGCTATTCAAACGGCTGTGCTAGTTCGAGTCTAGTCGGGCGCACCATTATTCGAGTTAGAATCGCCTATCTGGGCGATTTTTTGTTTTTCGCTCGGTCAATAACCGCGCTCAAACAAAGAACTCGCCCACCTAGACGATTCTATTCTCGAATAAACTGACGTCGATAACCGCGCAAGACAAGAAGAAAACACTAATCCGCCATCTTGGCGGCTTTTTGTGGTATCATAAGGTTGTGAATTGAGTGGGAGTTCAGGAACCTTTTGATGAAAAAATGGAGGTACCTTTTATGAGGAACTATCCTAAAGAATATCGTGGAAAGTTGAGAATCTTTTCGCTTAACGACTTTGTTCGCAGCGGCGAAGGAGATGATTTTATAGTCGTTATGGATGAGCCTGTATATCAGGGATTTTCCGCTTTGGTAACAAATGCGAATCTGGAAACCCTGGAAGATAGAAGGGCTCTGATTGAGACAAATGAGATGGCGCAGGCGCTCGTAAGTGGGCGTTCGGACGTATCTTTAGTAGGCGTAGAAGAAGACGAATCGAGCAAACCGCGCATTTTTGCGCAAGAAGTTGAACACGATGGCAAGACTTATATCTTGCCGATGATATTTAACGCTAAGCTTTGCAAGCCGTCCGAGGATGGCAACTACAGCGAGGAAGAGACTTATGGCTACAGTTTGCGACTCGGCAACTATATCGATCCTGAGCATCACTGCAAGGCGCGCATCGTGTATGCACCGGGCAGACGTATCACATGGAATTCGGTAGAGGTAGCACAGGCCTTTTCTGGCGTGTAACTTTTAGAACATAGACTCCACGACTCAATTCATCAACAATATACCGAGGGCAAATGTCCTCGGTATTTTTTTATTTGCCGTTTAGCGCTTATGGTATGTTATAATTTTATTAAAATAATTGCGAGGTAAAATGAAGGGTGTGTGGAAGAAGGCTGGCGTTGTTGCGCTAGCTGGAACAGTATTATTAGCAAACGCGTTTATTCCGTATGCTTTCGCGACGGATGCTACCGCGCCTGCGCTTGGGGCAGAACTAACCGAGGGGCAGAAAATTGAGGAGCATTTTGCTGTTGACAGCAATATTCTTGATTTCGGTCGTGTTACGGAGTTGGAGCGCAGCTATACGAAGGCGATTGTCGTGAAGAATAATACTTCAAACGACGTAATTATTGACGCCACAATCAAGACCTACGAAGAGGTTGCGGCCGATAACCAGAAGTTATCTGATTGGGCGGCGGTTGTTGGTGGCGTTACGCATTTTAGCGTGGCGGCTGGCGCTACTCGCAATGTGAGTATTCGCGCAACGGTGCCTGCTGACGCAAAATCCAGCACCCAGTATGCCAATGTTGAGCTAGTCGATGCCAATGGCTACAAAACCACAGTCCTCGCAAAGATTGATGTTGCTGGTGACGATTTGAAATATGCCAGTGAAGTAAATGGCGCTGACGTAGATCCAATTCGCTTGGACGAGATTATTGGTGGCCATGCTAAGGTTAAAAACACCGGTACGGCAGGTTTTACTTCTAATTATCAGCTTCGCATTAAGAACTTCTTTGGCGGTTCAGACTGGAAGGTCTTGAACGAGACCAGCAAAGAGGTATTCCCGGGCAAAGAAGCGAGCTTTGATACTTCTGAGAAGGAAGGCTTTGGCGTGTTCGTCGTAGAACAGCGCGTAACTTTCGCTAACTCAGAAGGTCGCATGGTTGAATCGCTCATTACTCGCGTAGTCGTAAATCTCCCATGGTGGAGTTTGGCGATTGCTGGTGGCGTAATTGTTCTAATTATCCTAATTGTCATCCTCGCGAAGCGTCGCAAAGGTGGCAAGAAAAAGAATGACAAGCTGAAGAAGGAAGAGCGCAAGCGCCACGAGGAAGAGATTCAGCGCATTGAAGAAGCAGAGAACCAGATTATCGCGGATGATCAGGCGGCTGTTGAGGAAGAGGAAGAGGTCGTTGAGGAGCTAGCTGAAGAGCCAGTTCAGGAAATTCCAGTTGAGCGCCCAGCCGCGCCGGCGCCAAAGCCTCGCCCAAGAACTGATGGTGCGGTACCAATCAAGGTAAATATTAAGAAGATTCAATAAGATAAGTCCCCGCTCGCGAGAGCGGGGCGCTTTTGCTTGCAAAAAAAGTAATTTTGGTGTAAAATTGTCCAGGTAAGGGTCCGTAGCTCAGCTGGTTAGAGCACCTGCCTTTTAAGCAGGGTGTCGTGAGTTCAAGTCTCACCGGACTCACCATTACGGGCGGTTAGCTCAGTTGGCTAGAGCGTTTCTTTGACGTAGAAGAGGTCATAGGTTCGAATCCTATACCGCCCACCATTCTAGGGACCATAATCGCCGATTTTGGCGATTTTTCATGAAAATTATGAACGATAAAAGTAAAATCAGAAATGTTGCAATTATAGCGCACGTCGACCATGGTAAGACGACGCTTGTTGATGCGCTTCTAAAACAGAGTAACACTTTCCGCGAGAATCAGGCCGAGATGGGTCAGACTCTCATTATGGACTCTGGCGATCAGGAGCATGAGCGTGGTATTACAATCACTGCAAAACAGACTGCAGTTTATCATAACGGCTATAAGATCAACATTATTGATACCCCAGGTCACGCAGATTTCTCTGGTGAGGTTGAGCGTACGCTTAATATGGCGGACGGCGTTCTTTTGATCGTTGATGCTCAGGAAGGTCCAATGCCACAGACGAAGTTTGTGCTTCAGAAGGCTTTGGAGCTCAATCTTACTCCTATTGTCGTGATTAATAAGATTGATAAACCTGCAGCTCGCCTTGGCGAGGTTGAAGATGAAATTGCTGACTTGTTCTTGGAGCTTGCAACGAACGAAGAGCAGCTGAAGTACCCAGTTTATTACGCGATTGCGCGTGATGGTAAGGCTGGTAAGACGCCAGAACTCGACAATGATCTTCATGTGATTTTCGATGCAATTATTAATGAGATCCCAGAACCACAGGTTGATGCGGATAGCTCGAAGGGTGCTCAGCTCCTGGTCGCTGCACTTGCTGCCGATAGTTATCTTGGTAAGTATGCCATTGGTAAGATCTTCCGCGGCAAGCTCAAAAAGAACGAAGCCGTCTCTGTTATGAAGGTGAATGGCGAGGTTGTTCGTGGTAAGATTGATAGTCTTTATACCTATCGCGGCTTGGGTCGCGAGGAAGCAACTGAGGCGATTGCTGGCGATATCGTCGCTTTGGCTGGTCTTGGTGCGGCTTCGATTGGTGATACGATTGCCACTGGCGATAATCCAGAGGCTCTTCCTACGATTGAGCTCGAGGCGCCAACCCTTTCTATTTACATTGGTCCAAACACTTCGCCGTTCAAAGGTCGTGAGGGCGAATTTACGACTTCTCGCCAGATCGGTGATCGTCTGCAGCGTGAGCTAGAGACGAACATTGCACTTCGCCTAGAACCACAGGGTCTTGGTTATAAGGTTTCTGGTCGCGGTGAGCTACATCTTTCTGTTTTGATTGAGACGATGCGCCGTGAAGGTTATGAGATGGAAGTCGGCCGCCCAGAGGTCGTCTACAAAGTAGAAAATGGCGTTGAAATGGAACCAGTTGAAGAGCTTACGATTGAGGTTTCGCCAGAGTACGTCGGTGCGGTTTCTCGGGAGCTTGGCGTTCGCAAGGCAGAGCTTATCTCTCAGGAAATGACTACTTCTGGTAGCACTCGCTTTATCTATACGATTACTACGGCCGCTTTGATCGGTCTTCGCAATAACTTGCTTACTGGCACGAAGGGCACGGCAATTATGAATACTTTGCCAAAGGGCTATCAGCCAGTCACGTCTCATTACCAACAGGAACGCAACGGTGCGCTCGTGGCTTCTGAAGCAGGCCAGAGCACCGCTTATGCGCTTGATGCTGCACAGGCACGTGGTGTGCTTTATATTCCACCTCAGGTAGATGTCTATCAGGGTATGATTGTTGGTCTTTCAAAGAAGGACGAGCTAGATATTAACGTTTGCCGCGAGAAGCAGCTTACGAACATGCGTACGCACGCATCTGATGGCGCAATTCAGCTTACGCCATATACGCAGCTTAGCCTTGAGCAGTGCTTGGATTTCTTGATGGAAGATGAGCTTCTTGAAGTTACGCCAAAGTCTCTTCGCCTCCGCAAGAAGGAGCTAAATCCAACGCTTCGCAAGCGCGCGCGCAACCACGCCGCTTAAGGGGTAGTAACAGAGAATAAGCATAAGCAGTCTTGACTTTTTTGGTGTTTTGGTGTATAATATGTACTGGTTAATTGCTAGAGCATTTAACTGAGAAATTTGCAAATCTATAAAGGGGGACATGATTATGTCAAATTTAGTTCTTTTAGGTAACTTCACTAACGGTATAGAGATCTACGATAGACCGGACGGATCACATCTGCACGATGGTGTTAGGGAACTTCTTCCTGAGATCTTCTCAGATATGGACCCGGAGAAACCATTCCAGGTCGTTGAGCACGACTTCGGAAAGGTTATCGGCGAGACCTCGTGCGTCGAGACATCTGATGAGGATGTTATCGTTTACGCTCAGAGGCCGAACCGTACGGGCCTGTCTAGGTTCGTAAAAAGCCGCTCTACAGAGGCGACAACGATAGCAACCGCCATCGTCTGCAAGGACGAAGACAAGTACTATCTGGTCACCGCCTTTGTTGGTGACGCTGGGGCTAAGGAGCCCTGGGATTCGCGCGCATCTGATGCAGATCGCGCTTACTGGCAGAACCACGCTTTGGTGTGGGGAAGCCAGGAAGTAATTCCGGGCACTGAATCCTCGGATTGCCCGTGGTGATTCCTGGTAACCTGGACTTTCGAGTCCAGGTTATTTTCTTGCATAAATTATTTATACGAAAATGCTTATGCTTGCAAAATAACAGAGGTAAATGCATAATATTTTGTAATAGAACAAGAGATGTGCGATTTGGGGAAGGAGGTGGCACAGTGTTAGAACTTTTAAAGAGTATCGGTTTGGTTGACGACTATGATTAGGAGGGGCTAAGATGGCGCAAAACGTATTGATTTGGGTCTTCTCGCTGGTGGCTGTTGTGGCAGGTTATTTCTTAACAGAGATAATTTACCTCTTATTGATGGGCAGAGCTGGCGGATATGAGTTGACCCTCAATCCGCTGATTCGCCAGATAAGAACTGCACTTGATACTGATCGCCTAAACGATGATGTTATTAAGGAGGCAATCTATAATAACATTCGTCTGAGAGTTTTGGTGGCATTTCTGGTCTATATTCCGCTGATTGGGCTATTGATGGCACTTTGCGCGGAATTTAGAGAGGTAATAATGCTGGCAAGACTGCTAATGATGGCAGATATCGGTATTATCGTGAATGGTTTTGTACAGATTGTGGTCGAGCATAGCTATTGGCCGCAAATTATGCAGTATGAAGGCAAAAACGAACAGTTAACAGAGATGAGATTCAAGAAATTGACATTTGTCAGTGCCGATGAGAAGGATTTGAAATTCGTCCTTAGGCTTGAAGAAGACGAGGGTGATGTAGAAGATATTGCTAATCTCGGCGACGTAGTGGTATTACTGATGCCACCAACCGGTGACATTATCTATGACACGATAATGTAGTCTGATCCGGAGCGAAATGCTCCGGATTTTTGATGGGCAGGGCAACAGAGGTAAAATCTATATTCTAAAATAATTATACTAAAAATCAAGCGAAGGGAAGTGAATATTGTAAAATATACAACGCTTTTGTCAAGCGGCGTTCGTTCGGATTGTATAAAATATTTACACAAAAAAGCAAGTGTGGGAAAACCATGATCGGAATAATTTTTTGTTCGGTTTTCTCTCTGTAAAATGCCGAATTTTTCCACTATGTTGTGAAAAAGTCCA
>Ga0247610_10001309_pt1 | contig 31149 bp, 25 predicted proteins | sample 174DNAGHGhighgp2_FD_193483 | JGI IMG/M metagenome (GOLD analysis project Ga0247610, IMG submission 193483) | Sheep rumen microbial communities from Palmerston North, Manawatu-Wanganui, New Zealand - 1742 DNA GHGhigh gp2 | ecosystem: Host-associated > Mammals > Digestive system > Stomach > Rumen...
TCGTTGTCGTCAATCTCACGCATGAAGTTGGTAAGAAGACTGATGGCCGTTGTTACCTGAGCACCCATGTTGCCTTGGGCTTCCTTTGAAGTCTCTTCCTGTTGAATTTCTGTGTCGCGGATGGTGCGGAACTTCACCAAAGCCTTTTCCACATGTTGATGATGCTCCTTGATGCGTTCTGCTGGCTTTTCGTCAGGAGTTGCTTTAAAGTATTTCAGTGCATCGAGCACGGAAATTTCCTCGGCATTCTCAGAAACAAGGAAGAAAACCTTTCGGAAGTTGGTTTTAAGAAAAACTAAGGTATCGCCAGAGAGCGTAACGCCATCGACTGTGCGAGACTCGCGTCCTGTGCGACTGCGCAAAGAGAGCTTTGCTATTCGGTTATATTCCCTACGGTTTGTCTGATAGAGAGAACGCAGTTCTTCGTAATATGGTATCTCTTGGTTGAAATCTTTCTTCTGCTCTTTCAGGGCTTCATCAAAAAGCTTGCTCAGATTGCGGTCAAGTATCTCATTCTGAGAATATATTTGGTTGTCTTCGCCAAAGGTAGAGTGAAAAGTCTGTATCTTGCTCACTGCAATCTGGTTGAGATTGATTTCTCGGTTTCCTTCACGCGAAGGATAGAATACATAGTTGTATATGTGTTTTGATGCGGAGCCAATACGGTTCACACGTCCGATGCGCTGCATCAGGCGAGTTGAGTTCCATGGAGTATCATAATTGACTATCACGTTAGAGCGATGGAGGTTTACACCCTCGGCCAACACGTCAGTAGTTAAAATGATATTGTAGTCATTAAGTTTTGTCTTGTAGTTGGCATCAAAGTTTTCACGAATTGTCTTGAACTGCTGACTACGGTTGCCAGATGAAATGACCAATACATCAGAACGGTTGATGCGACGCTCCAGATACTCTACAGTATCTACGGACTCCGAGAATACCACAAGTTTTTGTTCAGGATTGCGTTCTGCTTTGAATAATTCGTGTTTCAGAAGTTCATTAAACTTGGCAAACTTGGAATCGTCATCATCTGATATGTCCTGCCAGTCGTTCCACATCTTTTCAAGGATGGCTTGGTCTGCTCTCAACATTTCAACAAACTCCGGTCGGAAATCATCGGCACGGAAAACTGCATTCTTGGGATTCGTCTCTGCCTTGGCATTCAATTTCTCTTCTATCTCCTCTTCTGACAGACCGTTTTCCAACAAGAGATTGATGTCTAGGTCCGGGGCGATAAACACCTTGTCATTTGCAAACATATCCAGCATGTTCTGGTTGGCCTGACGGAAATTCTGTATTGAAACCTGAAAGGCGTAGAAACTACTCTCCAGACGCTTTACAAGTCCATTCTTACGGATGCCTGCCAAACTACGGCTGATAAGTTCTGCGTTGTCATATAAACCGTTGGAGACTTCAGGCTTCAGAAAGGCAATGGCCTGATAGCGAGCATAAGTCAGTTCTTTATCAAGGGTCTGCATGGCACGTTCAAAGAGATTGGCCAGATGCTCGTTTAGTTCATATCTGCTCTCAACAGGACGTTCTACCTTTGGGAAACCGTTCACATCCTTGTTGTAACGCGGTACGCTCTCTATGTCTGTACGTGTTCGTCTGACAGTAAGGGGCTTGATTACACGGTCGCGCACTTTTTCTGCCAATTTCTTGAAGTCTCTGATGTCAGCATCAGGATTGTTGCGTAGTTTTCTGAACTCAACAATCAAGGGAGCAAAGAATGCAGTGAGATTACCAACGCCATCAATAGTGGAATGGCGTGGGTCCTGGAACAACAGTATCTCATTGTAAAGGTCGGCAGGGGTGTTATTCATTGGCGTTGCCGATATGAGCATCACTTTTTTCTTGTAGCCTGGTATGTTGCCAGTTTCCACACGGGGCATCTTGCAGATTTCTTGCAACTGCTCAAAGGCTGAGGTCGTATGGCTACGGAATTTATGCGCCTCGTCCACCAGCACAAGGTCATATTCGTCAGCATTCCAATAGTTATAATTGTCTTCGTCCAACACCTTTGAAAGACTTCCGTTGCTGATGAAGTTTGCGTATTTATCAATGCCAAAGTCCTTAAAGGTGGTTTTCCAGTTCTGTTCAACAGCTGGAGGATAGACCACAAGAATCTTTGTATGGTCGCGGCCATTCTCAATCAGGAACTTCTTTGCAATCATAGTTGCTATGACCGTTTTACCGAGACCCACCACATCGGAAAGGAAAAAACCATCGTAGCGGATGAGTTTCTGATAGCCTTCAATGACCGCATCCATCTGATAATCATATTTGGTGTAGCCATCTGGCATGTCAAACGGGTCATCATTATCGGTTTCCAGTATGCGATCAGAGAAATACTCCATGAGCATTTTGATATAGAGGTCGTATGGCGAAACATCGCCCTTCAAATATGTACGGTCAATAGATGTTTTCAGGTCATCAGCTGTAATTTCACAACCTTTGGCTTCTTCCCAAAGCTGTTCAAACTCATCCTTGGCAAATTGAACATCCTCATGCTGGGTCATCTTCACATTGAACTCATACTGTCGTTCCTCTGTGATACCAAGGCCGTTGCCGGACAGATTGCTGGAACCCGTTATAGCCATTCCTTGGGTGTACTGATTAAAGTCATCAGGATAAAGCACATATATTTTGGCATGAATCTTCTTTGATGGATGGGCGCGTAATTCCAACTTCCCGTCAATGAGGTCTTGCACCATCTGGAACATACCATCCTCAATCTCCTTCCTGTAATTGGAACTTTCAATGTCCTTGCGAATCTGACGGAGACAGTCTTGCTTAACATCATCCTCTGCCCCAAAGAAAAGTTTGCCTTGGCGAGCTGCTTCTGCAATATACTTATCCACATCTATGCCAATAAGCACTCTTACTTTGTTGATGCTGTCAAGGAATGGGCGAAGGGAAAAGTAACCAGACGCACGAAGGAAGCCTACAACTGCATCAAGATTTCGGATTTGGGGGTTATGCTGTAGCACACCCTCAAACTCTTTCATTAGTGTATTTCCATCTCTGTTAGTAAAGATGTGGGAATTGGATGATTGAACTAAACACATATTGTATTTCATGACAGCCCCAAGCAGTGTTTCGACAGGCGACCAAACCTTGTGCTAACACCTCGAGGGAGTTCTAATATATTTTTGCCTATTGGCTCTTTGGGTCATTTGTCGATGGTGCGAACACTATTGTTTGCCGTGCGCACATTGCATGAATGTAAAAATAATAAATATAATCCGAAAATCAGGCTTTTCACATATTAAATATATTGAAGAAGTCGATTTTACCTTATTTGGATGTCAACACATCACACCAACATTCCTACCAAATTCAGCAATAGAGCAATGAAAAAATCCGTTTGTTCGGATTTAATCTTCTGAGCTATGCCGAGCATAGAACTTGGCAAGAAGGGCACCGCTGAGGTTATGCCAGACGCTGAACACGGCTCCGGGTATGACCGCCAAGGGGAAAGCCGAAAAATGGCTCACGGCAAGTGATGTGGCAAGTCCTGAATTTTGCATTCCAACCTCGATACTAAGCGCCACACGCTTTTTCCATGACAAACCAAACAAACGGGCGATAACATAGCCCAAGGTAAGTCCCGTTATATTATGCAACACGACAACAAGAATGACCAACGCTCCCGCCATGGCGAGTTTCTCCGCAGTATGGCTAACGACAACAGCGACAATTGCCATAATCATAAGCGTTGAGAACGCAGGCAAGTACACAGTAGCCGTTTTCGTAAACTGCGGGAAAAAGCGTTGACAGACAAAACCCAATATGATGGGCGCAATGACGACATAGACGATGCTCAACAGCATACCAATCGCATCGACATGAACAAATGTACCCGCGAGCATCCAAACCAGAAAAGGAGTCAGCAGCGGAGCCAATAGCGTGGAAACCGCGGTCACGCCCACGCTCAGCGCAAGGTCTCCCTTGGAAAGAAACGTGATGACATTAGACGCTGTCCCCCCGGGACAACACCCGACAAGGATGACACCCAAGGCAAGTTCAGCTGGCAAATGAAATATCGTGGCGAGCAGAAAAGCCATTGAAGGCATAATGACAAATTGGGCACAGCATCCGATGAGAACGTCCTTGGGACGTGAAAAGACGACTTGAAAATCTTTGGGAGACAGCGTGAGTCCCATACCGAACATGACAAGTCCAAGAAATGGATTGACAAGGCTCGTATCAATGAACAGGAACGGGCGCGGGAAAAAGAACGCCATCAACGCTATCAGCAAAACCAACGCTCCCATCCAGCGAGCGATAAAGTCACAGATTCGCTTCATCATGATTCTAATAATAACCAATGCGAAGATAGACTAAAAAGCAGAACAAAAACCTTATTTTTGCATCGTTAATTGCAAGGAAATGGGAACACACGTCAAAACACTGACAAAAACCATTATATCCGTTATAACCATTATCTTATTAAATGGCTGTAACACTGAAGATTATAATATCGCTTCAATTCCAGAACCGAACTATTCGGACACGACCCAATGGTATCATCAGGATCGCGATGCCAAGGCGGATATTTTCTATGTCATTTCGACCGAGGTGTGCGACTACACGAACGCGGAGGGAGACACATCGCACTTCGCGAACACCTACAACGACAGCATACGACAACTGATGAACTCAGAAATGACGGGAGTTGATTACTTAATAAGCGGAAACTTGAACTTCTACTCCCCCTACTATCGTCAATGCACCTTGGAGAGTTTCACCGACGAGGAACTTCAGAAAGAACGCTTACGCTTGGCTACAAACGATGTAAAGAAAGCATTTCTATATTATCTTCAAAACGAAAACAAAGGTCGTCCTTTTGTGTTGATGGGCTTTAGCCAAGGAGCGATGATAGCCATCGAGTTACTGAAAACCATGGACGAAAACACATACAACCGAATGATTGCGGCGTACATCATCGGGGCGAGCGTTGACGAAGGAAGTGTAGGAAGGAAGAATCACATTATCGCCGCACATGACAGCACGGACACGGGCGTGACCATCTGCTACAACTCCGTCCGTGATACCAGTTGCGCCATCTTCAAGAGTAGTTCCGTATTCATCAATCCCGTCAACTGGCACACGGATACAACAAGCGCCACTTTGATTACCGTTCCATCACCATTCAAGAGCGAGGAGGAACAACATACGGACACCTTGAAAGTTAATCTTGACCCTGAGAGCGGACTACTGATTGTGAACGGATTCAGCGATGACAACTACATTACTCCACTCATTGGCAAGGAAGGCAATTATCATTCAAGAGAGATATGGTTGTACAGGCAACCATTGAAAGACAACATAGCATTAAGAACACACACATTTCTTAACAAAATAGGACAAAACAAATGAAAGAGAAATTTCTGCTGATGATTCAAAAGATAAAGACATGGCTGCAATCACTTTCCTTCCGAACGGGAGTCATCGTATTGCTATGCTGCATACCCTTCTACATCCTCTCTTTCGCCCAAGCGACTCTTCCTACCAGCGTTGCGACCAAAGGAGTACTCTGGGCGGTTCTCTTCGGACTTGCCAAAACGTGCCAATACGGAGGATTGACCATCCTTGGCGTGGAAGGATTCAAACGACTGAAGAGCAAATTCAAACGAAAGAAAGCGGTTGCCAACAATCAAGAAGAAACCGAAAACTAAAAACACTTTAACTATGAAACAATCTATTATTTCCGCTACCCTCGTAGCACTGAGCATCTGCGCCTTAGGATGGTTCATCAAGGCAGGCATTGACAATTACACCAACAAAGACAGGAATGTCAACGTCAAAGGCCTCTCCGAAAAAATCGTACAAGCCGACAAGGTGACTTGGCCCATCGTTTCGAAAGAAGTTGGCAATGACCTTCCAAGTCTCTATGTCAAACTGGACGGCACACAATCAAAAATCAAAACTTTTTTGAAACAAAACGGCATCTCTGACGAGGAAATAGCCATCAACGCTCCGAGCGTGATTGACATGAGCGCACGTGAATATGGCGACAGAAACTATCAATACCGCTACATCATCACCTCTGTCATCACCGTCACCAGCAGCAAGGTGGACGAAGTGCGTGGCATCTTGGCACGACAAGGTGACTTGCTCAAAGAGGGGGTTGCCATTGTTGACGGTGGCTACGAGAACCAAGTGCAGTATGAGTTTGTCTCTTTCACTGAACAAAAACCTCAGATGATGCAAGAAGCAATAGCCAACGCAGAGAAAACAGCACAACAATTCGCGGAGAATTCCAATTCTAAACTTGACAAAATCGTAAGCGCAAATCAAGGACAATTCTCTATTGAGACACCGAACAGCAACACGCCTTGGATAAAACAGATCCGTGTCGTGACCACTGTGACGTACTCGCTGAAGGACTAAAGCACAAGGACGTACAGATTGCCAGGCAATAGTCGAACCTTGTTCTTGAACTCCAATTGGATGAGCGTGGACGAAATCTTGCTCATGTGGACATCCAATGTTTTGGCTATCTCATTAGCGGAGATGCCGTCTGGCATCTTTCGCAACAGACGCACCACATCCTTCTCCTCCCCTGTCAGTCCGGCAAACAAGTTGGTTTGAACCGGTTCGTCAAGGGCTGCGGGGGCATCTACGTCCCAGTTCATTGCCGAGGCGATATCTCGTCCAGTAGCGACCAATGCCGCACGATTCGTTCGAATCAGCCGATTGCAACCAGCATACGTAACGTCACTCACCCGACCGGGGAAGGCAAACACATCCCTGTTATAACTCAACGCACACGAAGCGGTGATGAGCGAGCCTCCTTTGTCCGCACTTTCTGCCACCAACGTCGCGTCTGACAATCCGGCTATGATTCTGTCCCGCTGCACGAAATTAGGACCATCGGGCCAAATGTCATGTTGATACTCCGTCATCAAGACTCCGCCCTGTTCCAAAATCTTCACGGCAAGCGATCTGTTATATCGAGGATAGATTGTGGCAAGCCCATGTCCTAATACAGCCACAGTCGGCATGTTATTATTAAGTGCCGCCTTGTGTCCCATAGCGTCAATGCCTATTGCTAACCCACTCACAACGGTAGGAGGTTCGACAAACAACGTCGCTAACTCACCTATGACAGACGCCGTCAACTGCTTTCCATACTCCGTGGCACGACGTGTTCCTACAACAGCAAGCGATTTGGAAGGATTGAGATTCGCCCCTCCCCTATAAAACACCGCCACCGGACAGTCCGTACAATCCGCCAGACGTTGGGGATAATCCGCATCTCGATAAAAAGACATCCTAATGGAATGTTGCGCCATCCATTCCAACTCCTCCTTGGCGAGGTCCAATAGTTTTCCACTCCCGAACTGACCTACAATCTCTTCATTCAACCCTGGCAGTGTCAATAAGGCTTGCGATTTTTCCTTCCACACATTTTGGGCACTTTCATAATAGTCCATAAGCGCCTTGGCACGCGCAACACCAACTCCCGTGACACGCATGAGAGCAAGGATATAAGCCGCGTCAGGATGTGAATATTCCATCGAATGGTTTTCTTTTTTATCGTTCCCGCATACAAAGATAATATTTTGATAACACAAAAAGCCACAGAGGGAAATTTGCTTATTTTTGAACATAAATAAACATAATAACACATCCGTCATGGAAACAGTCATCATCACCCTTTCAGTAGCGATAGCAACTGCACTTGCCGGCTTCTTGTTTGGGAAAAGGAGAGAGAAACAACTTCAAAACGACCTAAACACCGCCAACCAACAAACCCAAGAAGCGCAGATTCTTCTGAAAGAAGCGCACGAGCGTCTGAAAGAAACTCAAAATCTCTCTGAACAACTCCACAAGAAGTCCGAAGAGAAAGCAGAATCGCTTAACCAACAAATACAAGAACTCACCGCCGAGAAAGCGCAAGCATTAGTTCAAATTGAACATCTAAATCAAAGGCTAAGCGAAGAACGTGCCGAAATTGAAAAGAGAAACGAACAACTGAAAACGGATTTCATCAACCTTTCAAACGCCATTCTCAAAGAACAAGGCAAAGACTTCTCCGCTTTGAGCAGCAATGCGGTAAAAGACTTGGTAGAACCCATGCGTGAACAACTCAAGCAGATGAAGGAACAAGTGACAGAGTACTATGACAAGGAAAGCAAGCAACGCAGTGAGTTGCAAGGAGTAGTAAAAAACCTTTCAGAACAGAGCGCAAAAATCAGCAACGATGCCAACAACCTTGCCAATGCCCTGAAGGGAGAAGCGAAAACACAAGGCAATTGGGGCGAGATGATTCTGCAACAACTGCTCGAACAGAGCGGACTGAAAGAAGGAGAACAATACTTTACACAATACACCATCACCGACGAACACGGGAAAGCAATCCTGCGAACAGATGAATCAGACGGGAAAAGCCACAAAATGATTCCTGACGTGGTCGTCAAACTTCCACATGAACACAGCCTCATCATCGACTCCAAAGTTTCACTTACCGCCTATACCGATGCCATGAACGCGGAAAACGAGAGTGAACAAAAAGAAAGAATGAAAGCGCACGTAACCTCGGTAGAAAACCACATCAACGAATTGGCAAAAAAGGACTATTCCCAATACATGGACGGAGCGCCTGGATTTGTGGTCATGTTCATTCCTAACGAACACGCTTATTACGAAGCCATCAAGAGCAAACCCAACCTTTGGAACCAAGCATGGAGCCGAAACGTTCTACTCGTCAACCAGACCAACCTCATCACCATGATTCGTCTCTCGGTTGACCTTTGGGCACAAGACAATCGGGAAAAGAACTATCAAGAAGTTCTGAAACGAGCAACGACCATGTACGACAAGTTTACTACCTTCACGGAGAAAATGACCAAACTGGGTTCCGCTGTTGAAAACGCAAAAAAAATCTATGACGAAGCACTGACCACGCTTAGCACGGGCAAAGGAAACCTCGGTTGGCAAATGGAAGAACTCAAACGATTAGATATGGTCATCTCCAACAAACAAGCCAAAATCAGCGGATAAACACTGTTTTTTTCGTATTTTTGCGACCTAAAAATTGAGGTACAATTTGTGCATAGAACAAAAAACTTAATGTTATGCTGACCATCAAGCAAATCACCGACGACAAAGAAGATATCATTCGTCGATTAGCGAAAAAACTTTTTGACGGTAGAGAACCAATTGAAAACGTCATCAAACTGAACGACCAACGCAAAGCCGCACAACAAGAATTGGACAATAACTTGGCCGAACTCAACAAAATATCCAAGTCCATCGGCCAACTGATGAAGGAAGGGAAGAAAGACGAAGCCGAACAAGCCAAAGCACTTGTTGCTGGCATGAAGGAAAGCAACAAGACGTTAGAGCAACAAATGAAAGATGCCGAAGAGCAAATCACGGCAATCCTCTGCACCGTCCCTAACGTTCCCAACGATGATGTTCCTGAAGGCAAAAGTGCCGAGGACAACGTTATCGTAAAACAAGGAGGTGAAATCCAAAACCTCGGAGACAAGGCTCTTCCCCATTGGGAAATCGCAAAAAAATACCATCTCATTGACTTTGATTTAGGTGTCAAAATTACAGGAGCAGGATTTCCTGTTTACATCGGCAAAGGCGCACGTCTGCAACGCGCGTTGATTGACTTCTTCCTTGACGAAGCGCAAAAAAGTGGATATACCGAAATCATGCCTCCTACCGTCGTCAACTCCGCCTCAGGATTCGGCACAGGACAACTGCCAGACAAGGAAGGTCAGATGTACCATTGTGAATTAGACGATTTATACCTCATCCCTACTGCCGAAGTTCCCGTCACAAACATCTATCGTGATGTCATTCTCGAAGAGGCTCAACTACCAATCAAGAATTGTGCCTACACGCAATGTTTCCGACGTGAAGCCGGCAGCTATGGCAAAGACGTGCGCGGACTCAATCGACTTCACGAGTTTTCCAAAGTGGAACTCGTTCGCATAGACAAGCCCGGACATAGTTACGAAAGTCTCAACGAGATGCTTGCCCATGTCGAAGGGCTTGTTCAAAAATTGGAACTTCCTTATCGCATTCTTCGTCTTTGTGGTGGCGACATGAGTTTCACAAGCAGCATTTGCTACGACTTTGAGGTCTATAGCGAAGCACAACAACGCTGGCTTGAAGTTTCTTCTGTCAGCAATTTCGAATCTTATCAAGCCAATCGCCTGCATTGTCGTTATCGCGATTCAAACAAGAAAATTCAACTCTGTCACACGTTGAACGGTTCTGCCCTCGCCTTGCCTCGCATCGTGGCGGCACTCTTAGAAAACAACCAAACGGAAAATGGAGTGCTCATTCCAAAGGCATTGCAACCATACACAGGCTTCAGCATTATTGACTAAATCAACTTTCTTCCATAAATAATCGCTCATGAACACATGATCATGAGCGATTATTTTTTATCCTACCATCCATCTACTACTGACACCGCAACACAGTGGCGGCAAATGTAACGATAGCAAGTCCTATCAAAGCGATACCTGCCACACGGTTCAGTATCTTCAGTCCGCGTATATTAAAACGTGATCGAAATATATTAGCGACCGATGTCACCAAAAACCACCATAACGACGCTCCGATAAAGATACTTATAAGTGCCAATATAAAATGATAATCCGTCAATCCCGTTATCGCAAAATGAAACTGCGCAAACAAAGGAATGAAAAATAAAATGATTGCAGGATTAGATGTAAGCGTCAATCCGAAAGCGGAGGTAAAATCTTTCATATAGGAAACATTACGTTTCTTTTCTTCCTTAGCGGATGACAAACTTGAAGTGGGATTAGACAATGCAATCTTTATTCCAAAAAAAGTGATGACAAGCGAACCTATTATGCCAATAATCATCGTGTTCGCTTCTATGAAATCAATTACAAAACTCAACCCCCACAACGCAAGAGCAGAATAAAAAACATCACTTGCAGCCGCTCCCATGCCAGTCACCCATCCATGATACTTGCCATGCAACAACGTGCGTTGTATGCACAATATCGCCATTGGACCGACCGGTAGCGAAATCAATACGCCAAGTAATATGCCTGTGAGAATAAAAATAACGTCTTAGAATTTTAGGGTTGACACGAAATCAATTATCTCCTTTTTCTGAGTTGGTTCATACCATCGTATTGTCGGATCCGCATTAAACCAGGTCATCTGTCGTTTGGCATATCTTCTTGAATTACGCTTGACAAGTGCTATCGCCTGCTCCAACGTTATCTCCCCGTCAAAATACGAAAACAACTCTCTATACCCAACCGTGTTTAGCGCATTTTCTTTTTTGTAAGAGTATAACGACCTTGCTTCCTGCTCCAATCCTTCCTTCATCATCATGTCAACACGACGATTGATTCGCTCATAGAGCAATTCGCGCTGCAAAGTTAACCCTATCTTGACAATTTTGAAAGGACGAGAAACGTTTTTTGCTTCCGAACGCTTCGTCAATAAGGAAGAATAAGGCTTCTTAGCGTGTAACGTCACCGCAAGCGCATGGGCAACACGCTGTCGGTTTTGCATATCAGCATGGTCACAATAATCAGGGTCTAATGTCTTCAAACGTTCCGTCAAGGCGTGTAAGCCTCCTTCCGAATACCATCGCTCCACCTGTTCAAGAATCTCGCTTGATGGATGTGGTATGTCGTCCAACCCCTTACATACGGCATCTATATAAAGCATCGAACCGCCAACCATCAACTGAATCGGATTCTCAACAAACAAGGACTTGAGCAACTCAAGAGCCTCTATCTCATATCGTCCGGCACTGAAATAGTCAAAGATAGAATGTGATTGAATGAAATAATGACGAACCTTCGATAGTTGCTTAGCGGACGGAACTGCAGTTCCAATTGTCATCTCCCGAAAGATTTGACGAGAATCACACGAAAGGATTGAACATCCCAAGTGGTGCGCTACATCAATAGCCAAATCGGTTTTCCCGACGCCTGTCGGTCCGAGTAGCACTATCAAGGTGTTATTCAATGTTCTTTCGGTATTAATCTTGCTTAATAAATCGAATCAGGATCAATGGTATCCGTGTTTAATCCCTCTTCTTCCAACTCATCGTCATTAAAATCATCAGAACCGAAAAAGCTGTCTTCGTCATCAAGAATTGACGAGCCACCTGCAACCTTGTTTCCTGCCACAGGCATCACATCTTCGTCCAAAATCATTTGCGCTGGCGGATTACCTTTCTTCAACGTGCATTCCGCTTTTTCCAAATGTTTTGCAGCCTCTATTTGCTTCAGTTGGATATAAAACAAGCCGTCATTTTCTCCATCTATATAATTAAACACATAGATAAGACGTTGTCCTTCATCATCAACCAATTCTCGCAATTCCGTATTCTCCATCAAATAAGAATCTTCATCACTGGCGGTCTCCGTGTCAAATAACGAGACTACTGTTCCACGTTGCCAACTGTCACCGTCACATAAATAAAAGAATGTCGGTTGGTCATCAGTATATCCTACCGACTCAAGTATAGAATGATGAAAATCAAGAAATGTTGCTGAAGCATCTATAGTGATTTCACGCGCAAAATTATCTACCTCATCTGAAAGAATTGCAAAACGATAAAGCATATCTAAATTTTTTATTGCACGAAGATAAAAACTTTTTCGGAAAGCGAATATCTTCTTTCTGAAAAGACTTCTTTTCGCAGTATTATTTTACTAATTGGCGTTCTATCGAACGAACGTCTTGACGAAAATCTCGATCATTTTCCATCAATTCATGCACCGCTTGCAAAGCATGTGAGACCGTCGCATGATTCCTGTTGCCAATCATTTTACCAATCTGTCCAAGCGACAGTGGAGTGAGACGTTTTGACAAATACATGGCAACCTGACGCGCCCTAACAACTTCCTGCTTTCTTGACGAAGCGGAAATGGCGGATTCGCTAATATCAAAATATTGACATACCGCCGCTGTTACTTGTTGCACCGTCACTGTGGTTGGTTGCACCGAAACCAGATTATCGACAACCGAAGCGGCAAGATCAAGGTCTATAACCTTCCCTTGGAACGTGGACTGCGCAAGAAGTGACACGATTGCCCCTTCAAGGTCACGAACATTATCCACCACATTTCTTGCAAGGAAATCTACAACGTCATCCGCTATATCCAACCCATCTTCATATATCTTGTGTTTCAAGATTTCCTTTCGTAACTGAAAATCCGGACGTTCCATTTCCGCTGGCAGTCCCCACTTAAATCTCGTGAGCAACCTTTCTTCAACATCCTTGAGTTGGGCTGGCATTCTGTCACACGTGAGGACTATCTGCTTACCGCTCTGGTGCAAATGGTTGAATATATTGAAAAATGCGTTCTGAGTCGCCTTCTTTCCCAATATCTCTTGCACATCATCAAGAAGCAGAACGTCCAACGTTTGATAAAAGTGAATGAAGTCGTTGATTTGACTCTTACGCAATGCCTCCGTAAACTGCAATTGAAAGAGATTTGCCGAAAGATAAAGTACCCGTAAACGCGGATTCTCACTTTTTGCAGCCACTCCTATCGCATTAATCAGATGCGTCTTTCCTACACCCGATGGACCATAGAGGAATAAAGGATTGAAAGGGTTTTTCCCGGGTCTTTTTGCCACGGTCATGGCGGCAGAACGTGCCAAACGATTACTCTCCCCTTCAATGAAATGTTCAAAATTATACTCCCATTTCACCCGTGGGTCTATATCTTCCAATTGAAGGTTGTCAAAAGGATTGGATATCCGTTGTGCGGGCTTAGGGATAACTACGTTTTGAGATGACACCTCAACTGACTGACGATCATCCTGACGGTCATACGCCACACGATAACGCAAACGGGTCTGAACCTTAGTCACACGTCGCAACACCTTCGCCAGTAGGTCAAGGTACTTGTCTTCTATAAATTCATAATAGAACTGGGTCGGAACCTGCAACAACAAGGTGTCATTCTCGTAAGAGAGTGACACAATAGGAGCGAACCACGTTTCATAAGCGGCAGGTTCTATATTGTCCTTTATAATAGCGAGACACTGATTCCAAACTTCACGATGCGTCATCAATCAACAACTTTTTTAACGTCTATCTTTTTTCTTGTCTTTTTCTCGTCTGCAAAATTGAAAAGAAATGTTGAAATAAAAAAGGAATCTCTTTCCGCCTACCGAGGAGTAGGTTTTAAGAATGTATTTTTCAACGCTTTACGCCTAATATCCTGAAAATCAACGTCGGTATTTTTAGGCAACACTCACAAAAGACAATAGTAGTCGGTGTTCCACGCACTTTTTATCATAAAAAAAATGGGAGATATTTTCCCCATTTTCAGATATTAAAATTATCGTTTATTTGAAATCATTTAAGATAAGGAGACCACCATTTCGTCCTTCTTTCTTGACGTTAGTAGCCTAATATCTTCATCATGGACTTATAACTTTGTTCCTTTGCGAACAACTTGGTGTACCACTCTCCCGTTTCGTCACGATCTATTATAACAAGCTTTGGAGCGGGCAGCAAACAATGCTGAATACCTCCAAATCCACTCAAGGCTTCTTGATAAGCACCGCAATGGAAGAATCCAATATACTGTTCGCGTTCCATCTGCATTTTTGGCAAGAATATGGCATTTGAATGAACCTCAGCGTTGTAAAAATCCTCACTGTCACATGTCAGACCGCCAAGGTGCACACGTTCATACTCCTGATCCCAATTATTGATAGACAAGAAGGGGTATCGTTGGTCTATTGCCCACGTGTCAGGCAACGTGTTGATAAAAGAAGAATCAATCATATTCCACAACTCACGGTCATTCTGCTGCTTTTGGTTAATGACGCTATACAACATCGCTCCACTCTCCCCTACGGTATAAGAACCAAATTCAGTAAAAATGCGTGGTTCTGGAACACCCTGACTCCTGCAGATATTCAAAATTTGCGCAACGATTTCTTCACTCATGTACTCATAATCATACTCAAAGTCAAGATGAGTTTGGATAGGGAAACCACCACCGATATCAAGGCAATCCAATTCAGGACACTCTTTCTTAAGAGCGCAATAGAGTTGAACAGCACGAGCCAACTCGTTCCAATAATACGACGTATCCTTAATACCGGTATTAATAAAGAAGTGAAGCATTTTGAGCGTCACTTGTTTGTTCTTTGAAATCACGTCTCTATAATATGGCAAGATGTCACTATACCGAATACCAAGACGCGAGGTATAGAAATCAAACTTAGGCTCTTCTTCCGTTGCCAATCTAATACCAATTTGCATCGGTTGGTCAAAGTCCTTCAGCAAATGGTCTAATTCGTATTTGTTATCCAAAATCGGAATAACATTGACAAAGCCGTTCCGAATAAAATTTTGGATATTCTCAATATATTGCGATTGCTTAAAGCCATTACAAAGAATGTAAGCGTCTTTTTTCAACTTACCTTCTTCATGCAACGCCTCCAATAGATTGATGTCAAAAGCACTGGATATTTCCAAACTAACATCATTCTTCAGGACTTCTTCCATGACAAATTGGAAGTGGCTTGACTTCGTACAATAACAATAGTTGTAATCACTGGCATAATCAACCTTTGCCATCGCGACATTGAACATGCGCCTGACACGCTGTATGTTAGCGTCTATTTTAGGCAAGTAAGCAATACGTAATGGTGTTCCATATTGTTTGATTACTTCCATGAGTGGCACACCATACCATGTCAGGTTGTTGTCAACAATGCCAAACTCTTCGTTTGGAAAATCGACAGTTTGTTCAATTAAATCAATGTACTTGTTTTTCATTTATCAAGAAATCCAATTCTGTCAGATTGACAAAAAACCATTAAACCAATCGACTTACATTCTATGGCATTAACTGATTTATCTTTCTTATTTTGCCGCGCAAAGATAACACCTATCCATGAATTTTGGGCGAATCACAAGACTAATCCTTCCCTTATCAACATAAAAAAGTAACCGAGGACACATAAATGTCCTCGGTCCACATTGAATTCGTAAAATATATACGACTAATTATATTTGACTACTTTTTATTGATATAATCAACAATCCAAGCACCAACTTCCTTAGTTCCATATTTTGCGCCACCCTCTACTTGAATCTCTGGTGTACGAACATTCGCGTCAAGCGAAGCGTTCACGGCTTCACGAATGAGCTTGCCCTCTTCTTTCAAGTCGAAATGCTCAAACATCATGGCTACAGACAGAATCTGAGCAATAGGGTTAGCTATGTTCAATCCCTTCGCTTGTGGCCAAGAACCATGAACTGGCTCAAAAAGCGGAGTGTGTTCTCCCGTCGAAGCGGATGGGAGCAATCCCATAGAACCACTGATGCACGAACTTTCGTCCGTAAGGATGTCTCCGAAAGTATTTTCCGTCACCATCACATCAAAAAACTTTGGTTCCGAAATCATACGCATTGAAGCATTGTCAACAAACATGTAATCAACTTTCACATCAGGATACTGAGGCTCCATCTCCTTAGCGACCTGACGCCACAGACGACTGCTGGCAAGCACATTTGCCTTGTCAATAACGGTCAAGTGGTGGTTACGTTTACGAGCGTACTCAAAACCAACCTTCAGGATTCGAACTATCTCAGGACGAGTATAATAATTCGTGTCATAAGCCTTATCATTATCCTGATACTTTTCTCCGAAATACATACCTCCGGTCAGTTCTCGAATACAAACGAAATTTGCACCCGATACCAATTCTTCTTTCAGTGGGCTATTATGCACAAGACATGGGAAGGTTTGCATAGGGCGAATATTCGCGAACAAACCAAGTTTCTTACGCATGGCGAGCAAGCCTTGCTCAGGACGCACCTTTGCCGTTGGGTCATTATCAAACTTAGGATCCCCTACTGCTGCAAACAATACGGCATCCGCATTCATGCACACCTCATACGTTTTTTCAGGGAATGGATCTCCAACCTCATCTATCGCATGCGCACCACACAACCCTTCTTCGAATGAAACTTTATGACCAAACTTATTGGCTACAGCCTTCGTAACGGCTACGCCTTGTTCCATAATCTCGGGACCTATTCCATCGCCCGCAAGAACCGCAATTTTTAATTCCATTGTATTTTATTTATTGTGTAATTAATTGTTTACTGCTATTTATCCAACAAGATATTACCCTCACCCTCAATTATGTTCAACATCTTGATCGTTGCCTTGATAGCCGATTCCGTTTGGTCCGCATCCAACCCGCGTGTGCGGATAATCTTTTCTCCATGTGACCACGTAATGACCGTCTGAACAAATGCGTCCGTGCGTCCTCCGGGAGGAATGGAAACCGCATAATTTGTAAGCATGGGAAACTTCCTTCCAAGGGTGTTCTTATAAATCTTGCGAACGGCATGTACAAATGCGTCATATTGACCATCACCCGTGGAGTCAGACTCATATTCCACTCCATTGATACGGATTCTGACGCTTGCCATTGGCTTCAAACCATAGGCGGTTGTGACGACATAACTCAACAATTTAACTTTATCATCTGGAGCCGAGTGTTTCAACACGTCACTCACGATATAAGGTAAATCTTCTTGAGTGACTATCTCTTTTTTATCTCCAAGCTCAGTTATGCGCTCCGTCACCATTTTCGTTTGTTCCGGAGTGAGTTCAAGACCAAGAGCCTCAAGGTTCTTCAAGATGTTCGCCTTGCCGCTGTTCTTACCGAGAGCATACTCTCGCTTGCGTCCAAATCGCTCTGGCAATAAGGCATTGTAATACAAGTGGTGTTTGTTGTCACCATCCGCATGAACGCCTGCCACTTGGGTAAATACATTGTCACCGACAATAGGCTGATTCGGTGCGACTGCTATTCCACTATAACTTTCCACCACTCGACTAATAGCGTTCAGCGCATTCTCTTTGATATTGGTCTTTATGTCAAATTGATCTTTCAGAATCACAACAACACTCGCAAGAGGAGCGTTTCCGCATCTTTCGCCTAATCCATTGACAGTCACATGCAATCCCTTTATACCACACAATACCGATGTCATAGCGTTTGACACCGCCAGATCGTAGTCATTATGTGGGTGAAAGTCAAAATGTTCCTGAGGATAACGACGAGTCATTTTTTTGCAATAGTCCAAAACAGAAAGGGGATTCAACACACCTAAAGTATCTGGCAGCATAAAGCGACAAATCCCCAAACCTGTTAGTGCGTCCATCATTTGATAGACATACTGACTATCGTCTTTCATTCCATTGCTCCAATCTTCTAGATAAACATTGACCGACAGACCCTGTTCGCTGGCATAAGCAACCTCCCTACGTATATCTTCAAAATGCTGTTCTGGCGTCTTTTTTAATTGCAATTCACAATGACGCCGAGAACCCTTGCACAACAAGTTGATATTCTTTCCCCCACAGGACTTTATCCAGTCCACACTTTTCCCTTCATCCACGAACCCCAAGACCTCCACTCGTTCGAGCATTCCATCTTGTGCGGCTTGACGACAAATTGAGGTCACGGACTCCTTTTCTCCGTCACTCACGCGTGCTGAAGCAACTTCAATGCGATCCACATTGAGTTCCTTAAGCAACATACGTGCTATGATCAACTTCTCATGCGGAAGAAAAGAAACACCACTGGTTTGCTCTCCGTCACGAAGAGTCGTATCTAATATCTCAACAGACTTATTCACGAATCGTTTGTCTTGTTTTATGCGTTTTTCCTCTCCCAATCCTCGATTTTATCCTTGTTTTGGAGCAAAAAGTCTATATCATCAAGTCCGTTGATAAGACAATGTTTTTTATATCCGTTTATATCAAAATGTTCCTGTTTGCCTGTGGCGTTATTAGTGATGGTTTGATTCGGCAAATCAACCGTCACGGTCATCTTTGGATTTGATTTAATACTATCAAACAACTCCGCAAGAAAATCTTCCGAAACGACCACAGGAAGGACAAAATTATTCAGTTCATTGTTTTTGTGAATATCCGCAAAAAACGAACTTACAACAACTCTAAAACCATAGTCCGCAATTGCCCATGCCGCATGTTCACGACTACTGCCACTACCGAAATTCTTGCCTGCCACCAATACGACAGCATCCGAATAGGTCGGGTCATTCAGGACGAAATCCTTTTTAGGCGTACCATCTTTTTCATATCGCCAATCGTTGAATAGATGTTTTCCGAATCCCTCCTTATTGGTCACCTTCATAAACCGAGCGGGGATAATCTGATCGGTATCAAGGTTTTCATATGGCATTGGCACACAGGTGCTATTTATGACATTAAACTTCTGTTTCATAAAGTATTCTTAATATGATATTATTATAGAAAAACACGAGGGTCAGTCACCTTGCCCGTAATGGCTGCGGCTGCTGCGACAAGTGGGCTTGCAAGGATAGTTCTGGAACCAGGACCTTGTCTTCCCTCAAAGTTACGATTCGAGGTGGACACGCTCAATTTACCTGCAGGTATCTTGTCATCATTCATCGCCAGACAAGCGGAACATCCAGGTTGACGAATGGCAAAACCCGCCGCCTCGACAATCTTGTCAATTCCTTCCTCGCGAATCTGTTTATCAACCTTCCATGAACCGGGAACAAGCCATGCAATAACATTATCTGCTTTTTTTCTCCCTTTGACAAGCGAGGCGAAAGCTCGGAAATCCTCAATACGCCCGTTGGTACATGCACCAAGGAACACATAATCAACTGTCTTTCCAATCAACGACTCACCCGGCTCAAAACCCATATATTTCAACGACTTTTGAAACGAAGCCTTTCCTGCATCATCTATCGTGTCAAGCGAAGGTATTTGTTGACTAATACCCATACCCATACCCGGATTCGTTCCGTAAGTCACCATTGGTTCAATATCTTCTGCGGCGAAGTTGAGTTCCGCATCGAAAACAGCATCATCACCACTTTTCAACGTTTTCCAATATGCAACCGCCTTATCCCATGCTTCACCTTTTGGAGCATATTCTCGTCCTTTTAAATACTCAAAAGTAACCTCATCCGGAGCGATAAATCCACCACGCGCTCCCATTTCAATCGTAAGGTTGCACAACGTCAAACGTCCCTCCATGGAGAGATTACGAATCGTGTCACCACTATATTCCACAAAATAACCTGTTGCGCCAGATGTTGTTAACTTGGACATCAAGTAGAGTGCTATATCCTTTGCGGTCACACCCTTACCCAACTTGCCATTAACATTGATTCGCATGGATTTCGGCTTTTGTTGCAGAATGCACTGCGAAGCCATCACCATTTCAACTTCACTCGTTCCAATACCGAAGGCAACCGCACCCATGGCACCGTGAGTTGACGTATGACTATCACCGCAGACAATAGTCATTCCGGGCAGGCTCAGACCATCTTCCGGTCCTACAACATGGATAATACCATTCGTCTTTTCACCCATTCCAAAATGAGTCAAACCGAATTCTTCCGCATTGCGTTTTAGTGTCTCAACCTGATTGCGCCCTATCGGATCCTCTATCTCCTTGTCTTGGTCATGCGTTGGCGTATTATGATCTGGCATGCAGATGATTTGATTTGGACGGAGACATTTCAATCCTCGCTGGCGTAAACCTTCAAACGCTTGAGGTGATGTCACCTCATGACAATAAAGACGATCTATGTAAAGTTGAGTAGGTCCATCAGGAACAATTTGGACAACATGCTTGTCCCAAATTTTATCAAAAAGTGTATTCATTATGTTTGATTGATTTTATGTATCTTATTTGATTTTGAACTTGTTGATGCAATCGAGATAGGCTTCTATTGATGCCGTGACAATATCCGTATTGGCACCGAATCCGAAATAGGTACTACCGTCATACTCCACCTGAACATGCACCTTGCCGACGTCTGAACTTCCCTTGGTAATTGATTGAACGGTATATTCTTTCAATACCATTTTCTTATCAATTATTTTTTTCATGGCACGCACCGCGGCATCCACAGGACCATTACCAGTGGCTGAAGCCTCAAACTTTTGATTGCTGATATTAAGACCTATTGCGGCAACAGGTTTAACCCCCTTGCCTGATGTGACTTGCAAATAGTCAAGTTGTATGGTATGATTATTTGCTCGATCAGCACCAGCTAACATCAAAATATCTTCATCCGAAACAACCTTCTTTTGATCTGCCAAAAGCAGGAAAGCTTGATATATCTCATCAAGTTTCTTTTCCTCTTTAATGTCAACCCCCAGAACACTCAGACGATATTTCAATGCGGCACGACCACTTCGAGCCGTCAAGACAATAGCGTTATCGTCCAACCCGACATCCTTGGGATTCATAATTTCGTATGTCGCCACATTCTTTAAGACTCCGTCTTGGTGAATACCACTACTATGAGAGAACGCATTGCGACCGACGACCGCCTTGTTTGCCTGAACCGGCATATTCATAAGGCTGCTTACCAATCGTGATGTCGGATAAATCTTTGTCGTGTTGATACCCGTGTCAATATTGATTCCTTTGTGGCACTTCAGAATCATGGCAATCTCTTCGAGTGAGGTGTTTCCCGCACGTTCACCTATTCCGTTAATCGTCACCTCAACCTGTCTTGCACCATTAAGAACACCACTCAGCGTATTGGCAGTCGCCATACCTAAATCATTATGACAATGAGTAGAGATTCTAGCCTTGTCCACACCATCTACATGCTCCATGAGGTATTTGATTTTCTCTCCATACTCACTTGGCAAGCAATATCCTGTCGTGTCTGGAATATTTACGACCGTAGCACCCGCTTTAATAACGGCTTCAACCACACGAGCGAGATATTCATTCTCCGTACGTCCAGCGTCTTCCGCATAGAACTCAACATCCTCAACATATTTTTTTGCATACTTCACTGCGGCAACCGCACGCTCAATTATCTCCTCACGGTTAGAATTAAATTTATACTTAATATGGCTATCGCTTGTTCCGATGCCCGTATGAATGCGCTTATGACGGGCGAACTTCAGGCTGTCAACCGCAACATCAATATCCTTCTGCATAGCACGAGTCAAAGCACAAATCGTAGGCTCTGACACCGCCTTTGATATCTCGATTACGCTGTTAAAGTCTCCTGGACTACTTATCGGAAAACCTGCCTCAATAACATCCACGCCAAGTATTTCCAATTGTTTTGCAACCTGTATCTTTTCTATCGTGTTTAACTGACACCCCGGAACCTGTTCTCCGTCACGTAATGTCGTGTCAAAAATGTAAAGTCTTTCGCTCATTTCTCTTCTATTTTTAATTTTTACGCGAAATTACTCATTATAGTTTTTCATCAACAACAAAAACGGAACAAAATCAAACCCAAACAAACATAGTCGTAATTGGTTTTTTGTTTTTGCTTACATTTATAAAGTAAAAGCGCGATAAAACTTTCAACTTCTAATCAACGTCAGAAATATTCATCATATAAGACATAGTTGAAACGCATTTTTTTATATCTCAAAAGTTCATCCTGCCAAGTAACACGTATTTCTTCTTCGCTCTTTCTGTTCAAAATCTGGTATCGCAATTTATCAGTTCCTGACAATTTGTCAAAGAAACTATTGGACGAGAAAAAAACTTCACCCAATATTGAATAATATTTGAGTATAAACTTCAAAGAAAAACCCCTTGTTACACTATCCTTTCTTAAATCATCCCCAAAACACTGTTTATTTTCTTGCAGGGGGTGTGTCGCCTTGCCTGACATCGAGTGAGGCGTAAAACAAAATGCACCACATGTTGAATCAGGATATCCAACGACCTCAAATGGATAATCAGTTCCGCGTCCGACACTAATTGGTGTCGCCTCAAACAGACAGAGTGATGGATAAAGACGAATCGCATTATCATTAGGTAAATTAGGAGACGGACTAATTGGCAAGCTATATGGCTGACCATGTTTCCAACCTTCGACAGGAACAACAGTAAGGTCACATTTTATTCCATTATTCAACCAACGTTCCCCATTTATCATTTGAGCCAATTCTCCGACTGTACATCCGTGCAGCAAAGGAATTTTATCCATTCCCACAAATGAACGAAATTTCAGATCAAGCACAGGTCCGTCTATCGTATCGTTAGGATTTGGTCGATCCAATACGATTAACTTTTTATCGTTTTCCGCACATGCCTCCATCACATAGTGAAGCGTGGAGATATATGTATAAAATCGAGCGCCGACATCTTGTATGTCAAACAAAACAACATCTATGTCAGAAAGTTGCTGTACGCTTGGTTTTTTTGATTTTCCATAGACCGAAGCAATCTCTATCCCAGTTTTTGCGTCATAACCATTTGAAACGTGTGCCCCAGCATCTTCATCCCCGCGCATTCCATGTTCTGGCGCAAAACATCTACGAACATCAATTCCCAACGAAACCAGGGTATCAAGCAAATGACAATTTCCAACTCGTGAGGTTTGATTGCATACCAACGCTACACGTTTGCCTTTTATTTTTGAAACATATTGTTCCATTCGATCCGCTCCGACTCGCACCTCTGAACAGACTGAACCAAACGTCAGAAGAAAGGTGAGCAAACACAAAAAATGACGTATTTTTGACATTGAAATAAAACTGAATTGCTACCAAAAATGAATGTTGTAAAGATAATAGAAAAATATTATCCAAAGGATAGTCTGGCATATCGAATCTTATTGATTCACAGCCAACAAGTAACAAAAAAAGCGCTACTGATGGCAAACAAACATCCTGAACTAAACATTGACACGACCTTTGTTCAAGAAGCGGGAATGTTGCACGACATTGGCATCTACGCTTGCAATGCTCCAGATCTTGACTGCCATGGAACGGAACCTTACATAAAACATGGCATCATTGGGGCACAACTCCTTCGTTCCTTAGGATTAGAACGACATGCCTTAGTTTGCGAACGACACACGGGTACTGGATTGACAATCGACTCTATCAAAAGCCAAAATCTTCCCCTCCCACTCCAAGACTATTCCCCCCAATCAATAGAAGAACAACTAATTTGTTACGCAGACAAATTCTACTCTAAAACCCATTTAGACCAGGAGCGTTCCCCTGATGAAGTAAGAAAAAGTATGTCAAAATTCGGCGAACAATCTATCCAACGTATCAATGAGTGGCAATTAAAATTTCTTTGACAAAAGAAATTTAGAAAACAAAAAAATGGCTGCTCTGAAAAGAACAGCCATCTTTTTTGATTGAATATCAAGTTTAGTCTTGATTCAAATTTACTCGCTTGAACGCAACTACCGTTGCATTGTTTTTCTTCAGGTACTCCGCCACAGTAATTTTTTCATCCATCAAGAATGGTTGCGCTAGCAGAGTGCTTTCCTTATAGAACTTTTGCAAACGTCCTTGTGCTATACGCTCAAGCATGTTTTCTGGCTTTCCATCTTGACGTGCCTTCTCCATGCCAATTTCCAATTCACGTTGCTTGATGTCAGCAGGCACACTGTCCGCATCAATTGAAACAGGATTGTAGCCAGCAATTTGCATAGCGATATTCTTACCAACTTCGGCACTCACACCCGATTCCTTGAAGGAAACAAGCGTACAAAGTTTATTACCTTGGTGAACATAAGAAGCTACAGACGCTCCTTCAAGGGATTCAAACGCGCCAAACTCCATCTTTTCACCGGTAACGCCAGAGCGATCCGCTATCAAATCTTTAACGGACATACCATTGACAGACAGTGCGAGAACATCATCCGTACTTGCTGGTTTATTCTTCAGTACCGCTGCAAGAATATCCTTTGTCATACCAATAAAGTCCGCATTATTTGCCACAAAGTCCGTTTCACACTTCACCGCAACGATTGCGGCAAAGCCTCCTTCATTACCAGAAAGACAACAACCTTCTTCCGCCGCGCGATCGGTACGTTTTGCGGCTATCGCTTGTCCGCGTTCACGAATAAGTTTGATCGCCTCTTCCATATTGCCATTCGCTTCCGCCAGTGCTTTTTTGCAATCAGCAATACCTGCCTTCGTAAGTTCACGAAGCTTTTTAATATCTTCTAATGTAACTGCCATAATTATATGTTGTTTAATTGTTTCAAAAAAAAACCGAGAGAATGCACAATAGCAAACCCTCGGTTTTATAAAGGGATTACTTCAAATTACTCTGCCGCAGTTTCCGTAGCCACAGCCTCCGAAGATTCAGAGTCTACTGCTTCCGCCTTACGACGACGAGTAGCGCGAGTCTTCTTTTGAACAGGAGCTTCAGCCTTTTCGTCCTCTTGAACTTCCGCTTCTTTCTCTACCTTACGCTCTTGAAGACCGTCAGAAATAGAAGCAACTATGTTGTTGACGATAATCTCTATTGACTCTTTTGCGTCTGCGTTTGCAGGAATAACGAAATCGACTTGGTTCGGATCACCATTGGTATCAACGATTCCAAATACAGGAATACCAAGTTTCTTCGCTTCCTTAACTGCTATATTCTCCTTTACGGTATCTACTACAAACAAGGCTGCAGGAAGACGAACAAGATCACTGATTGAACCCAAGTTCTTTTTCAATTTCTCTGTGTTACGTTCAATTTGGAGTTTCTCACGCTTTGAGACGTTATCAAATGTTCCATCAGCTGCCATCTTCTCCAAATTGGTCATCTTCTTGACCGCTTTACGAATTGTTGGGAAATTGGTAAGCATACCACCTGCCCAACGCTCCGTCACGTATGGCATTTGAACCGTAGCCGCCTTTTCTGCGACAATGTCCTTTGCTTGCTTCTTTGTAGCGACAAAAAGCACACGTTTTCCGCTTTTTGCGATTTGTTTGATTGCGTCGCACGCTTCGTCAAGCTTAGCGGCGGTCTTATACATATCAATGATGTGGAAAGCGCTTTTCTTTCCGTCTTGATAAATGTACGGAGCCATTGCAGGGTTCCATTTGCGCTTCAAGTGACCGAAGTGGCAACGAGCGGCAATCAAATCTTTTGGATCTACCATTTTTTCTTTTTTTTTGTTTAATTCTTATTACTTGGTTTGCATCCTAAGCAACCGACAGGTAGGCGAACGCTTCGCATCCTGAAGGTTTAGAAATTAAACCTATTCTTCTATCACAAACATTAACGCTTGCTGAATTGGAAGTGACGACGAGCCTTAGGTTGACCTGGCTTCTTACGTTCAACTTCACGAGCGTCACGGGTTAACAAACCAGCATGTTTCAACGCTGTTTTGTCTTCTTCGTTGATTTTCACCAATGCACGAGCAATAGCGAGACGCAAAGCCTCTGCTTGACCAGTGAAACCACCACCGTCGAGATTAGCCTTAATGTCATACTTCGTTTCAACTTGCAACTCCTTCAATGGTTGAAGTATTTCATATTGAAGTTTAACGATTGGAAAATATTCCTTGTAGTCTCTTCCATTGACGATAATCTTTCCATCACCGTCCGAAACATATATTCTTGCTACGGCTGCCTTACGGCGACCCAATGCGTTTACTACTTCCATTGTTACTTAAGAGAATTAATGTCGATTTGTTTTGGATTCTGAGCGGTTTGTTCGTGTTCCGAACCTACATAAATATAAAGGTTACGGAGCTGTTGCGCACCCAACTTCGTATGAGGAACCATACCCTTGATAGCACGACGAACCAAACGCGTAGGGTCTTTCTTAAAAATATCCTCAGGAGAAGAAATCTTCTGACCGCCTGGATAACCGGAGAAATCAAAATACTCTTTGTCCGTCCATTTATTACCCGTCATCTTCACCTTCGATGCGTTGATGATTACAACATTGTCACCGCAATCAGAGTTTGGAGTGAACGATGGTTTGTACTTTCCGCGAAGTAATTTTGCGACTTTTGAGGCAAGACGACCGAGAACTTGATCGGTAGCGTCAACCAACACCCATTCTTTCTGAGCGTTTGCCTTGTTGACCGAAATGGTCTTGTAAGATAAAGTATCCACTGTTAATAAAAATAATTTAACTTGTTAAGTTTTTTGTCCTTGTTCTAAGCACCCTTTTCAATATCATCGCAGGTGGTGGCTAATACGCCCGCTCCTTTGAATCGAGTCAAGGACTCCTTTATTTTTGGATAATAATGGGAGCGCAAAGGTAGTTATTTTATCAACATATTCAACATGATAAAACATATTTTTTGAAAATTTGAAAACGAACACGTAAAAAGGAGTAACAACACTCTTATAGAAAAAAATACCCAACCAAATTATGGCTGGGTAGAATTCTCTGTTTTATTCGAAGTAATTTGAAATAGATACTTATCTACGTTTCTTCTTTTTGCTTGGAGCGGATGAATTTGAATGAGTTGGAATACCGAACGAAAGCATCAACTCATGCGTGTTGTAGTTTGCAATCTTGAACCCCATTTCATAAGCGTAACCAATGCGCAACTTCTTCCACTCACAACCAATCATCAATGCGGTTTGCGGTGCGGTCGTAAAGAAGTTAAAATTAAAATTCAGACCTCCCCATACAATCAAACTTTCAACATCTAATCCGTTATAAAAACCGACACAACCGAAATCAACCACGTTCGACTTTCCCGAATTCATATACAATGCGCTTGGACTAAGTTGCCACATTTCGTTCAGATTAATAGAACCTCGCATGTATGCGTAATAAGACTGCATTGGTGTGTACGTATTCAAGTCGTCCATCATACCAATATGGCTGACAGACGCACCTATAAGGAAATGAGGAGTTGAATACTCAATACCAAAATCAAAATCAGGATTTATTTTTGAAGAGTCTGCCAACGTAGCCCCCGTAGCGGCATCATAAGTATCGTCAGAAAAGTCTTTCGCAAACTGATTAATACCCCCAGAGACACCAAATGACAACAACCCATGATCATTCAAGTCAAGGTTATAGGCGTATGCAATCTTGCCAATTAAAGCCTTATTTGAATATCCAATTTCGTCATACGTGAACGTGATACCAAAACCAGATTTCCACTTCTCGTGAAAATAAGAGGCATTCAATACCGTTGATTTTGGTGCACCATCCCCATATCCAATCCATTGTAAACGAGTTTGCGAGAACACATTAATGTTATCGCTGTTTCCCATTCCCGCAGGGTTAAAATTCATTCGTGAAAAAATCTGGGATGTCATGGACGGAGCTACCTCATGCTGTCCATACACTCCGATAGAAACCGAAAGAGATAGAAATATGCCAACTAAATATTTTTTCATTTCCTTTATGTGATTCCGATTTTCTACAATTACATTTTACCAAGGCTCGGAGCGTCTGGTGACATCTTATAATCCTCCGGCATCTGCTTTTCCGCCTCCTCTCGACTCGTTCGAACAGAATCGGATGAAACACTCGACGTATCTTTCGACAAGATTCTTACCTCAACACGTCGATTCAATTGGAATTCATCTTCCGATTTTGGAGCGGCTATGATAGGCAGTTTCTCTCCGAATCCTTTAGCGACAAGTTGATAAGAAGGGAATCCTTCTTGTATCAACATGTTTTTGACATGGTTTGCGCGACGTTCTGACAATTTTTGATTGTACCGATCCGATCCCCTTTGGTCACAGTGCCCTGCAATTTCAAATGTTTCCCCTGGGAATTGACGCATTTCAGTTACCAATTCGTTGAACTGACGAAGGAATTCTTCCGTCAACACATCTTTGTCGAAGTCAAAATAAAACAACACAAAATTCCAATCTTTTCTGATGTCAACAATAGGCATTGGTTCCGGATCTGGTGGTATTGGCACCGGATTAGGAATTATTGCCGTGTCAGGATTGTGGCGGAACAACCAAACATCATCATGTCCCTTTTCATCACGATTAGAGATAAGGAATATATTGTTTGCGTCTGCAATCAAGTTATAATCTCTCGCATGAGTGTTGATAGGATCCAAAATGACATCACCTTTTATCCACTCGCCATTAATCAAGTAGGATTTCCAAATATCCACATTACCCCTTGCCGTGGACATATAATAGAGAACAGTGTCTCCTAAACAGAACGCATAATCCTCGTTACCATAACTGTTAATCTTTTTGCCGCAGTTTGTAGGACGAGTCCATGTTCCATCTGGCTTCTTGTCTATATAATAAATATCAGTACGACCTACATTTCCCTCTCCCTTTCGAGATAGTTTTGCCGTGAAATATATTCGGTTTCCGCCCATGGCAATAGAAGGATTTCGAAAACCGGTCAAACCACGTTCCCTATAGTTCCATCCTGCCGTGAGCATATATGATTTTGTACCGCGCTTAGTACCCGTTCCGTCAATTTTCATCTGAACCGGTTCGCTCCATTTTCCCTTTGCACCCTCTGATTCGTAAAGGGCATAATCATGTTCTTGGTTATTATACCTTGACATATACAACTTCCCATTTACACTATCATATGCCACAGTACCTGTAAAACCAAGCTTGGACAACTCTTTCGAGAACTTAGGTTTTGACAAGTCACCATCTGGTTTTATCGTACACGTATAAGGAACAGGTTTTTTGCTTTTCCCTTTCGTGTTAGGCTTAAACAAAATGATTTGATTGTTACGATAAAACGAGATATTGTTTTCATCTACTGATTTTGACATCGACGCAGCACGAATATTATATTCCTGCACAAACTTGCGATCTATAGCAAACAAGCCTATCGACACAAGCGAAATGGCTGCCAACGATACTATTATGACTTTATTTCTCATTGTATGAGTAATTAACCTCTCTATTTAATTATCGTTTAATATCAATTCTTGATTATTTCTATTGACCCCCTCATCTTCTCCGTGTTGCCGTCACTCTTGTTGTACTCCAGCAAGTAAAAATACACGCCCGCATCCGCCTTCCTCATGTCCTCCGAACTCCAGCCCTCGTTCTTCGTGTCACTCACCAACTTGCCGTAACGGTCAAACACGTACAACTTATAACCATTCGAGAACAACGTGCTCAACAAGGCTCCGTCTATCGTCTTGTTTCCGAATCCGTCACTCAACATCAACGGGTTCACCAACGTCTGCAACTTCACGATACCCAACTTCGTCGTGATCGAATTCGTCGTCGATGTGCACAAATGCTCGCTGTCCCATACCTCAGCGTAATACGTCACCTCCTCCGTCACGTCGCGGGACATCACGCCCGTGTTCGGACCGGACGGATGCCACACGTAATCATACGTGCCGCCTACCGATGTCGTCACCGTGTATGTAACGTAGCCTCCCGACATCGGCAACAAGTCCGCGCCTATGTAATCCGGACTCGAGGCCGCGAGGCTCGCCGTGAACACTGGGAACGCCTTGATGTCCACGGATTTCTCCGCGGTCGAACACAAGTCGCCCGCCTCGTTCCTCACCGTCGCGGTGAACGTCACCGTGTCTGACGACGTAGGTACGAACGGCGTCGGGGTCAAACCGGACAAGCCTGGCTTGTTCCACGTGTACGAGAGACTTTCCTCGCCTATCGCCGACGATGGCGTCATCGTCGCTACCAACGTCGCGGTCGTCGTGCCGTCGTTGCATACCTTCAACTCGTTCGTGCCGTTCACCGTCAAGGTCGTCGTCACGTCATTCGGAACCGTCACCAATACCGTGTCAACATATACGTTGCACGGATCGGAAACGTCGTTCGTGTACAGGACGAAGCCGCGCTTCGTCGTGCCCTGCGCGATCACCTCCGTCAACGTGTTCTTGTCATGCGCAGGATTGGAGGACAAGTCCGGAACACCGCCCGACATTTCATACCAGCGATATACCATTTGGCTCTCAGGTACCGACGACAACTCAGAACGACGGGCTATCGTGATTGGTACGTTATAGCATACCGTCGTGTCTATCACTTCCTGCTTGTAATAGCGGCGAACGTTATACACCGCCGTGACTGAATCCTGCATCGTTGTCGAATAACACGTCGTCGCCGTCTTCGTCACTATCATGCGAGTGACATACTTCATCTCCTCAGGGAATGAGTACGTGATTCCGTAGTCCGACTTCTTGCACACCGTGTCCTTCACCAACTGCGTCTCGTCCGCGACCAGACTGTCGTTCCCGTTCACGTCCGGAACGTGAACGTACGTGCCGTCAACGTTGCGCTTCGCCTTCCATATCTTCCACTCCACGTTGTCCACAGTGAAACTCGACGGCAAGTTCGCCTTGAAGCTCACCTGGTCGCCCACGCACACGTCCTCCGACAAGTTGTCAGACTTGATCGTGTCCAAATTGAACGACAACTCGTCTACTATCGCAGCCGACCCTGC